>Ga0055584_100003729_pt1 | contig 14964 bp, 13 predicted proteins | sample OSDHelmetaG_FD_58716 | JGI IMG/M metagenome (GOLD analysis project Ga0055584, IMG submission 58716) | Pelagic marine sediment microbial communities from the LTER site Helgoland, North Sea, for post-phytoplankton bloom and carbon turnover... | ecosystem: Environmental > Aquatic > Marine >... | reverse complement strand
CTTAACTTCCGAGTTCGGAATGGGATCGGGTGTGGCCCCTTCGCAATAATTACCAGGCACCAACTTATAGTGTTTTTAGAGATTTAAGTAAAGATTAATTATATCCAGAATTTACACAAGATTAATAAGAATTTCCATAATGGTGGGACCAGCAAGGATCGAACTTGCTACCCCTTCGATGTCAACGAAGTGCTCTACCAATGAGCTATGGTCCCTTTATAAATTTTACAGTTATTTGTCGAAATTATTTGATTTTTTATAATACTTAATAGTCTCATTTAATCCTTTAGTAAAATTTATCCTAGGATACCAATTTAAAGTTTTTTTAGCTTTAGATATTTTAGGATAAATTTTTAAAATTTCATCTTTTCGAAGTTTAATTTTACCAAACATTGGCTTTCCTCCTTTAATTATTTTAACTAAAAAATTTATTAGATTTTTAACTTTTTTGGGTTTACCTGAACCAATATTAATTATTTGTCCCAATGCTTTTTTACTTTTGAATGATTTTAGAATTGCATTTACAACATCGTTTACATGAACAAAATCTCTGAATTGCTTTCCGTCTGAACAAGGAAATTTTTTATTCTTTAAACAAGAATTTATAACTATCGGGATCAATCTATTCGAATCTTGTCTTGGTCCATATGCTTGGTAAAGCCTTAGAATAGTTACAGGAAAATTTTTTTTTTTGTATAATTTTAAAAGGTGATTCGTGGCATAATATTTTGCTTTAGAATAAACTGATTGAGGATTTCCTACAGAAGTTTCTTTGTGTGGGGACTTTAAGCTTCCATACTCACCACTACTTCCTATTTGAACAAATAATTTAATTTTTTTACTTAAAAAAAAATTACTTAAATTCTTACATCCTTTAAAATGGCTGTCATATGTTTTCATTTTATTACTATGATCTACATAACCTCCTAAATTAACTACATAATCAAATTTTCCCCTTATTTTATTCAATTCTTTCTTTTTTGAAAGATCTCCTTCTATATATTTTACTTTTTTTGAGAATCTAACTTTTCTAGGGAGATTTTTTGAGAAACTTACTACACTCCATTTTTTTTTTAGACATTGAGTAATTAGATGATAGCCAATAAAGCCTGTTCCACCAATTACAAGTATTTGAATTTTTGATTTCAATTGAATTTATTTTGTTTATAAATTTTTTCTAATACTTCTTTATCTCGAAGAGTATCCATGCATTTCCAAAAACCTTTATGTTTGAATGCATATAATTGATTTTTTTTAGAAGCTTGTTCAAGGGGTTCTCTTTCCAAGATAGTAGAGTCATTTTTGATAAGTTTAAAAAAATTATAATTTGATACAAAAAAACCACCATTTATCCATCCTGAAGTTACTTGTGGTTTTTCTTTAAAAGTATTTACACGATTATTTTTTATTGTAATTTCTCCAAACCTTGCTGGAGGTCTCACTGCTGTGACTGTAATAAGTTTTTTGTTTTTTTTGTGAAATTGAACTAATTTTTTTATATTTACGTCAGAGACACCATCTCCATAAGTAAACATGAAATTTTCATTTTTACTAATAAATTTTGCCATCCTTTTTATTCTTCCACCCGTAAGAGTATTCTCACCGGTATAAGACAGTGTTATTGATACATTGAAATTTTTTAACCTATAATTAAAAGCTTCATCTAATTTTTTAAATTTATTAAAATAATTTTTCACAATCTGACTTTTGTGACCCAAGGCAATAAAAAAGTCTCTATGGCCATATTTTGAATAATGTTCGATTATATGAATAAGAATTGGCTTCTTTCCAACTTTAATCATTGGTTTTGGAATGGTTTTTGTATACTCGGAAATTCTTGTTCCTTTACCGCCTGCTAAAATAATTGTTTTCACTAGTTCAATTTTAAAATTTTTGTATTCACAACTCCTTCAAAATTTTTTATTTTTTTTGGCTGTATGTTGCAAACATCTTTTACTTCAATTACTTTCAAATTAAATGGATCTGCCAATAAATCAACACCACTTTTTTTATCTAGGCGAATAAATGGTCCTGTTAAAATATCAATATTTGGTTTAAAAAATTTATCATTAGGTAAATGCTCTGTTAATACTAAATATTTATATTTACCTTCAATAAGATTAATAAATTTTTTAATAGTATCGTTAGAAAGGTGTTGTAGGACTTGACGCACAAAACATATATCACCTGATGGAAGCGTATCTTTTGCAATATCTAAAACTCTAAAGTCAACATTTAGACTGGAATATTTCGTTTTATTTTGTTCAATCAATTCATTAAAAATATCTATTGCTATATAATTACCACAGTGCTCTCTTAATTTTGAGCCAACAGTAAAATCTCCACAACCAAGATCAACAACAGAAGGTTTAATAGAAAATGAATTCAAAAATTCTTTCATCTTTTTTAAATAAGTGTAAATAAATTCATCATGATGCGAACCTGTTCCTGAATAAAACTTATGGATTTTTTTTTCATTCTCAGGGCTCCAAAATTTAGTTTTATAAATTTCAGCAAAGATTTGGTCATTTTTCATTTTTCTAAATTTATTTTTTTGGATATTCAATAATAAATTTTTAAGAAATTGTATTACAAAAACAGGAAGTATTGATTTAAGAATTTTTCTAATCATTATTTAATTATTAAATTCCCAGGTATTGATTATATTTCTTCTTTTCTGTAATATCTCGAAAAATTGATTGAACTCTTTATTCTCATCTACAGACTCCAAAATTCTTTTACCATTAAGCAATAATTTTTTTCTAGTATTTTCATTGGTAAGTATTTCTTTTAAACCATTTACCATTGTCATTGGTTTAAAGGGGTCAATATAAAGCACAGCTTCTTTATAAACCTCTTTAACATTGTGTATGTCAGAATACAGAACTGGAACATTAAGCATGAACGCTTCCCATGGAGGAATGTTTGTAGGTCCGCTAAAAGTTGGCATTGTTAATGCAATAGAATTTAAATATAAATAAGGAAGATATTTGTCCTCTACAAAGTCTAAGAAGAAAGAATTTTTTTGTTGACCTGTTTCTTTTGAGTAATTTTTAATTTTATTTAAATATCCTTTATCACTTCCACAAAATACAGCTGACATTTCTATATTAAATTCTCTATTTAAAATCTTAATTACATCAATGATATACTTATGATTTTTATGCGGTAAGTACATAGCAGGATAAAAAATATACTTTTTTGGCAGATCATATTTTTTTTTCAATTCTTCAAAAAGTTTCGGTTCATAATTTCTATACTTTGAAACTCCTAAAGACGGTCTATGATTAATTACATAAATTCTATTTTTTTCAACGGAGTAAATTGAGGAGATTTTATCTTTAATAGTGTTAGCGTTAGTGATAACTGCGATAGCTTTTACCGCTGATTTCGAAATAATTTCATCCCTTCTCTGGAATTCAGATGATTTCGTCCACTCTGGAAACTCAAGATCTTCTCTGTGACATAAATCTGGAATAGTAATAATAAAATCTGTATTTTCTAAATATAAAGAATATTGAGAAGGACCTGTAAAATATACTAAATCTATATTCAATTTTTTTAGTAAATTTTCAAATTTATTGCTAAAGAAAAAATATTTTTTTAGACGTCTAATTGTAGGATCATAATTCCGTAAAAAAGCAACATGTCTCTCAAAGAAATTCATTGAGAGGTAATACGTTTTTAAATTAAGTTTATCTGAGTCGATTTTTAGATTTGGAGAGGTGGAGATAATTGATATATCGAGCTTATCTTGAAATTTAGAGCTTATTTTTTCAAGCATATACGCTAACTCTTGGTAAGCACCACCAGAATTTTTCGTGATGTCTAAAAAAATAGCAATTTTTTCTTTCATTAAGACAAATAAATAAGTTTAATCATTTTTATTATTTCTAAACCATCCTTGGCTGAGGGAGAAATTTTCTTTTACTAATTATATAAAATAACTCTTGATAAACTCCTCTAGATTTTTTTCTTTGATCAATAAAAATTGCTACCTTTTTATCCTGTGAAGACATTTAATTATAATTTTTTTGCAACTACTAATGCACCCCAGCTTTTTGAGCTCACTGGTTTTCCTGTTTGTAAATCAAAACTTTCTAAAAATTTAAAATTATTTTCAATTAATTTTTCTTTAATTTGCTGAAGATTAAAATATCTCATTTTATGTATTTCACTAAATTTAGAAATTTTTTTATTTTTTTTGTTTAAAACAATTAAGTCATGAATATCAAATATTTGATGGATTTTTTTATACCATTTAGAAATTGTAATTCTTATAATTTTGAAGGCTGAATTGTTTATTTCTCTCACCCTTAATGGTGATTGAAGATTATAAACACCTGCTTCATACCAAAAATCGAATATTATAATACCGTCTTTTTTTAAGTTAGAGTAAGATTTTGAAAAAAATTTATCTATCTCATTGTTAGATAGGTGATAGCTTAAAATATGAAACAAAGCTGAAATAATGTCAAATTTATCTTTTAAGTTTATATTTTTAATATTCGATTTTACAAAAGAAAGCTTTTTATTTTTTTTATATTTATTTTTTGCAATTTTTAACATACTGCTACTTCTGTCTACTCCAACGACATTAAGATTTAATTTAGTCATTAAATTTGAATACTGGCCTGTTCCGCACCCAAGATCCAGTAAAGATTTAGAGTTTGGTAAATATTTTTTTAAAATTTTTTTTATTAAATTTGTTTCTCTGATATAATTTTTTTGTGTATACAAAAAATCGTAGATTGCTGAATAATTTTTATCAAAACATTTCATTAATTTATTTAGTTTGATAAATGTAATCTATCATTCTCATAATTTCTAATGCATCATGAGCATTAGGGGAACAGCTTTTGTTATTTTTTAAATTTGTTATAAAATTATCAATTTCTAGTTGATAGGAATTTGGCTTGATATTACTAAAATCCTCATTAAAAAATTTTCCATCTTTTTTAGTTGACCAAAAAATTTTATCTCCTCCGTGAGTATCGAAGCGACCATCAACATTTATGTAACCCTCTGAACCATTTAATTCGAAAAAAAAATAACCAGACAATAATCTCCAAGAACAAAAGATAGAAGCTGTTTTACCACTATCAGTTTTAAATACGCCGCTTGCAGTGTCTTCTACTTCAAGATTTTTCCAATAAGTGTTTGAAGTGACACCAGTCCCAGATGTAAAATTACCTACAAAGTATCTAGATAAATCCAAAAGGTGACATCCATTGTCAAGTAGAGTTCCTCCGCCGCTTATGTCTTTGTTCCAAAACCAGCTATCCTTTAATCTTTCACCGTTATGACCAATTCTGCCATTAAAACTTAGAACTTCGCCAATTATTCCTTGATCTACTAATTTTTTTGCGTACAAAACACTTTCAAAAAAACGATGATTTGAACCAACTTGTAATATTTTTTTTGATTTTTTAGTAACTTCATAAATTTCTTTTGCTTCCTCAAAATTTCTTGAAATTGGTTTTTCACAGAAAACATGTTTTTCTGCTTTAAGACTATCTACAATAATTGATTTGTGAAATTTATTCGGAGCACAAATACATACGACTTCTATATTTTTATCTTTTAGAATTTGATCGTATGTGAATATTGGAACACTTAATAATTTTGATGCTTTTTGAGCATTTACCTCGTTTGTATCATGCACTGCTACTAAAGAGGCTAATTTTGAATTTTTTATTGATTGAGCTCTTTTTGTACCAAATGAACCTAAACCAATTACTGCAAATTTCATACTACTTAGCGATTTCTTTTATTTGATCACAAACATAGTCGATATCCTCATTTGTAATAGTGTTGCCTGAAGGTAAATAAAAACCATTATCCATGATAAAGTTAGCATTAGGACAGTCGTCTTCTTTAAATTTTTTATATTTGTCTACTAAAATTTTTTGTTTATTAATTGGTACAAAAGCATCTCTAGTATCAATATTTTTCTCCTTTAATTTTTTTGTAAGTTCATCTCGAGAGATAGGGAATTTGTTATCTAAGTAAACATTAAATACCCACATTATATACTTAGTGGCCCAGTCTCTTATAACTGGAATATTGATTCCTTTGATATTTTGAAGGTTAGATTTATATCTTTTATAAATTCGCTCTTTTTCTTCAAAAACTTTGTTTATGTTTTCAAATTGACCTAATCCCAAAGCAGCGCTTATATTTGGAAGCCTGTAATTAAAACCAATATCATCATGCATAAATTTATTTATTTTTCCGTAGGCAAGATTCTTCAAGCTTTTTGCTTTTTCAGCAAGCTCTGTAGAGTTTGTTGTCACCAATCCTCCTTCTCCACAAGTAATTGTTTTATTAGCAAAAAAACTAAATGCTGCAATATCTCCAATTGATCCAACTTTTTTTCCTTTATATTCAACACCGTGTGACTCAGCACAATCTTCTATAATTTTAAGTTTATGTTTCTTTGCGATTTTAATTACTGGGTCCATATCTACGGGATGCCCAAATAAATGAACTACCATAATAGCTTTTGTTTTTTTTGTAATTTTTTCTTCAATTTTTGTTACATCCATTTGCCAAGTATCACGTTCAATATCGATCGGTATTGGTATCGCTCCACAATAATCAATAGCAAATGGACAAGCCATGTTAGTGCTTGAAGAAACTAAAACTTCATCGTCTTTTTTAAGTCCTATGGTAGCACAAGCTAAGTGTAAAGCTGTAGTTCCGCTTGTAGTTGTAATACCATATTTACAGTCTACAAAAGCGCTAAATTTTTCTTCTAAAGTTTTCACATATTTACCTTGACCGATAAAAGATGTGTCTAAACAATCTTTGATATATTCTTTTTCTTTTTCTCCTAATGCTATATCGAATACTGGTATCTTTTTTCCTTCACTCATTTTTATCTATCTCCCTAATTAATTTGACCATAAATTGTTATAATACTTCCTCTAAACGGAGGTGATATCTTTTTTACATTAAATAACCTCATTACATTTCCAAAAGTAAAATAATTTGTTTTAAAAAAAGGTTTATCAATTTTTATTATTTTAAATGAATTTTTGTAAAATAATTTTCTAAGAGTTTTTATATTAAATAATGTAATATGCCCAGGATTATAATGCCTAAAATTTGGTCCAAAATAATTAGATATTACAGTATTTATTAGGGGCGTTCCTAATATGAGTATTCCATTTTTTTTTAATTTCATTTTTAAAATATTGAACAAATTTAGGGGATTTTTTACATGCTCTATAACGTGGTATAACATTATAATATCAAATTTTTTATCTATTTTTTTTAAATTTTCTAAACCACCCCTGGTGATATTGATTTCCGGAAAATTTTTTTTAATAAAATTATTCGCAAAGTGTGACTCTTCAACACCATATTTTCTTATATCTTTATTTAAAGCACTTAAATAAAATCCCAATCCACAACCGAAATCTAAAACATCAATATCTTTAAACTTATTCGTAAAAGTAACTGCGTCTCCATACCAGTTGTTTATTCTATTTTCTCTTTCTTTCGAGAGATTTCTAAAATTCCCTTCGGGATCAGTATCTGCGGTCCAAAAATCATCTGACGAATAATCAAAATCAACTATTGGGTCTTGATAATGACATCCACATTTTTTACATATACTGTAATAAACTTTTACCCAAGACAAAAAGTTTTTCTCCAAGTGATTTGAATTACAAAATGTGCAGCTCATCTTAAATTAAATTTTTTTTAAAATATTTTTGAACCTTATATGTGCTTTTTTATCATACTTAAAGAAAAATTTCTTAATTAAGCGTTTGGGACTTAAATTTTTAATTTCAATTTTATTATTAAAATATTCGTCAAGTGTTTTTGAATTTTTAACAATTGTAATACCGTCATCTAAATCAAAGAGAGGGTGAAATTTTTCATTATAAAGTCTCAATGTATTCTTTTTTCCTAAAATTGCAGCCTCATAGCAAAGAGATGAGTCTCCTGACAATACAAAATCACTTATACTTACAATTTCTCTGGACGCTAAATCATCTAATAAATGAAATTTAAATTTTGCATCTTTTTTAAAATGATTAATTGTCTCTATCCTATAGTCTGGATGTGGTCGAAGAATTATAAAATAATTGGTCATATTACAATTGTTTAATATCTCTGTCATTCCAAGATAATCATGCGTGCTGGTAAAAATAGAAATAATTTTTCTAGCGACATTTGTAAATTTACTTTTTGTATTATTATTCTTTTTAATTTTGATATTCTGAATTCCTAATTTTAGTGAACCTATTTGTTTTATTTTATTTTTTGGAAAAATTTTTTTTAATTTACTTAAATATTTTTCGCCTTGTGTTAGAAAAATATCAGGCGAAGGTGAAAAATTTAAAAAATCATTTTTATTTGAAAACTCTTTTTTATCTAAACAATAAGCCAGCATGTTTTCACTAAAATTTGCATGATTTACACTTATAAGTTTTAAATCTTTTTTTTTTTTTAAAAAATAATAAATAGATCTAGATGATGGAAAAAACTCTAAATAACTTGTAAAAGTTTTAAAATTTTTAAGATTGTTAAGATTTTGAAAACTTATACCGTTTAATAATGAAAATTGGATTGTTCCAAAAAAGGATTCAATTAATAATGGTTTTAAAATTTTACTACAATCTTTTGAGCCAATAATAAAATAATTTTTTTTTCTTAGTTCTCTATTTAAATTTAAAAGATTTTTTGAAGTTTCATAAAAGACTTTTAATACCGAACTTAATTTAAGATAGTTGTTTACAATGTAAAAATTAACCGGAATCTTATTAAGTTTTTTTTTATTTTTAAAAAAGTTAAAAATTAAAGATAAATCGTAAGGTAATTGAACAGCGTAACAAATTTTTTTATTTCTTAACGATATTGATCCGTATTGCTTATCAATGAAATCATTTTTGAACTTTGTTAAATTAGAAAAATAGACATTAAAACAGTGGCTCGGAGAAGTTTTATAATTTTTCTCTCTATAAAAACATTTAATAAATAAGATTAAAATTATTATTTTTAATAATTTTAAAAATATTTTAATAAACTCTACAAATAAATTTAAATTAAAATTATTATTATTTGATTTTTTATTATTAAATACGTTGTTTAATTGGCTAAACCACTCTGGATTATTAAGTGCGTCTTTTTCATACACTTTAGTAAGCCACCATAAGGAGAGCTTTTCATAATATAAATTCTTTGAAAAAATTTTTCTTAGCTCAGTATTTATAAGCCAATTTAAATATAGATCTTTAGTTTTTTTCCACTGTGGTGAAATTGAGCGCATGATGAAAATAAAATGTGAAAGAGCTATCTTATATTTTTAAAAAGATGTTTAGCAAATTCAAACTCATAAGGGGTATTTATATCGTGACCTTCAGTTTGATCTAATTTATAAAATAAAGGTTTTGTGCCAATAAGTGTTTTTCTCTTTTTCATAAAATTTGTGTTTAAAATGCTTATAGCAAAGTTAAGTTTAACAATGTTTGGCAAATTCTGTGAATTTGGAGCTTTGTTAATTTTAAAGTTAAGTGGTTTATTTTTTAAAAATAAAAATTCTTTTACATCACTAACAGTATTTAAACTATCAAATTTATTTTTTTTAAAAAAAAATTTTTTAATCGTTTGCTCATAAGTTTTTACTTTTATCATTGGACTGGTACAATGAGTAAAAAGTATATATTGACTTGGTGTAGCAGAGGCTACATTTGACCAAAATTCACTATTCGTACATTTAGAACTTGCAAAATAATTTTCTCTTCTAAAAAAATTAACACCTAATTTTTTTGCTATTGAAATAGCTCTGTTGGAGTCTGTATTTATTATTATATCATCAATATTTCTTACCTTCTTTAAAATCTCAATTTTATGTTCAAGTAAATTCTTCCCGCAAAATTTTTTAAAGTTTTTGTTTTTCACTCTTTGAGAGCCTTTTCTCACCGGCACAACTGCAATAATTTTTTTCATTTTATAAGGCGTAAACTGATTTTATATCAAAACTGTAGGAAGAAGGTGTTATACCCAAAATTTTTTTAGCTTTTTTATTTGTTGAATATAAGTAAAAAATATTGTCAACGATTTTTGTGCGTCTGTCTTCAGACCCATATCCATCAAAACCAGCTAATAGAATTCTTTTAGCCTGTCCACTAGTAGCTACTGAAAGAGCATAGGCAACGGTGTATAATTTGGGAATATTAGAACAATTGTCGAATATATCAAATTTATTTTCTTTAATTCCAACGCCATAATCAAGAATTTTCTGTGCATTAAACTTTGATTTAATTTTATCTGATAAAATGGATTTTGGTAAAACTAATGGTTTTTTATAGTTTTTAATTTTTTTAAAGTCAGATAAAAGGGTTAAAGGATTACACGCTACATATAAGTCTATTAAATTTTTATTAATGGTACTGGATGAATTTAAGGCAATCACAAACGGTTTGAACTTATTAATATAATTTTCAATTTCTAATTTGTATTGTTTCAAATTAGGACCAGAAGATACAAGCAAAACCTCTCTTCCTTTAATTTTTGATTTTGGAGACCAGCTTCCTTTCTGAAGTTTGATAGGTTTTTGGAATTCCGATCTTACCAAATTAACATCATATCTTGAAGCGCCATAATCCTTAAGCTGGTTAATTCCATCAATCATCTCACTTTCAGTCAACTTTATATTAATCATTTCTTGAATATATGTTGGATGAATTCTAAATTTTCCTGCTAAATAATAATAAATATTTATCCCCCACTTATATTTTTCATTTAACGAGTAAAAATATTTTTTTATTACTTTCATTAAGCTTAAATTGTTTTGAAATTTCTTTTGAAATTTTTCTATTTCTAAAGTTAAATATTCTGTTTGAGCGTTCCCCGCTCCTCTACCCATCCCCATCACAGTAGAGTCAACCCAACTCACACCTTCTTTTATAGCTGTTACAGAATTGGATAATGCTAAACCCAGATTGTTGTGTGCATGTATGCCGATATTGCCTGCCCAGTCTTTTTTAAAAATTTTTACAATTTTTTTTATATCCTTATCATCCATACTTCCAAGACTATCTGCAAAATAAAGGATATCTAATTTTGTTTTTTTTGCCAAATTACATGCTTCTTTGATCTCTTTTTCTGAGCGTTCAGAAATTTGCATTAAATTAACAGCTACAAAGTATCCTTTTTTCTTTAAAATATTTGCTATTTCAAGCGCTTTTGAAAATTCGTTAAAATGGCAAGCAAGTCTTACAAAATCAACTCTAGAACTTTTTTTGCTAGAAAACAAAATATCAGTACTTTTTTTTATTCCTAAAGGATGAGAAATTAATTCAAATGCATTTACCATTACGCCAATTTTAATCTTTTTAGGAATTTTAAAAGACTTTATATAATTATCAGTTGTATACCAATTAGGACCTTTGAAATCTTTACTTTGAAATGATCTAAAACCCATTTCTATAAAAGAGATACCAAGAGAATTTAATGAATTTAAATATTCTTGAACCAGATTTCTACTAAAATCCCAGTTATTATAATAACCACCATCTCTTAAGGTGCAGTCTAGTAAATTTATTTTTTTCATATTTTAAGAATATCTTTTTTCTGAGCGTTTGGGAGAAAAAGCGTCAAAACCTATAGCGCCAAATGACATTCCTCCATGATAGTCGTGGGGACCAATATCAACTGAGGCTCCATTAGATTTTAGTAACTTTGATTTTTTTTTAACGTAAAACTTCATTTTACCATTGACCAACCAAGTTAATTGCTCATTTTTATGACCTTTATCATGGAACTTAAATCCTTTTTTTAATCTAAACAAAACTAAAGTCATACCTTTTCCGTTGAAAACTCTTGAAATACATTTTCCTCCCCATAGATCTGTTTTTTTCAAATTTTTTTCAAAATTGAAAAAGTTAAGTTTATTACTCATTTTTATATTTTTTGATCCAAAAACAATAAATAGTTCACTTTTACCACGATTTTTAATTTTTAAATCTTTTAGGGAAGTTTTTGTATGTACGCAGTCAAATTTCCTTAATTTTTTAAAATTATTTTTTTTTCCTATAGATAATGTTCCTTTTGAAATTATTATGACTTTTTCTAATTTTTCACTTTTTTTGATTTCCAAAAAATTAGAAAAATTCTCGGTTTTAGTCGATTTCAATAGATTAATGCGTAAAACTAACAAGTCATGCCATCCCTTGTAATAGGAAACATTATATTCTCTAGTATTTATTATTTTTTTAAAACTAAAAAAATTTGATTTCGCTTTTTTTTTCTTGAATAATTTATATTTCATTGATTAAAAAAGGTTGACTTAAATTTTTGATACATTGTTCCTCTGTTTCCAACAAAACCAATCATAAATCTTTCTTCTGAACCATCACTGTACCCTTTTTTATGAAAACCAGATGTGTCACAGGTAATTAAGGTTCCCTTTGAAAATGAACACTCAACTGCACTCGAGGCACTCAAAACATTTTTAGCATAATTTGAGTATTTTAATTTATTCCATATATCATCTCCACTTTTTTTTTGCATATCATCTTTATTTTTAGTCAAGACACTTTTAGAATTTTCAGACTCAATAAGCATTTTCAAATTTGTATTCGAATGAGAATTCTTTAAAAAACAAAACGGAGAATTTTTTTTGTTGACATCTCCTAAATATATGAAACCTTTTGCTGTGTGACAAAAACAATCTGAATGCCAATCATCACTAAGTAATTTTCCTTTTACTATAGAAATATGCACACTTATTTCATCTTTTTTAAATTTTATTCCTGCTAAAAAACTTAATTGATCAATTAAAAATTTATTTTCGTATAATGTATCGTATAAATTTTTTACTTTTTCAGTAAGTTTAGCTTTATAATTTGGAAGGTAATAATATTTAGAAAAAGAATCTGAATTTTTTTCTAAATTACCTCCATCATCAATTGATAAATTATGATCTTCGTAATTTTTGGTTAAGTCGTTACAAATATCTTTTATATAATTAATTTTTTTTTCAGAAAAAAAATTTTTATTTAAAAATATTCCTTCTTTTTTTGCTTTCTCGTATGAGTTAATTTTCTCATGACTCTTTCGAGTAAATTTGTTTTTAAATTTGTCAGTCAAGAAAGTATCAATTCTTATTCGTAAGTTTTGGTATGGTAGTACATTAAACAATAGAGAGTGTGGTATCTTATGTGAATAAGAGGCAAATAAAAAAATATCCCTTAATGATTTATTTGTTTCTGAAAAAATTTTCTTAATCATTGCGTGTATTTTTTTAGTTTTTCTAAAAATTTATAAGGATTATTAGTAGATCTTGCAAATTTATTAGTAAAATTTTTTACAGCTAATTGTACTTTTTTACTAAACCACCAATCATCAATTTTTTCATAATTTTCATTAATAAATTTGGCAGCTGATTTAGAATCTTTAAATAAAATTTTTGCTTTTTCTAAAGATAAGAATTCTTTTTTGACGTTTTGTCTAATCCTGCAAATACGCTCATCAAATATTAATATCGTAGGTAAATTTAAATTTAAAGTTTCTAAGTATCCAGTCGAATTTAAAGTATCTACATATATTTTGTGTTTCTCTAAATAATAAATAGAGCTTTTTTTGGAATGAAAAAAACTAACTTTTCTAAATTTAGATTTTAGACTATTTAAAATATATTTTGGATATAAATTATTTTCATATTTTATAAATTTAAATGCACTTTTAGTTGTTATATCATCTCTTAAAGTTGAAAAGAATATATCTATATTGTTTATTAATAAATTGATGTCATTTAGAGTTCTAGGCCTACCGCTACCAATATCACCTGGATATAAATGCCAATCAAATATTGGCATTATTAACCCAGATGTTTTTTTTGTTTGTTTGATTTTTGTTCCTATCGTTTTTTGACAAAATAATTTTTCTATTTTTTTTGATTTTTCTGACCAGCCCCATGAGAAAAATTTATCATTTAATTTTATTTGAATTCTCTCTACTGGGTAGTCATCTGAAGTGCCGTAAGACCCTCCATGCTGTAAATGGAAAAGTTTACATTTATTTATAGATTTTTTTGCCGCAAAAAATTTAAAAGGTTCATTAAAAGCATCATCAACACTTGATATAATCAATTTAGGGTGACTAGGAAGATTATATTTTTTTAACTCTTCATCTGCTGACTTGTAGTTCTCCAAAAAAATTTTGGGAAAATTATACTTTAAATTTGATACCATATATCTTTTAAAATCTGTTTTAAAGGAAGAGGAAAATTTACTTAGTCTTGATCGTTTGTCGTAATCAAAATCTTTTTTAAAATGTGAAAAAATATCTTCATTCACGAAATGCATTTTTTTCAGATATACTTTTAATTTTAGACCGCTTTTTCTTGAGAATCCTAAATTTTGAGAAACAATTTTTTTATTTAAAAAAGGATTAATTAAAAAGTTTAAATTTCTTTTAAGACTTTTCTTTTTTTTGATTTTGAGATTTGGTAAGGGATTAATTTTTTTTTTATTAACACACTTAAATTTAAATTTACTTCTTTTTTTTAAAATATCGCTATAAACCCAATGATTCCAATCATCTGACATCACACATCTTGTAGAATAATCAAGTGTATCAAACGGGACAAACTTCATGTGATTAAATTTGACAAAATTGACTGTGATATTTTTTTTTTTAAATAATTTTAATATCGTGGTTATAATTTCCCATCTATCGAAGTAATATATGACATATCTTATCAGCCAACGCCAAATCAAAATTTCCCAATATTTTTCTGAAAAATTTACGCTATGTATTAAATTAAGTCTATATGTAAGTAAATTTAAAAGCTTATAATAAATTTTATAAATTTCGCGTAAATCTTTTTTGAGCTTAACATTATTATCCCAATGATAATTGCTTTTGTTTTTTTTTTTTAAATTAAGATTAAATATTATATCTGAAATTTGTGAAAAATTTTTATTTTTTGTAAAAGCAATTTTT
>Ga0055584_100003728_pt1 | contig 14964 bp, 13 predicted proteins | sample OSDHelmetaG_FD_58716 | JGI IMG/M metagenome (GOLD analysis project Ga0055584, IMG submission 58716) | Pelagic marine sediment microbial communities from the LTER site Helgoland, North Sea, for post-phytoplankton bloom and carbon turnover... | ecosystem: Environmental > Aquatic > Marine >... | reverse complement strand
GGTTAATCCAGTGACGGCTCGATCGATATCTTCAGCGGTGCAGGAAGAAACCTTGGCAATCACCTGCTGGTCGAATGGGTTGATTACATCAAAAGTATCACTACTTGAATGCCAGCGACGATCGAAAAATGTTTGCATTCGCGGGTTCCTTGAGAGATGTGAATGGCGAGGTTTATGGAGAGGCTTACGAAGAGGCTTGGACTCTCTCATGCGTCATCTGGATTGCCCGGAGCAATCCACGGGCCTTATTTAATGTCTCTTCGTATTCGCTCGTTGGATTGGAATCGGCGACAATGCCTGCACCGGCCTGAACGTAGGCGACATTATCTTTGATGACCATTGTCCGCAGCGCAATGCAAGTATCCATATTGTCAGAGTAGTCGATGTAGCCGACTGCTCCGGCATAAGGGCCGCGTCGATGGGGTTCGAATTGGTCAATGATTTCCATGGCGCGGACCTTGGGTGCGCCGGAGACGGTTCCTGCAGGCAGGCTGGCCATTAACGCATCGAAGGCGTCGGCGGATTCTTGCAATTGTCCCGTAACGGTTGACGAGATATGCATGACGTGGCTGTATCTTTCCACTACCATCCGGTCAGGGATTTCAATCGATCCGTATTCCGCGACTCGCCCGACGTCATTTCGGCCTAGATCAACCAGCATCACGTGTTCGGCCAGTTCTTTTTCGTCGGCGAGTAGCTCCTGTTCGAGTTCCTGGTCTTCCTGAGGGGTGCTTCCTCGTTTACGTGTACCGGCCAATGGGCGTACCGTCATTTCATTGTCTACTACGCGGCACATGATTTCAGGGGAACTGCCGACGAGCGTCGTTTCATCGGTGCGAAGGAAGAACATGAAAGGACTGGGGTTCATGACGCGCAGGCTGCGATAAATCTCAAACGGCTCGCAGTCGATGTCTATCTGAAGCCTCTGGCTGAGCACGACCTGGAAAATATCACCGGCGCGAATGTACTCGATGCAATCCAGAACGGCTTGTTCAAATTGTTCCTGTGTAAAATTTGAGGAAAACTCGGGTGGCTCTCCGGTTGGGAGATCAGCATCGAGGCAAAGGAGATCCGTTTCCGGTCGATTCAAACAGTCCAGCATCTCATCGATGCGTCGGTTGGCATCCTCAAAAGCTGCATCGAGACTTTCATGTTTTTTTGTCCACGCCAAAGCGACAACCGTGATGGTTTTGGTGATATGGTCAAACACCAGCATGCGATCGTAAAACGCAAATGACATGTCGGGAAGATCGCGATCATCGTCCGGGGCGTTGGGAAGGTCTTCGACGTAGCGAACGACATCGTAACCGGCATAGCCTACGGCACCTCCGGTGAACGGCGGCATATTAGAGAACTGGGCGACTTTATATAAGTTGATTCGTCGACGAATTTCTTCGAGCGGATTATCGGAGTGGTAGGAATCTGAGGTTCCGTCTTCGGTAAGAGTGACTCGATTTCCGAACGAGGCAACCTGAACTTGCGGGTCGATGGCGAGAAAACTGTAACGTCCAACGTTTTCGCCGCCAATGACGGATTCAAACAAACAGGCAGTCCTGCCATTGTCGATTCTTCGAAATGCAGAAACTGGGGTCAGTGAATCCGAAAGCAGGCGACGTGTAATCGGAATCGCGTCGTAATCGCCCGCCATCTCTGTAAATGTTTTTTGGTCGGGAAAAGATGCCATTGTGACGGGTACTTTTAACTTGCTTGAGGATCGGGTTAGGTGCGGTTGAAATGGTCTGCTAAGGGGAAACGCTGCCAAATCCAGTTGGTGTCTCAAAACCGGAAAATAATGAGAAACGCTGAACTCAGAGCGAATGTTTCCAGTAAATAGCTTAACCGTGGCAGCAAACACCGGCAATGTCCGCGTTATTTGAAGCAGAAGGACGTTTTGTGAAAATTTAAGAAATTGAAAAATAATTTTGAGAATGCCAGCGTTTCCAATAAACCTTGTACCTTATTCGTTGGAGGGATAAAATTTGGAGACAGCTTTTACCGATGGATCGATAAAGCAGACCCAAACCAGAAATGTCGGCTCAGGATTGTGGCCGATCAAATAAAAAAATATGAAATGCCAGAAATGCCAAAAGCAGGCGACGTTTCACATCACGGATCTAACCGGTGATGACTTGCTTGCGTTGCACCTTTGTCCGGATTGCGCCAAGGGTTACCTTGAGACGGGTGAGTCATCCGAAGACGCGCCAGTCATCTCCGACGTGATGTCGAAACAACTGAAGCCACTTGAGCAGACAGCAGATGATTTGCGGGAGTTGGATGCTAAAGAGTGTCCGATTTGCGGAATTTCATTTTATGAATTTCGCCAGGGTGGTCGGTTGGGATGCCCCCACGACTATGTCTTTTTTGGAGAGGACCTCGAACCGTTGCTGATTAATGTGCATGGCGATAATCAGCATGTTGGAAAACAACCGAAACGAGGCATTACCGATACAGAATCTCAAACAGAATTAATTCGTTTGCGTCGTCAGATGAAAGAGGTTGTGGAACAAGAAGACTACGAAAAGGCGTCTCAGATTCGCGATCAGATTCGTCAGATCGAAGGCGAAGGGTCAGCCAGTGAATGAAGTGCCCATAGAACCAAACGATATTGTCATCAGTAGTCGCATCCGGCTTGCTAGGAACATTGCGGATTTTCCATTCATTAGCACCTGTTCGGATGACCAGCGATTGGAAATTGAATCCGTTGTTCTTAAAGGAATTGCAAATGATCAGGTTCTAAGTGATCTGACTCTCTTGGATTCTTTTGAACTCAACGCGCTCGAGCGTCAGTTTTTGATGGATCTGCAGCTCGTTAGTTCTCCGTTGCGGGAAACGACTGAACGTGTGGCCGGTGCGAGTGAATCAGGGGAGGTGGTTGCTGCGGGTGCGGATGTCCCAGCAGTTACCCACGAGCTGCCGTGGGAAGAGTTGGCAAGCTATTCAATCAATGAAGACGATCATTTGCGAATCACGGTGAACCGCAGTGATTTGAATCTTCAGGCGGCGTGGAAGCAAATCAGTGCACTCGACGATCGAGTTGAAAATCAGTTGACGTATGCGTTCAGTCCACAATTGGGATATCTTACCGCTTGTCCTGCAAATGTTGGGACTGGGATGCGGGTGAGTGTGTTGATGCATCTGCCAGCGTTGGTGATGACTGGCCAAGTCGAAAAAGTGATGCGAAGCCTTCAACGTCTCAACGTGGTCGCTCGCGGTGAATTTGGTGATTCGGCAGTGGGTGATTTTTTTCGAGTCAGTAATCAGGCGACCCTCGGGGTCGATGAAGATTCGCTAATTGAGCAGGTGACGACGGTGGTTCCCAGGCTAATTAAGTATGAGCGGGAAGCCCGGCGTTTTCTCATTGAGCAGAATCGCGAAGGTTTGCGAAGAGACGTTGCTGATTCATTGGAAAAACTGTGCCGTCTCGATCTTGAGGATGAGGATAGCGAGAGCCATGAACGCATCATGCAGTGCCTTTCTAAGATTCGCATGGGTGTTGGAATGGGGCTGTTAGAGCAAGCGGATGCCGATCGAGTGAATCGTCTTTTCGCGTTGGTGCAGCTGCGTGACCAGCTTGTCGTTGCCATCGCTCGCGAAGATTATCTTGAAGCTTCTGAGTTGAGAGATCGAATTGCAACTCTCGAGAAAGGTGGGTGGCGACGAGAGTCAACTGATTCGGGAACGATTCTTGACGATCCCACTGAAGAGGGAGGCTCGCAATGATCCTGGATGAGATGGCGAGCCGGTGCGGAGAGTGGCTCAAGGGCTGTGGCCCAGAATCAGACATAGTCATGAGCAGTAGGATTCGCTTGGCTCGCAACCTTGCTGATTATCCGTTCATTCGACGATGCACTGATATTGATCGCGCCAACATTGAATCGACCGTGCGAGAGCGACTGACCAATAAAGCTGAGCTGAAAGATTTGACTTTTATTGATGTTGCGGATCTGCAAACGCTGGATCGGCAATTCTTGGTCGAACGCCAGCTGATTAGCCGGGAGCACGCAAATTCCGACGGCGCTCGCGCGGTGGCGATTGATCAGCAGGAGCGATTGAGTCTGATGGTCAATGAAGAAGACCACCTAAGAATTCAGGTCATGAAGAGTGGGTTGGATTTGGTCGGAGCCTGGGATCAGATAAACGACTTGGATGACCGAATTGAAAGCCAGTTGACGTATGCATTCCATCCCAAACTGGGATACCTGACCGCCTGCCCAACCAACGTTGGAACGGGCATGAGGGTGAGTGTGTTAGTGCATCTGCCTGCCTTGGTGATCACCCAGCAAATTGAAAAAGTCTTTCGAAGTCTACAGAAAATTAACCTAGTCGTTCGTGGTTTGTACGGCGAAGGCACTCAGGCGATGGGAGATTTTTATCAGGTAAGTAATCAAATCACGCTTGGCAAATCCGAAAGTGATTTGATCGACCAGGTTGGCGATGTGATCCCTGTTGTGATTGATTACGAACGCAAGGCGAGAGATTTTTTGATTAATGAAAAACAGAATGATTTGTTTGAGCAAGTGAGTCGCGCTTACGGCACGCTGCAAAATGCGCAGCAGATCAGTTCTGAGGAAACTATGTTTTTGTTATCGCGCGTTCGAATGGGAATCAATCTTGGGCTCATTGGCGATTTGGAAATTCCGGAAGTCAACCAATTATTTATTCGCACCCAACCAGCCCATTTGCAAAAACTAAGCCATTCTGAGCTGGACACCGATGAGCGGAACGTAGAGCGTGCAAATTACCTTCACAGCCAGCTCAAGCTCGATGGCGGTACCGAAGCGTCTAATAATTAACGTTGTTTGGATGAACATCGACGTTCATTTAATCAAGGTTCGTTTGGTCGGATAGGCAGAATTCCCCGCGTATCTTGCCGGAAAACCCCAATCAAAGCGATGTTGTAATTTGGTTTTGCCCGAGAGCTTGAAGATCTGATCTTTTTCAGCCGATTCCCTGTGGTAGCGATTAGTTACCAATGGCCGTTTTTACTCCGATAATTTAGCGTGTCGGGGTATCTGAAGGTGGGGCTGTGCGTTTTTAACGATTTTCGGCGGTCGAATGAGCGTTACAACGTTTGCTGATCGTCGGTTATAGTGGTCTCACAAAATCCTACTTTTTTGGAACTAACCTGATTACGCGAGTACCATGTCCACCACCCAAATTGATCTTGAAACCGCTGTAAAACAAGCCAAAGATCGGCTTAATGAACACACTTACAACACCGTCCAACGTCACTTTCACGATTCGACGGGGTGTCCTTTCTGGCTTTCTAAGAAATCAGAGTTGAACTTCGATCCGTTGTCCGAAGTCAAGGTCTATGACGATTTGAAGAAGTTCCCGCTGTTTGAAGACGATTGGCTGCGGGGCGGTCCGGTTGAGCGTTGGCGGATGAAAGATCACGCAGAGCGGCCGACCTACGTATTTGAAACCGGTGGCACGACCGGCGTTCCTAAAAGCCGCGTGGTCGTCGATGATTTTCGAATTGACTACGAAGTGTTTAGTGAGACTTTGCCCGACCAGTACTTTCCAAAGGGTGGGAATTGGTTGATGCTTGGACCCTCGGGTCCGCGTCGGCTTCGGCTTGCCGTGGAGCATCTGGCTCAAGTACGGGGCGGTATTAGTTTTTGCATCGACCTCGATCCACGTTGGGTCGTCAAGTTGATCAAGAAGGGCTGGATGGAACACTTGGAGGAATACAAGAAACATTGTATCGACCAGGCGGTAACCGTTCTGACAGCAAATCATAACATTAAGTGCATGTTTGGAACTCCGAAGCTGATCGAATCTCTTTGCCTTGGGCTTGAAGAGCGGGGAACGACACTGGCCGAAACTGGAATCACGGGAATTTTTTCCGGTGGAACTGAGTTCACGCCACAGTGGACACGCTACTGCGTGGAAGAGTTGTTCGGCGGTCCGCCCGAAGAGAGTGGAATCTACATGACACCGACCTACGGCAACACGCTGATGGGTTTAGCTTGTAGCAAACCGGTGACTGCTGAGGAGAAGTACAAAATTTCTTACTACGCTCCCCAACCGCGGGCGGTAACCGAAGTCGTTAGTTTTGACGATCACAATTCTGTTGTCGGATTTGGGGAGACAGGGCGTGTGAAGTTGACGACGTTGACCGACGAATTCTTCGTTCCAGGTTTTCTGGAGCGGGACGAAGGTGAACGGGAAATGCCGTTTGAAACATTTCCCTGGGACGGAGTAAGCGGCGTACGTCCGTTTCACGAGATCGCGGCAGCGACAACGGTCGGTGTTTATTAGATCATTCAACGCGGGACACCCCGCTTTAGACTTTTCTTGCGACAAATTAGATCGTCCAAAGTCGAGAGCTTTTCTCTCTTAGTTTGGGCGGTCATTGCTATTCGTAAATCAATTGGAGTTTTGACAAGTGCTTGAGATACCTGCTATTCGATGGGGAAAACCATATGAATCCCTCGAAACAACCGACGTCGTTCATTTCAATACGGGTGAACCGATTGCGAGAGTCAGTTCGGCCAACGGGGGTTTAGTCAGTCGCGACATGCGAAAAGCTGATGAAGCCCGGAAAATTCTCAAACAGTTTTCGATCGAAGACCTAATTGCCAAGGTCGCCCAAGCGGCGGATCTTTTCGAAAATGAGACATTACCACTCGGGTCGGGGACACAGACTGCTGATGAGTTTGTCGTTCACCAGTCGGCATCGACTGGTTTGCCAGAGCACATGTGCCGATCCAATATGCAAAAGAACAGTTTCGTCATGCGGAACATGACGGAGATTTTGCAGTGCCTGACTCGCGGTCTTGATCTCAATATCCTCAGTCGTGGTTACGGGATGGAGTCGCGAGGCGTTGTCGTTAGTTTGCAGGCTCAGACGCCTGTTCTTGGCGCAGTGTTGCCTTCAAACTCGCCCGGTGTCCACACCCTCTGGCTGCCGGTTGTGCCTCTTCAGATGGGTTTGGTGCTCAAGCCAGGATCGTCGGAACCCTGGACTGCCTACCGGGTCGCTTCGGCCTTTGAAAAGGCTGGAATTCCAAAAGAAGTTATCTCGCTCTATCCCGGAGGGCATGATGTTGGCGGTGCACTGTTGACCTCCTGTTCCCGGAGTATGATTTTTGGCTCTCAAAAGACGATCGACCAGTACGCTGGAAATCCTAAGGTACAGGTTCACGGCCCGGGGTTCTCAAAAATATTCCTCGGCGATGACTGTGTTGATGACTGGGAGAAATATCTCGATGTCATGGTGGAATCGGTTTATATCAACGGCGGACGCAGTTGCATTAACTGTTCCGGTATTTTCGCGTCCCGTCATACTGACGAAATCGCGGATGCAATCGCCGAGCGTTTAGGGCCAATTGAAGCTTTGCCACCGGAACATCCTGATTCGGGTCTTGCGGCGTTCACGACCGACGGTGTGGGCAAGGCAATCCTAGCGATGGTGCAACAGGATTTGGAGGCAGACGGCGTCAGGGATGCGACTGAGCCTTATGGGGATCGATTGGTTGAACAGGAACGATGTGCTTACATTCGGCCGATTGTTGCGCATGCAAATAGCCCGCAATGTGAAATCGCCAGCAAGGAATTCATGTTCCCATTTGTGAGCGTTGTGAAGTGTCCCCAGAATCAAATGATCAAAGCGGCTGGTTCGACGCTTGTTGGAACAGCAATTACAGAAGATCTGGACTGGATTGATCAACTAACCGACGCGACTAACATTGACCGATTAAACATTGGTCCGATTCCTACGAATCGCTTGAATTGGCTGCAACCGCATGAAGGAAATTTAATTGATTTCTTGTTCCGGTCCAGAGCATATCAAATGCCCGAGGAAAAAGTCGCTGCCTTAGTCGCTGGTTAAATGTCTGCTTTCGCTGAACGCCGCTGTCAATCAAGATCCAACTCACTAACCACTTCGAAATAGCATGCAGGAATTTGATTTCAATCTTCGTACCCGCGTTATCTGCGGACAAGGAGCGCTTGATCGAGTGGGTGAGTTAGCCGGTGGTTTTAATGCCAGTCGGGCGCTGATCGTAACGGACCCTGGAATCATTGCCGCGGGCCATGTAGAGCGGGCGATCGAGTCGTTGACTGCCGCCGGGATTGCAGCGCACTGCTTCGACGGTGCTCATGAAAATCCGACAACCGAAGACATCGATCGGGGGCTTGAATTCGCGAAGCGTTGCGAGCCAGAGTTGCTGATTGGTCTGGGCGGTGGCAGTTCCATGGATTGTGCAAAAGGGATTAATTTCGTTTACACCAACGGTGGAACGATGCACGATTACCACGGTGTCGGGAAGGCAAGTCAACCGATGTTGCCGATGATCGCAGTGCCTACCACGGCGGGAACGGGAAGTGAGATGCAGTCCTTCGCCTTGATCTCTGATTCCAAGACACACGTTAAAATGGCTTGCGGTGACAAGAAGGCAAGTTGCCGAATTGCGATTCTAGATCCAGAGCTGACACTCACTCAGCCGGAATTGGTAACGGCGTTGACCGGCATAGACGCAGTTTCCCATGCCGTAGAGACTTTCGTAACGAAGCGTCGTAATCCGGTTTCGATTATGTATTCGAGGGAGGCTTGGCGTTTGCTGGCGGGGAATTTCAAAACAGTGTTGAAGGATCCCAATAATCTCGAAGCGAGGTCGGCGATGCAACTGGGTGCTGCTTACGCTGGTGTGGCGATTGAAAATTCGATGTTGGGTGCAAGCCATGCTCTGGCAAATCCGTTGACGGCTTCTTACGGTACCGCCCACGGACAAGCTGTGGGGCTCATGCTGCCGCACGTCGTTCGGTATAACGGCATTCATTTCAATGCTTGGTATCAGGAATTGCTAGGCACGACCGAATCCTTGCCCGGCTTGCCTTCTCCCTCCACGGGAGCGGAGGGCCTGGCCGAGTTTTTGACGAGCTTGATCGAAGCTGCCGGGTTAAGCGTAAAACTCGACCAATGTGGTGTCGAAGCTGCTCAAATGCCGGAACTTGCGGCGGCTGCTGCGGTTCAATGGACAGGAACCTTTAATCCACGTGATGTCAACCAAGAGTCGCTGCTGGGGATTTACCAGAGCGCATTTTAGTGTGACGGATTGAGAACCGGTTTTGAGTCTGCCGGTTTTTTTCTTATGATGTTAGTCTGCCTTCGAGGTTAAGTGACCTCTTGTTTTATCATTTCGACGCGAAGGTAGGTTCGCGTGGGCGACTCGAATTTCTGTGGGTGTGAGTAAAAGAATGAACGACGAGAGCGGAAATATTTTAAGTGCTGTGAAAAATTTTATGTTTTCAGGGCTTCAGTTGCGCATCGTTTTAGTGTTTTGCTGTTTTATTTTAAGTACCGGACCCGTTGCCTCGGGGGATCAGTTTCGTGCTGATGACGACCCCAAGAAAAAAGTAAGTGCCGGCTGGCCGGTTTTTCGCGGGAACGCCCAATCGAGTGGCGTCGCCGCAACCACCCTTCCCGCTAAGCTCGATGTCATTTGGGAATTCAAGGTTCCTCAGGGCGGATTTGAGGGGACGCCGCTGATAGTGGAACTGCCTAATGGAAAAAAAACAGTCTATGCAGCGGATATGGATGGAAAACTGTTCTCGATTGATTTTGCGACTGGCGAAAAAAATTGGGAGATCAAACTCGGAATCGGGATTGCGGCATCCCCCGCTTACCAGGACGAGAAAATATTTGTGGGCGACATTGATGGTTTTTTTCACTGCGTCGATACAAGCGGTAAATTAGTTTGGAAAATTGAGACCGGCGGTGAAATCAATTCGAGTGCCAACTTTTTCAAAAGCAATGTGCTATTTGGTTCGCAAGATGGAAAGCTTTATCTTCTTAATGCCTTGGATGGTAAAATCATTTGGGAATTGGAAACCCCGGATCAAATCCAGTGTTCGGTAACGGTTGCCCAAAACCGAGCCTTTGTTGCAGGGTGTGATGGATTTTTGCATGTGATCGATCTCGATCAAGGGAAGGAAGTCGGTAGTGCTGATATTTTTTCGCCGACCCAGTCGACCCCTGCGGCTTACGGAGACCAGGTGTTTTTCGGAACCGAACAGGCCGAATTCGTCGCTGTTAATTGGAGAGATCCCAAAGTCGATTGGTCGTTTGTTAGTGAACAGGGGCAGGCATCGGTTCGCGGCAGTGCCGCAGTCACTGCTAAATACGTTGTCTTTGGAGCGCGTAATCGAGCGGTCTATTCACTGGATAGAAAAACGGGGAAACGTAAATGGTCGGTCACCCTGAAGGCCAAGGTTGAATCAAGTCCGGTCATCGTGGGAGATCGCGTTTTCGTCGGATCGACAGATGGACGGTTCTATGAATTGGAACTTGAGAAGGGCGAGATTACATGGGAAAAGCAGTTCAATGGCGGGTTTCTGAGTTCTCCGGCGGCTGCTTTTGGTAAGCTCGTTATTGCGACCGATCGCGGTGTTGTCTATTGTCTAGGTAGTGAATGATCCATTCGGTCGTTTAATTTTTTAGTTCGTTTAACCCCTCTTCACATATGTCATCTGAATCAACGAAAACAGAAGTCGGTAGTTACTTTATTTCAAACTATCCCCCCTTCTCTCAGTGGAAGAATGACCAACTTGATGAGGTTTCGCGGGCACTCCATTCCCCGCCGATAGCGGAAACGCCTTTGGGTCTGTACATCCATATTCCGTTTTGCCGTAAGCGATGTAAATTTTGTTATTTCAAAGTCTTCACCGACCAGAACGCGAAAGAAATTGAAAAGTACGTCTCTGCACTTTGCCGTGAAATTGAATTGGTAAGTAAATTGCCAGTCATGGGCGGACGTCCGTTTCGGTTCGTCTATTTTGGTGGTGGCACGCCTTCGTTTCTCAGTTCACGTCAGTTGGTTTCTTTGGTTGATCGACTGCGAAAAAATATCGACTGGGATTTGGCTGAAGAGGTCACTTTCGAGTGTGAACCTGGGACGCTACAGGAAAATAAGATCAAGACTTTAAAAGAACTTGGTGTCACGCGACTCAGCTTGGGTATCGAGAATTTTTCAGACACGGTGCTTGAAGAGAATGGGCGAGCTCACCTTTCGAAAGAGGTCTACCGGGCTTGGGATTGGATTACTGCAGCAGATTTCGAAAATGTAAACATTGATTTGATTTCGGGGATGGTGGGAGAAACCTGGGACAACTGGAAATATAACATTTCGGAGGCAATCAAGTTGTCGCCCGAATCGATCACGATTTATCAAATGGAGCTCCCTTACAACACGGTCTACTCGAAAGATATTCTGGGAGAAAAAATCGAGACGCCGGTTGCCGATTGGGAGACGAAGCGAGCCTGGCTAAATTATGCTTACGATGAATTTCTGCAGGCAGGTTACAAAATCAGCAGCGCTTACACCGTGGTGAAAGACAATAGTAAAGTGAATTTCAGTTACCGGGATAATCTTTGGCAAGGGTCAGACTTGATCGCCACAGGGATTGCCAGTTTTGGCCACGTATCGGGAGTCCATTATCAGAATAAAGCCGACATGAAGGAGTATCAGTCGGACCTGACGGAACACGGCAAGTTGCCCCTGGGGCGAGGTTATAAGCCGACCAGGCATCAGCTTTTGGTTCGTGAGATGATTTTGCTATTGAAGCGAGGCTATTTGGATGTGGACTATTTTCAGAATAAGTTCGAGGTTGATATCACGCAGCAATGGAGCAGTCAATTCCAGCAACACTCGGAAGACGGCATGTTAACCATCGAAGGTGGCCGCATACAATTGACACGAAAAGGATTCTTGAACGCTGACGCATTGCTCCCAGTTTTCTTTGAAGAAGAACATCAGGGAATTCGCTACACATGATCGATTCTTCGGCCGGAGATGCCAACAAGAAATTTATGATGGGGGAATTTGAGGCAGAGTTTCCTATCGATTTTCAATACGCAAAAAATCACATGTGGGCGATTGTTTCACCAGAAGACCCGACGTTGATTCGTTTTGGGTTTGCTGCTTACGCCGTTCGCCTTTTACAAGATGTCTATTTTTTAGATTGGCTTCTCGACGCGCCCTCGAAAATTCTGGCGGGTCAAGAAATAGGAAGCATTGAAAGCAAGAAGGCGGAGAGTGCCCTCTTTGCGCCTTGCGAGGGGGAGTTGGTGCGATTTAACGCAGCCCTGATGGAAGATCCGTCTTCTATTAATGTCGACAAATATGGTGCAGGTTGGCTTTTTGAGATGCAAAAAGACGACTTCATTTTTCTAAATGTCGATGAATATGTTGATTTATTAGATTCTGTTTGGGCGAAAACGCAGCGAACGATCAAAGGCCAGGTCAACGAATAGTGCGTTTTCTTAGCTGATTCTTGTCGACCAGTGCTGTGGTGGGGGAACCTGGCTTTGGGAAAGATTGGATTTTCGATTGCCAGAGGAGTACTATTAGAGTGTTCCGTGGCCAAAGCGAGGCAGCTATGCGTTACAAATTGCAGGTTTATAATCCGGCGACCGCGGCGGTAGAGCAAGAGTGGATTCTTCATTTGCCAGCGACCGTAGGGAGGTCTCCGGACGCGGATGTCTCGATTGGTGACGACTCCATTAGTCGTCGGCATTGCCAGTTTTTCCTCAATGCAAGTGGCGCCTTGTCAGTTCATGACTTTAATTCGATGAACGGGACTTACGTGGACGACCAGCGGATTAAAAAACGCGCTGTTCTGAAACCGGGGGATAACGTCCGCGTCGGTTCAATTTGTTTGAGACTCGAGTGGACCGATGAAGATTTGACAAAAAATCAAACGATGGGAAGACCAAGTGTTACCTCCACTCAGCCGATGCGTTTGGTAACGAAGGACGATTTGCGTTAGTGTTCCCAGGTTTCTGAGATTCTAAGGCGAGACGGTGAAACTCTCGGAGAATCCCATTTGCGTCCTGTGAAGTCTGAGACATTTCCACAGAGGGACGTCCATTGTGATTCCATTTCTGATAACATTATGAGTGTCGTCGACTGGCTCGGTCCGAGACTGGGCGATTCATCCGTTTCGAAATATTTAATCATTTGAATTCATGGCCAAACGAATTTCTGTCGTCGTCTCTCAGAGTCCGAGTAAGAATCCGGCTAAACGAAAGCTGGAAGAGGATATTGTTGCCGGATTGTTATTTGAAAATGGGATCGATGTCACAATCGTTCCGAATCTCTACGACATCAAGCCCGAGAGTACGGGGATGCTGGCGTTACGGCAAATCGCTGGAAATGTGGTCGTTGTTTCCTGGTTGTTTGAACGAGCGGCTCATTGGATTCTTGATCGGAACGCTATTACGGGGCACGTCGGCGAAGTTCTATTGAAAAACGAAGAAGAAGAGGAAGATGATGCCGAGGCGGAGCATGCGGGTGACGAAGATGAAAAGGATCGGGTGATCGACTCGCGGTCGCTGAAAAATCGTAAGATTTATTGCCTGGATTTAAAAATCAGCAATCGTGCTGAGGATTTCATCGATGAGGTCAAGAGGATTCATCAAGAGAACGCGGTTCAGATTGTTGGCCTCGGTGACATAATCAACGGCGGCACATCGATGCCAACTCCAGCGATCGATTCAAATTTATCACCGGATGAAGGCGGGATCGATCAGCCGTCGATTGTAAATCGAGTTGAAGAATCGGGTGGCCGGCGATGGTATCCGGTGATCGATTACAGCCGTTGCACAAATTGCATGGAGTGCATCGACTTTTGTTTGTTCGGCGTTTACGGCGTCGACGCGGTAGATACGATTCTCGTTGAGCAGCCCGATAATTGCCGCAAAGGTTGCCCGGCCTGTAGTCGAGTCTGTCCAGAGAATGCGATTATGTTTCCGCAGCACAAGACTCCTGCAATTGCGGGTTCAAGTGATGGTGTGGCGAGCATGAAGATCGATTTATCGCAACTATTTGGAGCCCCTGCTGAAGGGAAATCAGCAGAAGAAATCGCGGCGCTGGAACGAGACGAACAGTTGGTTGCCGCTGGCCGCGACGCAGTTGGCATGACGGTTGGAATTCCGCGACGGCAAGACGACAAGTCCGAGCAAGCTAAAGATGATTTGGATGATCTGGTGGATCAGCTCAATGATCTCGATATCTAAGCCGCTGTTTTGGATGGACTTGGCCTTCCGGAGGCTTACTCGTGATCTACCATCATCCCGAAAATTTCGTAGGCTTCGCCGAGATTGTCTTTGACCTGCTTGGGATTAATTCGTTTGTTGACACGATAATAAAACAGCGTGCCTGACTGGGCTTCGACGCAAATATCCGGTCGGGCGGTGAAGAAATCTAAGGTTTCCTGATTGAAGTACTCTCTGATTTGCGGTTCGCTCGAGCCTTGCAAAACGAATTTACTTGAAAACTCGGGGTGATCGTCGAAATCAATATCCTGAAAACCGAGTGCGCTGCCAATTCTGTCAAGGAAGTTTTCGGGACGGATGGTGAAATCCGGACAAACGAGATCGATTGAGTGCAATGAAACGACTGACTGATGCCGGGTCTTCGTACTTTTTCCGCTACCAGTCGTGTATTTATATTCGAAAATTGCGATCTTAACTTCACCGCTGTCCCCTTGAATCAGGTTCTTCATTTGCCGGTTGCGACCGACATTGAAGAGCTTGAAATCTGAGAAGCGAGTGAGTAGATGGGGATCGCCATCGGGGGAGAATGATAATCCCATCTCCTCGGCAACCTCTTTCAGTTTTTGCTTCCGTTTCTTTTCGTAGATGATCGAAAACGTCAGCCCACCTCCGATGAGGCAAACGATGGCAAGCACTAATACTATTTCAAGCATTCCCAAAATCTCGAACCGATCTAAAAGTTGCGGTTTAGTTCTGTTTCTTTATTTGAGTTGTACTAACTCTGAATCCGGTTGGGGTGGATTGGCTTCGAGAGGGTCTTGCCAATTCTCAGCTTCGAAGTGTTGATCATAGACTCCGTAATCATGATAAGCAATTTTTTTAGCTAGGCGATAGGCCCAACTTCGTTCGGGAATTGGTTCTAAGTTCGGGGAATACTGCGATGGATGGGGTTGGGTTGCACG
>Ga0055584_100003727_pt1 | contig 14966 bp, 15 predicted proteins | sample OSDHelmetaG_FD_58716 | JGI IMG/M metagenome (GOLD analysis project Ga0055584, IMG submission 58716) | Pelagic marine sediment microbial communities from the LTER site Helgoland, North Sea, for post-phytoplankton bloom and carbon turnover... | ecosystem: Environmental > Aquatic > Marine >... | reverse complement strand
GGGGACACAGTGGCTTTTTTTCAAAAAGCGTCACTGTGTCCCCTGCACTACGTCCCCTAATCCTAGCTAGAACTTTTAGCTACTTTTTCGTATAATGGTACGGATTATTATCTAGGAGACATTATGAGGGTTCGTTTTGCGCCATCCCCAACAGGAAATTTACATATCGGAAGTGTTCGTACGGCACTCTTTAACTGGGTCTTTGCGCAGCATCATAATGCGACGTGCGTCTTACGAATCGAAGATACCGACTTAGCCCGATCAGAGTCTCAGTACGAAGATAATATTATTGAAGGATTAGACTGGTTAGGTCTTTCAATGGACGAAGGTCCTTCTACTCCTAAAAATGGCATGAGCTACCGTCAATCTGAACGCATTAAAGAAGGTGTTTACCAAAAATATGCAGATCAATTAATTGCATCGAAACGTGCGTATTACTGTTTTGCTACCGAAGCTGAATTAGACGCTGAGCGGGAGTCTGCAAAAGCACGTGGAGAAGCCTATGTGTATTCAGGAAAGAGTCGGCACTTATCAGAGCAGGAGGTTCGAGAAAAATTAGATAACGGGGTGCCTTATACCCTTCGTTTTTATTTGGGGGCGCCTCAAGATATCGTGGTTAAAGATTTAATTCGTGGGGATATTACCTTTGATACCAGTTTATTATCCGATTTTGTCATTATGAAATCAGATGGCAGCCCTGCATATAATTTTGCGGTTGTTGTGGACGATGTGGATATGAAAATTAGCCATGTGATTCGTGGTGAAGATCATATTTCGAATACACCGCGCCAGATTTTGGTCTATCAAGCGTTAGGTGCGACTGTTCCTGAGTTTGCGCATCTTCCTATTATATTAGGGAAGGATAAATCGAAATTATCGAAGCGAGATGGGGCGATGGCGGTCACAGACTACCGTGAACTGGGCTATATCCCAGACGCTTTAATTAATTATTTATCGTTATTAGGCTGGTCTCCAGCGGATGGTCGCGAGATTTTAAGTCGAGACAATTTAGTTTCTCAGTTTGATTTAGGGCGCATCTCTAAATCGGGTGCGGTTTTTGATGAGGCGAAATTAAAATGGATGAACGGTCAGTATATTCGGGCTTTAGATGCACCGGATTTATTGGCGGCGGTTACCCCTTATTTTACGGATGAAACCAGTGCGGCGTTAGCCAACTATTCTGATGATGTAAAAGCGGCGATGGTATATTCTGTGAAGGATAATTTAGAACTGTTACCCGAAATTAATCAGTATTTAGACCTATATATGATGGACGACGTGGCATTTAAGGCACGGTTAGCGGAGATTGATTTTACGGATGATAACCGTCGTGTTTTGCAATTATTTTCAGATAAGTTAGCGGTAACAGCATGCCAACCAGACGATGTTGAAACAGCGATGAATGCTGTTTGTGAAGAGTTAGAGCTAGGTAAAGGAAAGGTCTTTAAGCCGATCCGGTTAGCAACCACTACGTTTGGTTCAGGCCCGCATTTACCGGAATGTCTATCGATTTTTGGCTTGGATGACGTATTAAAGCGGTTATCTTATACCTTAGAGGGATAATGAGATGTCCTCACAACAGTTTTTGTCTTTAGAGGAAGTACGGGCATTGCTCCCATTTCGAGCCGCGACAGTACATAAGGGCGATTGTGGCCGTGTGCTCGTTGTTGCGGGTACTGCCTCAATGATGGGGGCGGCATTGCTTTGTGCTAAGGCTGCATTCCGTTCTGGGGCGGGGATGGTCTATCTGGCGTCTGGCGAGTCTTTCGTGCAGCAATTAACGTTACAATTACCCGAATTAATCACACTACCATTACCCGAAGAAGAGGGTGCCTATGGCCCCGCCGCAACCCAGGCCTTAACGACGTATTTCGACGAGTTTCCCTTTAGCGCCATCGTTATTGGTCCGGGCTTAGGTCGTGATGATCGAACAAAAGCCTTCATTCAGGCAATCTGCCAGCAAGCCGCTGATCGTGGTATCGCTGGTGTGATCGATGCAGACGCATTTTATGCGCTAAGCCCAGATTTATTTAAAACGTTTCCGATGAATTCTTATGTTTTGACGCCGCACCCAAAAGAATTTTCGGTATTTTCGGGCCTGTCTTATGATGAAAATAATCGCTTTGAATTGGCTGAAACCTTGGCCCAAGAGATTCAGCAAATTTTAATTTTGAAGGGCCATCATTCGGTGGTGGCCTATGCTGGGACGGCAGTTTTGAACCCGACGGGGAATCCGGGTATGGCAACCGCTGGCTCTGGTGATGTTTTGGCCGGCCTTGTTGCTGGGTTTATTGCCCAAGGGGTTATGGCGTGTGATGCGGCGTGTTTAGGGCCATATTTACATGGGTTAGCAGGTGATTTGGCTGTAAAATCGATGGGTGAACATGCGTTGTTAGCCTCAGATATAATAGACGCCCTTCCGGCTGCGTTACAGGCTTTGGAGTTATAACAATGCGTGGTACCTGGTTAAGTACAGATAAAGACGCGGATCTGCAGGCTCTTTTGGACCGATATGGGGTGTCTGATGTACTTTTAGAGTCTGAATTTAGGGAGATGGAAAAAGGGTGGGCTAAAACCTTTTCCGAGATGAAGGCCTTGTGTTTTGATACGACTTTCGGATTTACAGCCACAAGTGATTCTGAGTGGCGATCTTTTTTAGAGCACGATACCGTGTTTCAGTTATCTTTAAATCGAGAGCCTGGCCGGTCTATTTTATATGGTTTGGACCATGTGCGGTGCCGGCAATCGTTTTTTAATCAAATGCCTGTCTTTCTTCGTATAGCCGTCTTTAAAGAAAAGATTGCTGCGATCGATTTAGAGCCTGGATTCTTGTCTTTAGACTCTAGGTGTTCCTTAAATCAGTTAATCGATGTTTGTGATATTGGGATGGGTCATTCTATTTATGAGTGTGATTTTGGGCATCGAAAGATCGTGGTCAAACATCGCCCTTACGATGTTCAATGTGCCTATATGCGCTTAATGGCGGTGATGGGGTGGGCGACTTTTGATCATTATTTTTACCAGAACGATGCGGGCGGCTGGGAGTTTTCGGAGTCTTTAGGCCGTCAAAACTGTAATGATTTTCTGTTATCAGGGCAATTTAGCGATCATATCGAATCCGCATTGGCACGGAAGGCTGCGATTGGCGATGTTTTGGGGATTGGTGACCGGCATTTTGAAAATTATATGATTCAAGGCGACGATATTTTGTCGGTCGATGTATCGATCCTATTTTGGCCAGATAACGAATTGTGGAGCGAGTCTTATATTTCGGCAGGTCTCTACGAAATTACCTGTTTGCGTCATTATTGCGATGAGTTGCCTCAATTAAAACGGAAGTGGCAACTTTTTTTCGAGCATTATTCGTATTATGTAGAAGTTTTATCGAGTGCGCGTGACCGTTTAAGTGCTGAACTCGATCAGATTTTTAACAAGACGGAATCTAAGCGGTGTTCTGCCTTTTTAGAGGAACGGCTCTCGGGTGTCGATGCTTATGTAAGTCAACAAAAGCAATTATATTTAAATGGATTTGTGACCTGTTTAGAGCGCTTGTTATATAAAGAGCGCTTGGCCATGTTGTATGCAAGAGATTGTGCATTATTCGAAACCCGCCCCTTATACAAAATGATGGTTCTTGCTGATCGAGGTCGTTTATCTGCTTTTTTACATGGGGAAAAACGAACGGGTTTTTTTGATGAGTTAACGCTTTTCTTGAGCGAGCATGATCCCACGTTTTCACAGGACTTAGAGGCGGTTCGTGCGCAAGGTCTTAAGATTCGAGAGGCTGTTAGTCAACTAGAGTCGGTAGGATAACGCTTCTAACAGGTGTGTTGCTTGAAGTTCTGCGTCTTTATTTAGATCGGCAATGGTTCTGCTTACTTTTAAGAGTCGACTTAATGATCTTCCGCTAAGTTTTCCAGATTGAATGGCTTTTTTTAGGATTGGTTTATCTTGTTCTTGTACTTTACAGTGTCGTTTGATTTGTTTTTGGGTGAGTTGGCTGTTTTGCTGATCGTTATGGAGTCGGGTCTCTTGTATTTTTCTGGCAAATTGGATTCTTTTTAGGATAGTACTGGATGACTCTCTGTCTGAATGATCGGTTGTATTTAATAAATCGTCTTCAGACAGACGTGGTACGTGAACTACCATATCAATTCGATCCAAGATGGGCCCCGAGATCTTTTTCCAATAACTACTAACCTGATGTGGTGTGCAGCTACAGGTGCGGACGGGGTCTGTATGGTAGCCGCAAGGGCAGGGGTTCATCGTAGCGACCAGCATAAAGTCGGCGGGGTATTGAATGGCCATATTTGCACGGCTAATCGCAATTTCTTTGTCTTCTAAGGGTTGTCGTAGTACCTCAATTACGCTGCGTTGAAATTCCGGTAATTCGTCCAAGAACAAGATTCCATGGTGCGCCAAGCTGATTTCCCCGGGTTTTGGTTTTGATCCACCGCCTACCATTCCGGCATACGAAATCGAATGGTGCGGTGCCCGACAATGCGGAATTAACGAGGGTTCAACCGCGCTTCCCTTTAATCCTAAGGTGTGAATATTATAGGCTTCGATACTTTTTTGAAGGCTCAGTTCAGGGGTAATGGTTCGTAATCGTTTTAATAACATGGATTTCCCAGAACCTGGGGGGCCAATCAATAAAATATTATGACGTCCCGCTACTGCAATTTCCAGCGCCCGTTTTGCATTGTCTTGCCCTTGTACTTCTGCGTAGTCTAGGTCCGGGCGTGTATTTGCGAGCGTTAAGTGCTTGTTTTGGTGTTGGGGGAGTTCGTTCATAAAATACTGTTTTAGATCGGATAAATTATCGAGGGCGATGATGTTGGGGTTATTGATTAGCATCATGTCGTAGTGATTTGCTTTTGGGATGAAGATGATTTTATTTTGGCATAGTTTTTTATTGCTTAATATAGAGATAAGCCCGTCCATTTTTTGTAAATCGCCGTTTAAAGAGAGTTCTCCAATAAAAAGGGCGTTTGGTGTTTCGGGGATCTGTTTTGTGGCCTGTAGAATACCTGCTGCTATGGCCAGGTCTAATGCAGGGCCTTCCTTTTTGATGTTCGCTGGGGCTAGATTTATGGTGTAGTGTCGCAATGGATATTTAAATCCGGCATGTTTGATTGCTGTTCGTATTCTATTTTTACTTTCTCTTACTACGGTGTCTGCAAGGCCCACAATCGTTTCTTGCGGGAGACCATTTGCAGCATCAACCTCGACCTGTATTGGAACCGATTGTACGCCTATAATTGTTGCGCTTTGAATGATTGAAAACATGTGTTTAGTTTATTGCGTTAGTTAATTATTGTCAAATAAAAGTATGACGTTAAAACATGCTTGTTCATTAAAAGTCTTTTGTGTATAGTGATATTTAAATTTAGTTTTAAAAGGACGTCGTTCATGCGAAAGCAAACCTTTTCTGCCTCATCTTCAACGCTTAAGTCAACGCTTAAGTCTATTTTGGAGGCCGGTATAGCAAAAAGAGTTGTGATTAGAGATGGACGTAAAGTGCTCTTAGATTTACCCATAGGGATTTTAGGTGTAGCAGCACTACTTGCGCCTCTTTTGGCTGGACTTTCTTTTGCGGTGATTTTGGTTCGTCGCTATGAAATTGATGTGTATCATAAATAAAGTGTGAAATTCTATGAAACAACTGAGTGTTAAAACATTTGATTTAAGGATAAAGGGAGCGCCTGGCGATCAGATTAAAGAGTCTGCGTCTTCTGACTTAGCGGCTGTATTACCTTCCTCAATCCCGTTTATTAAGCCTAAGCTAACTAAAAAAATTGGTGATACTGTACAGCAAGGTGAGATTTTGTTTTTTGATAAATCAATGCCTACAACGCAGTTTGCTTCACCGGTATCTGGTAAGATTAAACATATTGAATACGGTGAAAGACGCCGTATTGACGAAGTTATTATCGAAAAAGATGATAAAACCGCAAAATCTTTTGATGCAATTAGCGAGGATACGCTATCCAGTTTATCTCGCGAGGACTTAACAGCTTATCTTGTAGATCAAGGCACTTGGCCGTTATTAAGAGTATTTCCCTTTAAAAAAGCAGTTGACCCTAAGGTCGATATTCCCTCAATTTATGTCAGCTTGGATGATTTAGAGCCTTTCAAACCTCAATCTGCAGTTTATGCAAAAGGACGTGAGGACTTATTTAAGTTTGGACTGAAGATACTTCGAAAATTATCGTCTTCAGTAGAGGTTATCGCGTCTTCAGAGCAAGATCTTGGTTCGCACCCGCTAGCCGATGTGATTACGGTGGCCGTAAAAGGACATTATCCAGCAACGGACCCAGGAGTGGTTTTATATCAAGAAAAAACATCAACAGAGCAAAACGCAACGGCATATATTTCAGGGCAAGATTTAATTCGTTTGGCCGATGGTCTTCGTCAAGGTGCGTACCCGACGCGGAAATTGGTCACGGTTTCTGGTTCTTTATTAAAAGAGTCTTTCTACTGTTGGGCCGATGAAGGCCAACCCATCATGTCGATTATCGAAGGGTTGGATATTAATGGTGGAGAGCCTTATACCATTCTTGGTGGCTTATTAACAGGTCGTCGTTCTTCAATTGAGTCTTACTTAGGATTTTATGATGATGCGATCCAAGTAATTCCACAACGACATGAGCCTGAATTCTTTAATTTCTTTAAATTAGGTGCTTCTAAAGTTGGTTATTCTAAATCTTACTTAGGTGGATTTATTAAATCTTTATTTTCACCAACTGCCGCTTTAAATGGTGGGGACCGAGATTGTATTTCGTGTTCGTACTGTGCGGAGGTTTGCCCAGTAGACTTGTTACCACAATATGTTTTTAAATATTTAAAAGGAAATGATATTGAAGGTGCGATGCATAATGGTGTATTAGATTGTACTGAATGTGGTCTTTGTACCTATGTATGTCCATCAAAAATTAATTTGGATCATCAATTTAAGGTTGCGAAGCAGCAGTTACATAAAGAGGCAATGGGATAGGCATATGATAAAAAAATTAAAACAGTTTTTTGACGATACAGAAGTCCATTTTGAAGAAGGTGGGAAGCTAGAAAAGCTTTACCCACTTCATGAGGCAGCGAAGAGTTTTCACTTTTCATCTGAAGCAGTTACTAAGGTCGGGTCTAATATTCGTGATTTTGTCGATACAAAACGATACATGATCTTAGTGGTTATTGCGCTACTCCCGTGTATGTTATTCGGAATTTATAATGCCGGCTATCAATCTTTATTAGTTCAAAATATGACGACAGACTTGATGTCGTCTTTTATTTTAGGTCTTAAAATTTTTATGCCAATGTTATTGGTCACTTATGCTGTGGGTGGTGCGATTGAAGCGTTATTTGCTGTTGTTCGTAAGCATGAGATTAACGAAGGGTTGTTGGTTACTGGGATGTTATTCCCGCTAACGTTGCCACCGACGATTCCATTATGGCAAGTGGGGATCGGCATTGCTTTTGGTGTGATTGTTGCTAAAGAGGTGTTTGGTGGAACGGGTAAAAATTTCTTAAATGTGGCGTTAACGTCTCGTGCGTTTCTTTATTTTTCTTATCCATCGTTTATGTCTGGAGATGTTTGGACCTTGTTAGAAGGTTCTAAGGAAAACGTAATTGATACGTATACGGGTGCAACATCATTGGCGATTGCGGCGGCGGCACCGATTGGGTCAAATGCGATTGAGGCCCTAGAGTCTGCGGGTTTAGGGTTCTCTGAATTATTCTGGGGGTTGATTCCAGGTAGTATTGGTGAAACATCAATGGTTTGTATTTTATTTGGTGCTGTGATTTTATTGGTCACACGTATCGCGAGTTGGCAGATTATGGCTGGGTCAGTGGCTGGATTATACGGTATGACGTGGATCTTAAATTGGGCATCTCAAGGTCAGATTCCATTTTTTGCATTGCCTCCTGAATATCAATTAGTGATGGGATCGTTTGCCTTTGGTGCGGTCTTTATGGCAACAGATCCGGTATCCGCGCCAGACTTAACACTCTCTAAATGGATTTATGGTATCGGTATTGGGGCATTCACCGTGATTATTCGTGTGATGAACCCAGCTTACCCAGAAGGTGTGATGCTGGCCATTTTATTAATGAATGTCTTTGCACCGTTATTTGATTATTATGTACGCGAAAATCGTTTGAAGAAGAGGGTTCCCAATGTCATCTAATGCTAAAACGTTTATATTTGCTGCCGTGCTTTGTGTGGTTTGTAGTTATCTATTAACCTTTGCAGCAACTTTTCTAAAACCATTCCAAGAAGCGAATGCGTTGGCGGATAAACAAAAAAATGTCATGAAGGTCTTGAATTTACTTGAAGACGGTAAAAAATATAGTAATGCTGATATTCAATCCTTGTTTAATCAGAATGTAAAATCGGTATTTATTACAGAGGATGGTCAGATTGTGTCTGAAGCGACAGAATCGACGTCTCCGATTTACCTGAAAATTCAAAACGAACAGTTGGTGTCTTACGCCGTTCCAATTTCAGGATATGGACTATGGAGTACCTTATATGGATTCTTCGCGTTAGAGGCAGATGGTAACACGGTTGCTGGGATTACGTTTTACGAGCACGGTGAAACTCCGGGTCTGGGTGCGGAGTGCGAGAAACCTTGGTTCCAAAATAATTTTGTAGGTAAGCAAATCAGTAATAAAGATAATGAGTTTGTCTCTATTAGCATTGCTAAGTCAGCGGTTCCTGCGGATACGCCGCCGGAAAAGAAACGTCGAATGGTGGATGGTATTTCCGGAGCAACGATTACTAGTAAAGGAATTGAAACATTCATCAAAAAAGATTTAGAACGATATGAACCGTTTTCAAAGCGTTTACGTGATGGCGAACGTGTGAGCGTAGGAGGTTAAAAATGTCTGTGATTAAAGCAATACGAAAAACCAAAAGTTTCCAAGTTTTTGCCGAACCTTTGGCGATTTCGAACCCAGTGTCGATGTTGGTTCTTGGGATTTGTTCGGCACTGGCAGTAACGATTCAGCTGTTGCCGTCCATTGTAATGACGTTAGCGGCAACCTTTGTGCTAACCTTTTCTAATATTATTATTTCATCAATGCGCAATATCATTCCTAAGAATATTCGGATTATTGTGTTCTTAACGGTGATTGCATCGTTGGTTATTTTGGCAGATCAATTTTTGAAGGCCTTTATGTTTGATGTTAGTAAGCAACTGTCTGTTTTTGTGGGATTGATTATTACCAACTGTATTATTATGGGACGTGCAGAAGCGTTTGCATTGGCGAATAACCCATGGCATTCGATGTGGGATGGCCTTGGGAACGGCTTAGGATATGGCTGGATCTTGATCGCAGTTGGATTTTTCAGAGAATTATTAGGTGCGGGGTCTTTATTAGGTATCAAAGTGGTACCTCAAGCATTATACGATATTGGATACGTTGACCTTGGTTTAATGGTTTATGCACCGGGTGCGTTTATTGTTATTGGCCTGTTCACGTGGTTACAGTACGAGTTGATTATTAAAAAAATTAAAGGGCGATAGTCATGGGTGAATTACTTACATTAGCAATACAATCTATTTTTATGGAGAACATGCTTTTATCCATGTTCTTGGGAATGTGCTCGTTTTTAGCGTGTTCTAAAAATGTTAAAACAGCATCTGGTCTTGGTATGGCGGTTGTCTTTGTTCTTACTATTACAGTGCCGTTGAACTGGGTTATTAACGAGTTTCTTCTTAAGGAAGGGGCTCTTGTTTGGTTAGGGTTAAGTCCAGAAGTTGATCTTAGTTTCTTAGTCTTTATTTCGTTTATTGCGGTTATCGCTGCCAGTGTTCAGGTGGTTGAAATTGTGATGGAGCGGTTCTTACCGTTTTTATATTCGTCTTTAGGTATTTTTCTTCCTCTTATCGCCGTAAACTGTGCGATTTTGGGGGCGTCGTTATTTATGCAGCAGCGTGCATATACATTTACAGAGTCTGCAGTTTATGGATTTAGCTCAGGCTTAGGTTGGTACTTGGCGATTGTTGCTATGGCGGCAATCCAAGAACGCATGCGTTATTCGGATGTTCCAGACGGATTAAAAGGGTTTGGGATTAACATGATTATTACTGGTTTGATTGCGATGGCCTTTATGGCTTTCTCAGGGGTATCGATTTAGGAGAGCGATGATATGCAAATGTATTTAATTAGTTTAGGCGCGTTTTCTACAATCGTAATGGGGTTGGTTTTTATCCTCTTTATTATCGAGAATACGTTGGTTAGTAAGCGTGATTGTAAGTTATTAATTAATGGGGACGAAGAGAAAAGTCCGACCGTTAGTTCTGGTACAAATTTATTAACCGCATTATCCAATGAAGGTATTTTTATACCATCTGCGTGTGGTGGTGGTGGATCTTGTGGGATGTGTAAGTTACAGGTTATTGAAGGTGGTGGTGAAATTTTACCAACGGAAGTTCCTCATTTAACTCGCCAAGAGAAGGCTGATAATGTACGTCTTTGTTGTCAGATGAAAGTGAAGAATGACATGAAGATCGAGGTGGAACCGGAAATCTTTAGTATTAAAAAGTATGAATGTGAGGTTGTTTCTAACCATAACGTTGCAACTTTTATTAAAGAGTTTGTGGTTAAATTGCCAGATGGTGAAAAACTAGACTTTAGAGCGGGTGGCTATATTCAAATTGATATTCCGCCTTATGCGTGTACGTTTAAAGATTTTGATGTAGAAGAAGAATATCGTCCCGATTGGGATCAGTTTAAATTATGGGGTATTGCCGCATCGAATGATGAAGAAGCGAGTCGTGCATATTCGATGGCAAACTATCCTGTTGAAGACAATATTATGATGTTGAATGTGCGTATTGCAACGCCACCTCCTGGAGCAGAAGGTATTCCTCCTGGAATCGCGTCGTCTTACATTTTTAACTTGAAGCCAGGTGATAAAGTAACGATTAGTGGTCCTTATGGCGAGTTCTATGCCCAAGAAACGGAACGTGAAATGTGTTTCGTGGGTGGTGGTGCTGGAATGGCCCCTATGAGAAGTCATATCTTTGACCAGTTGAAGCGACTTAAATCTAAGCGTAAGATGACCTTTTGGTATGGTGCACGATCGTATCGTGAGATGTTCTATGATGATGAATTTAAGGTATTAGCAGACGCGAATCCTAATTTTGAGTATCATGTTGGATTGTCGGATCCGTTACCTGAAGATAATTGGGAAGGGTATACTGGGTTTATTCACCAAATCTTGTTAGACAACTACTTGGCTGATCATGATGATCCTACGGAAGTTGAATATTATCTTTGTGGTCCTCCGATGATGTTATCTGCGATGCGAAAAATGTTAGATGATATTGGCGTAGAGCCTGAAATGGTTAGATACGACGATTTCGGCTAAGTGTTAGCACGCTTCTTTAAGAAATATCCATTTACAATTATTGCCATTAGCCTGGGGTTTTTATACTGGGTTAGTTTGCCGAGACCAGTTTTGGTGTCGGGCGCTACCATGGGAACGAGCTATACGATTAAGGCGTATGTTCGCTTTCCGTGGGTTAAGCCGGACTTGAAACCGGTTGTAGAAGCTCGGTTAGCGGCCCTTAATTTGGTTTTTTCTACTTATGATCCGGATAGTGAGGTATCGGTATTCAATCAATTGTCAGCAGGGGTAGAACAGGCGGTTTCAACTGACTTTGTAACTGTGTTTCAGGCCTCTCAAAAATACCATGCGTTATCTGGAGGGGTCTTTGATCCTACCGTTGGGCCTTTATTACGAATGTATGGATTCGGGGCGGGTGGTCGAGTGACACTATTAGGGCCTGGAGATCTTGCATTAAGTGTCGTGCGGCGGTTGGTTGGATTGGAAAAAGTTGTACTTAAAGATGGCTATATTCATAAGCTTACAGATGATGTTGAATTAGATTTTTCTAGTATTGCAAAAGGGTATGCGGTCGATGAAGTATCGGCGCTTTTAGATGAGCAGGGGATTTTGCATTATTATGTTGAAATTGGAGGGGAATTGAATGTTGCTGGTGGTAAGGCGAATGGTCAAGCGTGGCGGCTTGGTATTAATACACCATCTTCAGGAGCGAGCCCAGAGGCGGTTTTGAGTACTGTGGCTATTGAAAATGGCGCGTTGGCAACCAGCGGTACGTATCGGCAGGTTCAGCATCTACTGGATGGGGAGGTGTCTCATTTGATTCATCCTAAGACGGGCAAGGCCTCGGTCTCTGATTTGGTGTCGGTTACGGTTTTGGCACCAAGTTGTATGGATGCGGATGCAATGGCTACTTTTTTGGTCTTAATGCTTATTGATGAGGGGTTAGCGCTTGTTAATGGCCTTGAAGGCGTTGAGGCTCTATTTATTCAATCGCTTAAACCTGGTTTTCAAGTGATTAAATCTAAACATTGGCCGGGTCCATAAGCTTAGGCTTATCCTATATTAATTTAAATTAATTAAAAAATAGTAAATCCTACATCTGGTTATTTCAATTATTATTAACAATGTAATATTGGTATAATTAAGTTAATTTCAAATATTGATATGGGGGGACGGACTGCGTTTATTTAACCTCAACGAGCGGTGAACTCTCCATTAAAGACTGCCAGTCCGTCTTAGGGGAAAGACAAAGATCATCTGAATGAGATCTTGTGAGTCTTTTAGGTATCGTATCTCATCAGTGGTTAATTTCACTAAAATTACTTTTTGATGAGTTAGTGGTGTTTATTTTTTGAAATTCTAGAGGAGGTTAGTGCCATCTTAAGGTAGCCGTCTTGGTCTTCCATTGGGCAAATTCCAATGTCTTTAGAGAGGCATCCGTCTTTACGGTCTTCTGGGGCTTTATGGCATTCGCCTCCAATGTCTTTTCGGCCGAAGAATAGGATACCGATACCGCTTAGAATAAAGCAGCCAGTGATTACAGCAAGGGTTAAGAGATATATCATGATTGCCGTTCCTTACATTTTGGGCAGTGTTTGTTTTCTTGTTGAGGACACTCTATTGTTTTTTGAGCAATAATTTCTGCAACTAAATCGTGTTGGCCAAAATGTGTGGTCACACAATAGCTAATGCTTTGGTTTTGTTCAGAGGCGTCTTTGCAGAGACGCGGAATGTCTTCTGTACTATGTCGTCCAGGGGATAGCATAAAGGGTACCACGGTGATATAGCTTGCGCCTGCATCTACACACGCTTTAAAACCTGCATTGATATCAGGATCGGCGAGTTCCATATGCGCGCCCTTTACAATGTGATCTGGAAGACGTTTTTGACAGGCGTCTACTACGTCGAAAATCATATCGTTTGCGGCCTGTTTTCTGGAGCCATGATCTACAATAAGTACCGCTTGCTTTGTCATGCCCCTCAGTATATCAGAAATAGGGAGTTTCAGAAAAGCTCTTTAGGCTCGATGTCTGAGGCTACTGTAGTGGCTTGGATTAGCTCTGGAATGGTGTCTTGATTTAGTTTTCCTTGATTTTGTGTTTGTTCTTTAATTTCTTCAATTTTTAGGAGGGGTTTATCCAGTTGGTTTTTTCGTGTGGTGATTAAATTTACAAATTCTTTTTGTGTATCATCTAAACGGCGACCCATTTTCTCTAAGCTTTCTTTGAATTTTTGCCATTGTTTATTGAATTCTCCAAGGTGTTTTAGCATTTCGTTGGCTTTTTTCTCGAAAGTAAAGTTGTCTAGGGCTTGGCGAATAACGGCCAATAGTGCGTAGAGGGTCATTGGAGAGCAGAAGATGACTTTTTGTTGAAGGGCGGTATCTAAAATCTCTCGGTTCTCTTCGTTGATGAACCCGTAGATCGATTCGTTTGGAATAAAGACAAGGACGTAGTCTAAGGTGTTTTCTTGTGGGTTAATGTAGTCTTTAGATGAGACTTCTTTGACTCGAAGCTTTACATCTTTTAAAAATTCTTTTTTGAACTGGTCTTTTTCGGTTGTGTTCGTTGATTCTAGATAATTCATGTATTGGCGTAATGGGAATTTAACGTCCATATTAAGGGTCATGTTTTTAGGTAGGTGAAAGGTGAAGTCGGGGATGTTTCGACTGTAGTCTAAGGATTTTTGTTTGGAATAATTGACGCCTTCGATGAATCCGGCCAAGCGTAAGACATCTTCTGCCATTCGTTCTCCCCACTGACCTCGAACTTTTGAACTTGCGAGAGCTTCTTTAAGTTGCGTTGTGGTTCTGCTGAGTTCTTGGGTGTTCATGTTGGTCATTTTTAGATATTGACCGAGTTCTCCAAATTTTTGCTCTCGGTCTTTTTCAATCGTTGTGACTGTTTTTTGAACTTTTTCCATTTCTTGTTTGATTTGAGTTAAGGTTTGATCGATTAAGCCTTTTTTACTGTCGAGTTCTTTGGTGTGTAACTGTGTTTGGGCGGTGCTTTGAGAGTCGAGTTTGGATGTTGCGAGATTTAAGAATGACTCTGCGTTTTTTTGAAGAAGATCGGAAGATATTTCTTGGAATTTTTGGTTAAGATCAAGTGCGTTTTTCTCTTGGGACTCTTTGCTTTTTTGCATAATAATGAAGGTGCCAATGCCCCCTAAAAACATGCCTAGAATTAACCCTAAAAGTAATGCGGTGCTGCTGCCCATAATGCTTCCTGTTGATAGATACTATTGTAGGGTAAGTTTAGCATAGCTGGAGGTCTTTTTCGATTTTAAAGATTCTGGTTTGTTACTATTTTATGGGTTATGGATTATTTTTTTCTATGTAGCGTCATTAAATATATTTATAAATAATACTTGACGCAAATATTTTTCTTTGGTTTAATGATAGTCATGTCGGGGACAAGTTCAAACATTTTTTTTTCAATAGATAGGTTTGAGACAAGTCATCACTCTGGGCCGGGATCATTTAATCGGTTTTTAAATGATCGGTGTCTCCAAAAGACCGTCCTTAGGACTTGTACTCAGGGGGAACCTATTTTTGTTGTATTGTGCGATACAAATGTGCGACGCTTGTTCCCGGCCTGGTACTTAGTTG
>Ga0055584_100003723_pt1 | contig 14976 bp, 9 predicted proteins | sample OSDHelmetaG_FD_58716 | JGI IMG/M metagenome (GOLD analysis project Ga0055584, IMG submission 58716) | Pelagic marine sediment microbial communities from the LTER site Helgoland, North Sea, for post-phytoplankton bloom and carbon turnover... | ecosystem: Environmental > Aquatic > Marine >... | reverse complement strand
GACGCGGCGGACGACGACGACGCGGCGGACGACGACGACGCGGCGGACGACGACGACGCGACCGTGGACGACGACGACGCGACCGTGGACGACGACGACTCCGCGGCCGATCCCTACTACTACCCGGGCTGCCTGTTGGACTGCGGAGTCGGGGGCCGCAGCACATCGAGCGGCGGCCTCACGATGTTGGTGCTGCTGCTGGTGGCGGGGCTGACGCGCCGCCGGGGCGGAGCGGCGCTCTTGCTCCTGCTCATCGCCCTGCCGGTGACGGCCCAGGCCCAGTCGGCCGCGGGGACCGTGACGGTCGTGACGTCGGACGTCGAGGGCGCGCCGAAGGGCCTCCGGCGGGACCTGCCCAGCGGGGCGCCCGCGACGTTTGTGCAGCCGCGCGCGACCCAGACGCTGGGCGGGCTGTGGATGCTCGGCACGGAGTCCACGTACAGCTGCCCGGCGGCGGACCTGCCGGCGGACACCGTGACCCAGGCGCTCGCGCGGGCCCAGGCGCTCATCGACGACCTCGAAGAGTCCGAGGCCCTGGCGGAGCTGACCCAGGTGCGCCAGACGGTGGCCTGCGTGGCCGAGCCGGTCGACGCCGAGCAGCTCTGGCGGCTTCACTTCCTGGAGGGGGTCTCGGCCTACTTCAGCACCGGCATCGACGCCGCGCGGCCGGCGTTGAGTCGCGCGCTGGCGGTCCAGCCGTCGCACCGCTTCGACGACGCCTACCCCCCCGATCTGCGGCAGGTCTACCTGGAGATGCAGGGCGCGGCGCTCGGCGGCGAGCGCGTGACGGTCGCCGGCGCCAGCGTGAGCGAGGACGCCGTCGGCGCCCTCTGGGTCGACGGCCAGTCGGCAGCCGGCCCGCCCCTTCAGCTCGTGCCCGGCGACCACCTCATTCAGGTGCGCGACACGAGCGGGGCGCTGCGCGGCGCGTCGGTGCGGGTCGACGGCGGCGACGTCGTGGCCGTCTTCGAGCTCGCGTCGGCGGCCGAGGCGCTGGCGAAGCTCGACCGGGCGACGCAGGCGCGGCTGGCGTTGCGGGTTGGCCGCTCCTTCGAGCGGGCCGGGAGCCGCGTGTGGATCCACACCGGCAAGCGCAACGCCGTCCGCCTCGGCGAAGACCAGGAGCAGGCCCGCGTCACGAACCGCCAGGTCGCCTACAACATCGACAGCGCGGTCACTGGCCACCCGGTCCTGACGGTGTCCCTGGGTGGCGGCTACCAGTGGACGGGGCAGGGGAACTACGGCGTGTTCGGCGGCGACGTGAGCGTGCGGCTCGTCAAGTTCCTGCGGGCCTACGTGTGGGCGCGGCCCGGCTTCTCGGAGCCGGTCTTGCACCCGGAGACCGGCGAACGGCTCGGCGTCATGGGCTTCGTGCCCGCCGGCATCGGCGTGCAGCTGCGCTTCAACCAGGCGTTCGTGCCCGTGGTCGGCGTGAGCTTCCAGCTGGCCTGGAGCCCCGACGCCACCGACGGCGCCGAGATCCTGCCCGGCGCGGCGGCGAGCTTCGGGGTCGACATCCCCCTCGGGTCCAGCCCGTTGTACGTCCGGCCCCAGGCCGAAGTGGGCTTCCACGGGCGGTTCTTCTCGGCCCGCGGCCTGGCGCTGCTGGGCTTCGCGATTTAGCGCGCCCCCTGCGGCGTATGACCTCTCCGGGGGAACCTCCGTCGGTGCGCGCCCTCGCCCTTCTGCTGCTGCTCCCCTCGATCGCCTTGGCGCAGCCGATCCCGCCGCTGGCGGTCGACCCCGCCGAAGCGGCGGCCCAGGAGGCCCACCGGGTCAACGAGTCGCTGTGCGCTCGCGCCGCGTCCCTGGAGACCACCGACGCCGCCAGCGAGCTGGGTCAGGTCGTCCAGGTCTGGTCGGACGTCAGCGCGACCTGGGACAAGACCGGCAAGACGTTCTTGCTCTACTGGCGCGGCGTGCTCGGTCAGTGCATTGGCCAGGACGACCGCGCCTACGTGGACCTGCTCGGCTTCACCCGCGACCAGTCCAACGAGGCCTTGTTCTCCGCGCTCATGGACGACGCCCGGCGTCGCCTCCGGGTCCTGCGGCTTCAGGGCGTCGGCTCTGCCGTCGGGCGGGTGTTGCGGCCCCGGCGGGCGGGCCCGCCCCTCCTGCAGGTGGGCGTGGGCGGCAGCTACCAGCTGGCCCTCGATCCCCCGGCCCCGTTCCACTACGGGACGATCGGAATCGACGTCTCCGTGCGCATCGTCGGCCCCCTGCGGGTGATGGCCTTTGCGCGCCCGTCCATCTCCGGCGTCAACCTGACGGTCGAGGGCTCGCTCCCCCTTGAGGAGCGGCGCAGCCGCTCGGTCATCGTGCCCTTCGGCGTGGGCCCCCACCTGCGCCTGGGGAGCCCCCAGAAGGTGAGCCCCAGCGTCGCGGTCCTGGGTCATTTCGCCGTGAACTCCGACGTCGACGGCGTTCGCTTCTTGCCCGGCGTGGCCTTGCACGCGGGCATCGACCTGCCGTTCGGCCAGACGCCCATCGCCCTGCGGCCGTTCGTGGAGATCGGCAACCTCGCGCGCCTCTTCGTGCTGCGCGGCGGCGCCACGGTCGTCGTCTCGATCTAGAGGCCTTCGGGCCGCGGCGAGCGCTCAGTCGTCCTCTTCCCCGTCGGGGTGGCAGTCCAGGCAGGCCGCCGACGAGTAGACGTAGCCGCTGACCTCTCCTTCGTGCTCGTCGTCCATCTCGCTGCGGCGGTGCTCGTGGCAGTCCGTGCACGTGAAGCTCGAGTAGCTGCTGGGGTGGCAGGAACTGCAGGTGCTCACGCCTTCGTGGGGTGTCGGGAAGAACGGCTGGTGGTTGAAGTCGGCGTCCCAGTCGCGGGTGTCGTGGCAGTCGTCGCAGGCGCCGTCGAAGTGGCCCGAGGGGCGGCTGTGGCAGGACGAGCAGACGGCTGAGGCGGCGTCGTAGTCGTCGGTGGTGTGGCAGTCGCTGCACTCGGGTTCGGCGTGGCCCAGGGTCAGGGGGAAGAACGAGTGGTCGACCTCGGCGTCGTCCCAGGTGTGGATCGTGTGGCAGTCGTCGCAGCCGCCTTCGTAGTGCTCGGCGGGGGGCGTGTGGCACGAAGAGCAGACCGGCGACGCCTCGGTGAAGTCGTCGCTGTGGCAGTCGGTGCACTCGAGCGCGAGGTGGCCGCCGACCAGCGGGAAGAACGAGTGGTCCACCTCGTCCAGGAACCAGGTGTCCTCGCCGTGGCAGGTGCCGCAGTCGCCGGCGTAGTGGGGCTCGGGCGCGTCCTCGACGTGGCAGCCGATGCAGGTGGTCGGCAGCGTCGCGTGCAGGTCTTCGGCGTGGCAGTCCGAGCAGGCGAGCGCCGAGTGGGCGCCCAGCAGCGCCGAGTGGACGAAGGGCTCCTCGATCGCGCCGGTGCAGCCGAGGGTGAGAACGGTCAGGAGGAGGAGGCATCGCACGGATCCACCGTAGTGGCCGAACGCTGCAACCCCGCGGGTTCGTTGCGGGTTTCGTACGCTGCCGTGTACGGCCGGAGCGGCTCAGGCCACCCGGAACGCCGCGTCGGGCTGGCCCCCGCCAGCGGCCATGTAGACCGGGGTGCCGGGCGCGCCGGTGGTGGCGTCCATGCGGACCACGCGGCCCTCGGCCTCGAGCTTGAGCAGGTGGGCCAGGACCTGGCGCGCGGCCAGGGGGTGCCAGTAGCCCGGGATCTCCGGGTACATGGATGGGATCAGGTCGATGGCGTGCGCGTGGGCGTGCTTGCCCAGCTCCGCCAGGACCTGGTCTTCGCGGGCCGCGCGGTGGGCGATGTACTCCAGCAGCTTCGCCTCGCCGTCGGGGATCTCCGGGCCGTGGGCCGGGATCAGGGGGCCGACTCCCTCGGTGATGAGGCGCGCCAGGGTGCCCAGGTAGTCGACCAGGTCGCCCTCGGGCGGGTCGATGACGATGGTGCCCTGGCCCGCGACGAGGTCGCCGGCCACCACGATCCGCCGCTGCGCGTCCCGAAAGGCCAGGTGGCCGCGCGCGTGGCCGGGCGTGTGCAGCGCCTCCCAGACGTCGCCGCTGAGATCAAGGGAGTCCCCCTCGAACAGCGGCTCGATGCCGGCGATGTTGGGCAGGCGTTGGATCGTGGCGGGGTGGGCGAGGATCGGAGCCCCGGTGTGCCCCCGGAGGGCCACCGCGCCCCCGACGTGGTCGGGGTGGTGGTGGGTCAGCCAGATCGCCTCGACGACCCAGCCTTGCAGGGCCGCCTCCAGCCGCTCCTGCTCGTCGCGGTACGGCGACGCCGGGTCCACGACCACGCAGGCTTCGGCGTCGCCGAGCACGACGCAGTTGGTGTGGGTCGCCGGCGGGAGCGTGGGCGTCCGCAGGGGCATCACCAGAACCCCGGGGGCCGGTTCCCACGGCTCGTGGGGCGCGCGGTCGGGGAGGTGGATCTCCGTCACGAGGTCGTGCCGCTCAGCGTGCCTTGGGCAGCGTCACCGGAGCGCCGGCCCCGTTTTCGAGCGCGCCCTTGTAGGCCTCCATGCCGTCTTGAAGCGTGTACAGCTTCCGCCAGCCCGAGTCCTTGAGCATGCGCGCGGCGCTGGGGGCCCGCAGGCCCTGATCGCAGGCCACGACGATGGGGGTGTCGCGGCTGGGCAGCTCTTCCATGCGCTGGATCAGCCAGTCGATGGGGACGTTTATGGCGCCGGGGACGTGGGCGTGCTCCCAGTCCGACGGATCGCGGATGTCGAGCACCGTGGTCTTGGTGTCGTTCTCCTGCAGCTTGCGGATGCCGTAGCCGGACACCTCGGGGACCAGCTGGCGGCCCTTGCGGCCCGTGCCACGGGTGCCGGTCTCGTTGGCCCGCTCGACGCCCCGCAGCACGGCCTCGGGGTCCGGCAGGTCCTTCATCGCCATGCGGACGATGCCCTTGCGGTCGACCCAGAACACGGCCCGGAACGTGACGGGCACCCCCGACCGCGCGGTCTGGAAGCCCTCGGCCACCGCCCGGCCTTCGTCCACCAGGAGGTGGATGCGGTCGTAGCCCTGCTTGCTGGCGAAGCCCTCGTGCGACGCCCGGTCGGCTCCGTTGACGCCGAAGATCCGGCAGTCCTGATCGGCGAAGCGGCCGGCCAGCGCGTTGAACGCGGCGAGCTGGTCCGTGCAGGTCGGGGTGTCGTCGCCCGGGTAGAAGACCAGGACGTAGTGGCTGCCTGCCAGGTCGGCGCTCGACGCGCGGCTTCCGTCGTGGGCCTCCAGGTCGAAGGCGGGCGCTTCGGAGCCGGCTCCCAGCAGGGAGGCGGGCCGGAGGGCGGTGACGGCGGCGCCCTTGAGGGCCTTGCGGAGTCCGATCATGCGCGCAGTGTAGTCAACGGGACTCGGGCCGGCGTCCAGGGGTCGAACGGGGCCTCAGAAAGCCGAAAGGGCGGCTCCGCCCGTCCCCTCCCGCGCGGCCGTGCAACCGGTCTCCCCAGTCGGGATCCGCGGTGCCCGATCCGTCTGGATCGGGCCTTGCAGTCCAGGGGCGGGTCCGTGGAGGGACCCATGATCCGCAAGCTCCTGCCCGCGCTTCTGCTCCTTGGCTGCGCCGCCGAAGACCCCTACCTCGTCGTGGCTCCCGAGCTGCCGGTGGAGACCCCGCCCGGCCCGCCTCGCGGCATCGATCCCCCGCTGCCCATCGCCCCCCCGACGACCCCGTGGGACATCCTCAACCCCGGTGATCTGCCCGACGTCCGCTTCGTCGTGGCGTGGAGCCCCTGGGACTGCTCAGGCGATGTGGACGGCCTGCTCGACCCCGGCACCCCCGAGGACCCGGGCCTGGACCTCCCCGAGGAGCGCGACCTCTGGGCCGCGTGCCCGACCAACTACGCCATCGTCGACCTGTTCGGCCAGGTCGTGCTGGAGCTGGACCTGCCCGACTCCTGGCCCGAGGACGAGTGGCTCGACTCCTTCAGCCCGATCAAGCTCCTGCCCGGCGGCCCCGGCGAGTTCGTCGCGGTGGCCGAGAACTGGGGCGGCGACTTCCCCGCCGAACCCGACGGCGACGGCCTGGAGGACGAGGACAGCATCGACGCGAGCCAGCCCGACGGCTTCTGGCAGTCGCTGCGCTGGCAGGCGTGGTCGTTCGACGCCTACGCTGCCACCCGACAGCGCATCGCGGCCTGGGAGCCCGGCACCTCGACGGTCCACATGACGCAGTCCGGGCAGCGCATCGACCTGGGCGGGCCCCAGGGCTGGATGCACGCGGCCGTCGCCCCCGACGACCCCGACTGGCTGCTCTTCTGGAGCGGCGACTGGTCCTGCGACGGCCCCGGGCTGCGCAACCTCATCCGCGTGCACCGCTCCGACCCCCTCGCCCTCGGCCAGACCTGGGAAGCCAGCCAGTTCCTGGGCGAAGAGCTCACGACCACCAAGGACGACCTGCGCCCCTGGACCCTGTCGGCCACCCTCGACGAGGAGGGCAAGGCCCAATACCTGTTCGGCGTCACCGACGAGCACTGCGCGTCGTGGGAAGAGGTCGAGGCGAAGATCGTTGGCTGGACGCCCGAAGAGGACAGCCGCTGGGAAGCCACCGTGGATCCGTGGACCTACCCCGAGACGACGACGTTCGCCGGCTGGAACGGGGGCGGCGCGCTGTCGGTGCGCCAAGAGGTCTACTCGGAGCCGTGGAACTGGTCCGTGCACCGGCCCGATGGCGTGCTGACGGGGCCCCTGGAGGCCGACCGCGTCAACCACCGGCCCGGGCCCATGCTCGACCCGGCGGCCGGCACGTTCGTGACCATCAGCCGCGACCCCTCCACCTGGACCGACTCGCTGGACGTCTACCACCGCGGCGAGCGCGTCTGGACGATGGACCACCTCACGTTCGGGCTGCAGGACCGCAAGGTCGTGATCCTGGACGCCATCGTGCTGCCCCTGCTTCCCGAGGAGTAGGAGCCCGCAGCGCATTGATGGCTGCCACGGGCTCCTGGCCCGCGACGGCAGCCCCTGGCTGCTAGCTTGACGGGGATGCCCCCCGATTCCTCCCGTCGCGGTCGCCGCGACTTCGCCAGCACGATCCTGGCGCTCGCGGAGGTCGCTCCCACCTTCCCGCCGTTGCTCGTCGCGCATGGGTTGGAGCTCACCCACCACCTGCGCACCGCCCTGGGCGAGCGCCCCGTGGAGGCGAGCCTGTGGGAGGAGCTGCTGACGTTGCGCCGCGGGGCCGGGGCCGACGCGTTCCTGGCCATGCCGCTGCCCCCGCCGTCCGAAGGGGAAGACTTCCTGCTGGAGCGCGCGGTCGAGATCCTCGCCCTGGTCGACGCGGTGCGGAACAACCGCCACAGCCACGACGGCCAGCCCCTGGACCGCGTCCTGCGGGAGAACCGCCTGCGGATGCGTCGCCTCGTCATCTCCGAGGACACCGTCCCCGTCGCCGTCCGCTGCGGCACCTGGTTCGCCGTGGTCCAGGTCGGCGACGACCACCCCCGCGCGCTGCGCGACCGCATCGTTGAGGCCCTGAACCACGAGGCCCGCGAGCTGGGGTCGCTGCGGGCCCGCCGCATCACGGCGCCGCTGCTGGTGTCCCTGACGCCCCTGCCGTTCGGCGAGTCCATCCACGCGCACCGAATCGGCCTGGAGGGGCCCTGGCTGTCGTGGTCCCACAGCGCGACGAAGCAGCCGATGGGCGTGCTCGCCGCCCACCACCTGGTGCTCGAAGGCCCGGGCTTCGCGACGCTGCGCGCGGACTTCCGCCGGCGGACCCGGGCGATGCGGGTCGCCCTCGGCCTCGACGGCAGCGACGACGAGTTCGACATCACGGAGGACTTCAGCGAGGCGGACTCGGGCCCCTTCGATGCCTACGGGCGCCCGCCGGGCCTGCACCCCGCGCTGGCCGAGCCGCCGCTGCCCCAGCACCTCGCCGACCAGATCTACGCGGCCGAAGCCGCCGCCCAGGTGGACCCCCGGCACACCTTCGCCTACGACCCCGTCGACCCCGCGGCCGACCTCGAAGAGCTGCCGATCCCCGACGGCTTGCCGCCCGAGTTGACGCGCCTGGCCCTGCGGCGCTCCCGCACGTTCCTGGGCGACCGCTTGCTGCCCGGCCCCCGCCGCGAAGCCCCCTCCATCCGGTACGCGACGATCCACCGCGGCGCGTTCTCCTTGCCCGACTTCTGCTACGCCTACTGCCGCGCCCAGCACGACGCCCTGGCCGTGCACCACCCGCGCTACGGCGGCGAGGGGTTCACGTTCGTCGTGCCCCACCTGCCCATCGGCGACGACGGGGAACAGCTCCGCGGACGCCGCGGCCAGCCGGTGCTCTGCGCGTTCCGCACCCGGCGCGGAGCCCCCGAGGGAGCCGATGTGTTCAAGGCCCGGCTCATGAGGCACATGGCCGAGGCGGACACCGCCGACGACTTGCTCAGCCGCGTCCTCGACGACGTGTTCCGGGTCGCCGTGCCGGACTTCTTCAAGGCCGCCGCCGTCGCCTTCATCGAGCGCATGCCGACCGACGGCGGAACCTTCCTGACGGGTCGGGGCCTGGTCGCCCGCATCGAGGTCGCCGACGAGGTCGTGGACCCCGTTGCCCGCTACGCCGGGGTGTTCGAGGGCTTGTACGGCGGCTCCTGCCAGGAGCGAGGCGGCATCAGCCTCACGGCCGTGGACCGCGGGTACCGCCGCGACCTGTGCGCGGTGGGCACCGGCATCTTCCGTCGCGGCCCCGCCATGGACCTGTTCTGGCAGCGCTTCGCCTACTTCCTGGGGCAAGCCGCGATGTGATCGACCCCATGCGTGACTCTGCTCTGAGTTACGCATGGATCGAGGCGCGGGCATGGTGTATCACCCGGGGGTGCGGCGCCTCGTCCCCCTCCTGATCCTCGGCTTCCTCGGCTGCAGCACGCCGCCGGCCGCCCCGACGGTGACCTTGTGGCACGCCTACCGGGGCGAGGAGCGGGTCGCGCTCGACGAAGTCATCGAGCGGCTGCGGGCCACCGAGCCGGGCTTCGACGTCGAGGTCCTGGCCGTGCCCAGCAAGGCCTACCGCAGCCGGTTGATGTCGGCGGTTCCCCGCGGCAACGGCCCGGACCTGTTCATCCAGGCCCACGAGGTCGCCGGAGAGTGGTCCAACAGCAAGATGCTGCGGCCCGCGCTGTTCCCGGCCACGACCGGCCCCGACGCGTTCGCGGAGCCGGCGCTGGACGCCCTGCGATTCCGGGGTGAGACCTGGGGTGTGCCCCTGGCCGTGAAGTCGCTGGCGCTGTTCCACAACAAGGCCATGGCCCCGACGGCGCCCACTTCCATGGAGGAGCTGATCGCGGCGGGGCGCGGGCTCGGCAAGGTGCCGCTGGCCTACGAAGTCGGCGAGTTCTATCACCACGCGGGGTTGCTCCACGCCTTCGGCGGGCGCCCCCTGGACGAGGATGGCCGGCCCGAGCTGACGTCCCAGGGCGTGCAGGATTCCCTGGCCTACGCCGCGATGCTGGCCGGCGACGGCATCGTGCCGGGCGAGTCCGACGGCGCGCTGGTCGCGACCCTGTTCAACCAGGGCGAGGTGCCCTTCGTCTTCAACGGCCCCTGGTTCCTCGGCGAGATCCGAGCGGACATCGAGTACGGCGTGGCCCCCCTCCCGACGGTGCAGGGCAAGGCGATGAAGCCGTTCCTGACGGTCGAGGCGCTGTTCCGCGCCAACCACGGCACCGCCGCGGACGCCCACGTGCTCGCCGTCGTCGAGGCCCTGGCGGGGCGCGAGGGCTCCGTCACCCGCGCGGTCACCGGGCGGCAGGCGCTGGCCCACCTGGACGCTCAGCGGGATCCAGCCGTCGCCGGCGACGCCGTCCTGGCCGCGTTCTCCGCCCAGGCGCTGCAAGCCGTGCCCATGCCCAACCGCCCCGAGATGGGCGCCATCTGGGAGCCCGCGAGCGCTGCCCTCCGCAACGTCCTGCGCGGGGCCAAGACCCCGGCCGAAGCGACGGCCGAGGCCCAGCGCATGGCCGAGTCGTTCCTCAAGCCGCCGCCGGACCCCGCGAACCCCGCGCCGTACCTGCTGTTGCTGGGCTTCCTGACCCTCGCCGGCGCCGCCAGCATCGTGCAGAAGACGCGGGGCACGAACCTGCTGGCGCGCATGAAGGCGGGCCGCGACGGGTACGCCTACGCCGCCCCCGCCTTCGTGGGCATGATCAGCGTGGTCTTCCTGCCGTTTGTCGTCGGCGCGGCGGTGTCGCTCTTCGCCCACAAGGACGCTGAGTTCACGTTCGTCGGCCTGAAGAACTTCTGGTCCATCCTGACGTCCGAGGGCTACGGCTTCACGGACCCCAAGTCGTTCTGGTTCACGCTGGTCGTCACGGTCGGCTGGACCTTCGCCAACGTCGCGCTGCACGCCGGGCTGGGGCTGGGGCTCGCGCTGCTGCTGCGGGACCCGTGGATGAAGCTCAAGGGCGTCTACCGCGTGCTGCTCATCGTCCCGTGGGCCGTGCCCAACTACATCACCGCCCTGATCTGGCGGGGGATGTTCAACGAGCAGTTCGGCGCCATCAACGGTCTCCTGGAGCTCGTCGGCGTGGACCGCGTGGCGTGGTTCAGCAGCTTCGCGACGTCGTTTGCGGCCAACCTCACCACGAACACGTGGCTGGGCTTCCCCTTCATGATGGTGGTCACGCTGGGGGCGCTGTCGGCGATCCCGAGGGACCTCGAGGAGGCGGCCGAGGTGGACGGCGCCGGCGCCTGGCTGCGCTTCCGCCACGTCACGCTGCCGCTGCTGAAGCCGGCCCTGCTGCCCGCCATCATCCTGGGCAGTGTCTGGACCTTCAACATGTTCAACATCATCTACCTGGTGAGCACCGGCGAGCCGAACGGCAGCACGGAGATCCTGATCTCCGAGGCCTACAAGTGGGCGTTCGAGCGGCAGTCCCAGTACGGCTACGCCAGCGCCTACGCGGTGCTGGTATTCGGGATCCTGTGGCTCTACACCCGGGGCACGGCGCGGCTGACCGGCGGCGGGGGAGCGCTCGGATGAGCCGCAACGAACACGTGGATCGCCGCGCGACCTGGGCCGGGCAGTGGTGGAAGCACGCGCTGCTGGTGCCGCTGACGCTGGCGACGCTGTACCCGGTGCTGTGGGTCGTGAAGATGGCGCTGACTCCGGGCGAGTCGTTCGAGCTGTCGGCCAACCCGATCCCGACGGAGATCTCCTTCGAGAACTTCGCGACGCTGCTGGGTCAGGAGCTGTTCTGGCGGCAGCTGTGGAACTCGATCGTCGTGGCGGCGACCACCACGGTGGTGGGCATCACCCTGTCGTGCACGGCGGCCTACGCGTTCTCGCGGTTCAGCTTCCCGGGCCGCCAGGCGGGCATGAGCGCGCTGCTGATCACGCAGATGTTCCCCGGCGTGATCATGGCGATCCCGCTGTACATCCTCATGGACGTGACCGGCCTGCTGAACTCCTTGATGGGCCTGACGCTCTGCTACAGCACGACGGCCATCCCGTTCTGCGTCTGGATGCTCAAGGGGTACTTCGACACGATCCCCAAGGACCTCGAAGAGGCCGCGGTGCTGGACGGCGCCTCGCGGTGGACCATCTTCACGAAGATCGTGCTGCCGCTTTCGAAGCCCGCCATCGCGGTGACGGCGCTGTTCAGCTTCATGACCGCCTGGAACGAGTTCATCCTCGCGGCCACGTTCATGAGCAAGGAGTCGGCCTTCACGCTGCCCGTCGCCTTGCAGGCGTTCGTGGGCGACCGCAGCACCGACTGGGGGCTGTTCGCCGCCGGCGCAATCCTCGTCAGCGTGCCCGTGATGGCGCTGTTCTTCGCGCTGCAAAAGCAGCTGGTCGAAGGGCTGACGGCGGGGTCCGTCAAGGGCTGAGCCCCTACTCCTCGAAGCGCACGGCCTCCAGCAAGCCCAGCTGCTGCAGGGCATCGCCCACGGCCTCGGGCACCTCGCCCCGCTGCAACGCGTCGGCGACGTCGACGTCGAGCTCGGCCACGGCGACCTCTCCGTCGTCCTGGCGCCAGGCTGCGATGCCCACCGGGTCGCCGCCGCTGGCGCCGGCGGCCACGGCCTGGATGTCGCACGCGAAGGACTCGATGGCCACCCCCGGCCGCACCCGCCAGGGGGCCGCGCCGCTGGTCAGACGCGGCGTCGGCATCGGCAACGTCGTCACCATCGCCTCGTAGCGGGCGAGGTCTGCCGGCTCCCCGTCCAGGGACTCGGCCCACCGGCGCGCGAGGGGGACGCGCCGCGGGGACATCCGGTCCCGAACCAGGAGGTTCCGCACCGCGGCGGCCGGGTCGTCCAGGCGCTCCAGGCTGTCGACGGAGCACGTGGCCAGGCCTTCGCTCAGCAGCTGCGCCGCGCCGTCGTCGCCAGGCGGCAGCTCGGCGTTGCCGTACCCCAGCGCGAAGACGTCGGCGGGCAGGGCGAGCTCGAACTCCTCGTTCAGCGCGACGTACTCCTGACCGGCCGCCGTCAGCGCGGCCGACGCGGCCTTCGCGTCGCCGGTGAGGCACGCCGGGACCGCCGCCGACAACCGGTCGAGCAGCCCGTCCAGGGCCGCCGCGGCTTCGCCCTCGCAGTCCGCCTGCACCACCGAGATGCGCCAGGCGAGGTCCTGCACGGTCCAGAGGTACCGGCCCGCGACCGGGGAGGGGACGCGGGGAGGCAAGGGCACTTCGCCCACCAGGGCCGCGGCCACATTCAGGAGGCGCTCGATCAACGCATCCAGCGATTCAAGGCGCCCCGCCCCCACCGGCAGGAACCGCTGCGCCCAGGCCTCCATCTGGGGTGACGCCAGCCGCTCGCGGTGGGCGGCGGCGTAGGCGACGCCATCCTCGGCGAGGTCCAGCGTCGCGAACCGGTGCGGCACGACGGTGCCGGTTCGGCGGGAGCGCTCGACGGCGGCCAGCTCCCGGTCCAGGTACCGCAGGCCCACCTCGATGCCCTCGATGGACCCCGCCGCGTCGGCCGACGCGACCCGCTCGCACTCGGCGCAGTGGGTTCGGAACAAGGCGCCCCCGCCGGCGTGGCGCTCGCAGCGGCGCAGGCAGGCCTCGTCGAAGCCGTACCAGAGCGCGACGGGCAGGAGCTCCGCCAGCCGGCCCGCCGTGGCGTGGAAGAAGTCGCTGGCGCCCGGCTTCCAGGCGAACCCCACCAGCCCGTGGCAGAGCTCGTGGGTCGACCACTTCGCCCGGTGCCCGGGGTGGAAGCTCCCCAGCAACAGGTCGTGCTGGAACGACTGGTACTTCGCTTCAGGGAGCACGCCGGCGGACCAGGCTGGTGGCTCGGCCAGTTCGGGCGCGTGCTCGGGCACCCAGTGCTCGGGCAGCCCCAGGGGCACGCGGTGCTCGAAGTGGAAGAGGAACAGCCCGTCGTCGAACGCCAGCTCCCCGATGCGCGCGGCCGCCGGGCTCCGCCGGAACTCGGCCTGCGGGGCGCAGCCGGGAAGGTTCAGCGCAGCGTTGGGGATCGCACGGGCCCGCTGCTGGAAGCGATCGGCGATGGCGGACGGGGACCAGGTGGACAGCACGGGGGCTGCATACCCGAATCAGCCGTCGATGGTCTTGTCCGAGTGCGCGCCGCCGTACTCGCGACGGTCCGACACCGAGATGTCGGCGTCCAGGTAGTCGGGCACGTTGTGCTCGGGGATGGGCTTGCCGAACAGGTAACCCTGCATGAAGTGGCAGCCGAGCTGACCCAGCATCCGCTTGTCTTCCACGGTCTCGACGCCTTCGGAGACGACGTCCATGTCGAGCCCGTTGGCGAGCGCCACGACGCTGGCCACGATGGCCTGGCTGCTGGGCTTGTCGGTGATGTCGCGGCAGAACGCCTGGTCGATCTTGATCGTCGTCAGCGGGAGCTGGTGCAGGTAGCTCAGCGACGAGTAGCCGGTGCCGAAGTCGTCCAGGCAGAGCCCGACGCCCAGGTCGTGGATCCGCCCCAGCTCGTTCTGGGCGAGCGTGAAGTCGGTCACCAGCAGGGACTCCGTCAGCTCGACCTTCAGCCACGTGGGCTTGCAGCCCGCCAGCGCGAGGCTCCGCCGGACCTGGCTGGACACCTGCCGCCCGATGAACTGCCGCGAGGACACGTTGACGGTGACGAACAGGTTGCCCCGGGTGAGGTTGTTCCACCGGGCGATGGCCGCCGTCGCCTGCTCCAGGGCGAAGGCGCCCAGCTCCTGGATGGAGCCGGTCTCCTCGGCGACGGGGATGAAAGCGGCCGGCGAGATCCAGCCGCGCTCGGGGTGGTTCCAGCGCATCAGCGCCTCGAACCCCACGGTCCGGTTGTCCGCGGCCCGCAAGATGGGCTGGAAGTGCATCTCCAGCTCGTTGTTCTTGAGGGCGCCGTGCAGCTCGCTCTCGAGCTCCAGCCGCTCCTGGGCGGACCCGCGCAGGGCGATGTCGAACGTCTGCACCCGTCCCTTGCCCGCGGACTTGGCCGCGTGCATGGCCATGTCGGCTTCGGACAGCAGATCGTCGGGGCGGGCGCCGGGGTTGCGGACCAGGGTGATGCCCGCGCTGGCCGACGTGCGGATCTGCTGGCGACGCAGCATCAGGGGCTGGGCCAGGACCTCGAGCAGACGCTCCGCTTCGGCGCGGGCGGCGGTCTCGTCGGGGACGGAGTGGAGCAGGACCACGAACTCGTCGCCGCCCAGCCGGGCGACGGTGTCTTCGGCGCGAACGGTGGCCACCAGGCGCGAACCGATGCGGCGGAGCATCTCGTCGCCGACGCCGTGGCCGAAGACGTCGTTGACGTTCTTGAACCGGTCGAGGTCCATGAACACGAGCGCGAACGGGTGGCCGGTCTCGGCCACGCGGATGAGGCGCAGCTGCAGCGCGTCGAGCAGCGCGGCGCGGTTGGCGACCCCGGTCAGTCGGTCCTTGAATGCGTACTCGCGGAGCTCCTCCTCCGAGCGCTGCAGGTTCAGGGCCTGGCTGCGCATCTCGGCGACGCCGCTGCCCGCCGCGGCGGTGGCGAAGAGGCCGAGGGCGATGGGCCAGACCGCCAGCTGAAGCACGTGGGGGGCAACGGCGAGGTCGGTCAGCCCGAAGTGCACGACGG
>Ga0055584_100003722_pt1 | contig 14979 bp, 14 predicted proteins | sample OSDHelmetaG_FD_58716 | JGI IMG/M metagenome (GOLD analysis project Ga0055584, IMG submission 58716) | Pelagic marine sediment microbial communities from the LTER site Helgoland, North Sea, for post-phytoplankton bloom and carbon turnover... | ecosystem: Environmental > Aquatic > Marine >... | reverse complement strand
GTCGGCCGCGTCGTCGTCGTCGGCCGCGTCGTCGTCGTCGGCCGCGTCGTCGTCGTCCGCGACGGAGTCATCGTCGTCGTCGTCGCTGCCGGTGGTGCAGCCTTGCAGCATCAGCGTCGTGGGCAGGAGGGCCAGCAGGAACAGGAGCAGGAAGGTGCGCAAGACGGACTCCGAGCCGCGTCAGGCGGCGGGGTGGGAGGATCAGGGTTCAGTGTGACCGCATCGGCGCGCCGGGGAACCCCACACACCTCTCACACTCGAAGTTTCACCGCGTGGCGGCGATCCCCGAGACCCGTTGCACCTCGATGGAGTCGGCGCATTCGGGGTCGCCCTGGCACGAGGGGGCGATGACCTGCCCGGGCGTGAAGCTCAGCGCGACGTGCTTGCCGATCAGCGACGCCGCGGTCTCACAGAGCTCGAACTCGCCGTAGTGGGTGCGGGGACCGAGGGGACTGAGCAGCTGCACGTAGCAGGCGACGTCGCCGTTCTGGAGGCCCTCGAGCTTGCCGCTGGCCGCCCTCGGGGGCGCCGCCGCCGTCAGGCTCGGCGCGAGGTCGGGCAGGGAGTCCTCGGTGTCCCGTGCCCGGCAGGTGATCCGCTGATCGCCAGGCAGGAGCGCGTAGACCTCGGGATCGCCCTCCGGGCGCAGGACGGTGACGAGGGAGGCCTGGTCGCCCAGGTGGAGCGCCCGCAGCGTGCTGGACACATCGGCGCTGCTCTCCCAGCGGAGGGCGGCGAGGGGGGACGGTTCGGCCGGCAGGTGCACCGTGGCGGCCATCGGGGGGCCCGCTCGGAACTGAACCCAGTTCGGCGGGTTGGGCTTCGACGCACACACCGAGAGCCACCGGCCGTCGTCGGTCGCGCAGTCGAAGAACGACTGCTCGGTCGCCTCGGTGCACTGGCCACGCGCCCCAGGGTCCGCGGCCTCGGCGGCGATCGGTTCGGTCGGGTCGGCAGGCACCGCCGCGACGCCGCCGGCGGTGGGGGAGGGGGGCTGCGAGGGCGTTCCCGGGCCGCAGCCAAGAAGCAGGAGCAGGGCGAGCGGAGTCGGCGAACGCATGAGGGCCTCCCAGGAGCGAGGCTACCTGTCGTCGGGGCCGGCGGGCGCCTCGGGGGCCGTGCCGTCCAGCAGCGAGCGGGCGGCGTCCAGCACGGAGGCGACCGCCGCGGAGTCAGCGAGCTCCGACCGAACCAGGGAGTAGAAGCGCTCGCCCCGTCCGCTGAGCACCGTCAACTGCTCGACGCGGTGGGTATGGCGGACGTGGTCGGCGACCACCGAGGGGGCGGCGAAGAAGCCCCGGCCGTCCTCGCCGAACAGCTTCAGCATCCCGCTGTCGATGAACTCGGCGAAGATCCGCGGCTGGACCCCGACCTCCACCAACCATTCCTCCAGCAGGCGCCGCATGGTCGAGTTCGGCTCGCCCAACAGGAATGGCGCCCCCGCGAGCGAGTGCGGCAGGTCCCCGCCGTAGCGTTCGACTAGCTCCGCCGTGCCGAACAGCGCCAGGGGGCTCTCGCCCAGGAGCTCGGCGCGCAGGTCCCCGCGGTGGGAGAGGGCGACGGGGCGGTCGGTGAGGGCGAGGTCCAGGTGGTGGATGCGCAGCTCGGAGATGAGCCAGTCGAGGCTGCCCTGGTGGGCGACCAGGTGCAGCTCGTCTTCGGGCCCGGAGTCCAGGGCGCGGCTCAGCACAGCGTGGCCAAAGAACTTCGGGAGGCTGTTGCCCAGACCGACTCGGAAACGCAGCCGGTGCCGGGCTTCCCCCTGGCCGGCGAGGACCTGCCGCAGCTCCTGGTCGAGCCCGAAGATGTCCGCTGCGTACTCCGCCACCACGAGCCCCTCGGCCGTGGGCTGAAGGCGCCGACCGGCCCTCTGGAACAGGGGCCGGCCGAGCTGTTCTTCCAGGAGCTTGATCTGCGCCGACACGGTCGACGGCGCCAGACGGAGCCGGGCGGCGGCCCCGGTGATCGAGCCCTCCTGCTCTGCGATCCAGAAGTAGAGGAGGTGCTGGTGATTGAGCCACTGCATGGGTCTAATCCTTCGGAAAATACGAATCGACCATTCCATATTTGCGGCATTTACACATCCGATCTGGCGAATACCTTCAGTCCGAACCCCAGACCGGAGTACCGATGGACCTGCAAAACGGCGTTGCTCGCTTTCAGGCGCACGCCTTTCCTCGCCTCGCCGACCGCTTCGCGGAGCTGGGCGGAGGCCAGAGCCCGCACACCCTGTTCATCACCTGCTCGGACTCCCGCATTGATCCGAGCCTGATCACCCAGACCCTGCCCGGCGAGCTGTTCGTCGTTCGCAACGCCGGCAACCTCGTGCCCGCCCCGAACGTGGACTACTCCACCTCGTCGGCGGTCGAGTACGCCGTCGACGGGCTGCGCGTCTCCCGCATCGTCGTCTGCGGCCACAGCGGCTGCGGCGCCATGGGAGCCGCCCTCGATCGCGGCTCCGTCGCCTCGCTCCCCCACGTCGACCGCTGGCTGGACGTGGCCGCCGTCGAAGTGGAATCCGAGGACCTCGCCGAGCAGGTGGACTGCAACGCCCGAGCCCAGCTGGAGCGCCTCCGGGCCCACCCATGCGTGGCCCGGGCCCTGGCCGAAGGCCGCCTGACCCTGACCGCGTGGACCTACGAGATCCCCACCGGAGCCGTTCGGGTGCTCAAGGAAGTGACGTCATGACCGGCCGCCTCTTCGCCCGGGAGCTGCTCGCTTCCCTCGTCGTCTTCCTGGTCGCCCTGCCGCTGTGCATGGGCGTCGCGCTCGCCTCGGGCGCCAGCCCCGCCGCGGGCCTCGTCTCCGGCATCATCGGCGGCCTCGTGGTGGGCTCTCTGGCCGGGGTGCCACTGCAGGTCAGCGGTCCGGCCGCTGGCCTGGTCGTCATCGTCGCCGAGATCCTCTCGGTCCACGGGATCGCCGGCCTCGCCGCCTCCTGCGTCATCGCCGGCGGCGCCCAGGTGGCCGCGGGCAAGCTCAAGCTCGGCCGCTGGTTCAAGGCGGTCGCCCCCGCCGTCATCTACGGGATGCTCGCGGGCATCGGCGTGCTCATCATCGTCAGCCAACTGCACGTGGTCGTCGACGACGCCCCGCGCTCGGGCGGGCTGGCCAACCTGATGGCCCTGCCCCAGGCGTTCCGGCTGGCCCTCGTGCCCGTCGAAGGCACCCCTCACCACTTCGCGGCGGCGGTCGGCGCGGCCACCCTCATCGCGCTGGCGGGCTGGAACATGCTCGGCAAGCTGGTGCCGAAGCTGTCCGGCATCCCCGCCCCGCTGGTCGCCATCCTGCTCGCCGTAGGCATGACCTTGGGCTTCGATCTGCCCATCCGCATGGTCGAACTGCCGACGTCGTTGGCCGGCCTGGTCACCCTGCCGGGGCTCGACACCCTGTCGGCTCTCGTGAACCCGGCCGTCATCCTGGCGGGCCTGGGCCTCGCGCTCGTCGCGTCGGCGGAGTCCCTGCTCTGCGGACAGGCTGTCGACAAGCTCCACGACGGCGAGCGCGGCGACCTGGACCGCGAGCTGGTGGCTCAGGGCATCGGCAACGCCGTGGCGGGCCTCCTCGGCGCGCTGCCGGTGACCGGGGTCATCGTGCGGAGTACCGCCAACGTCGAGTCCGGGGGCACGACCCGCTGGAGCGCCGTGTTGCACGGGGTGTGGCTGCTCGGACTCATCGTCCTGGCGCCGGGCCTCCTGGAGCTGATCCCGACGGCTTCGTTGGCCGCGGTGCTCGTCTACATCGGATACAAGCTCGTGAAGGTCGACGCCATCAAGGAGGTCGCCGCCCGGGGGCGGGGTCAGCTGGGCATCTACGCCGCCACGGTCGGGATGATCGTCGGCACGGACCTCCTGACCGGACTCGCCGTCGGCGCCGCCTTGAGCCTGGGCCACCTCGCCTGGAAAGCCTCGCACCTCGAGGTCGACCAGGTCCGCGAGGGCCGCCGCATCGACGTCACACTGAAGGGTGCGGCGACGTTCATGAGCCTGCCGCAGCTGGCCGACGTGCTCGATGGCCTGGACCCCGTGGCCGAGGTGCACGTCCACCTGCAGGCGCTCGACACCATCGACCACGCGTGCCTCGACCTGCTCGCGGACTGGGAGCGCCAGCGGGAGTCGAAGGGCGGGACCTTGTTCCTGGAGTGGGCCGCCCTGGAGCGGCGGTACCTGCGCGCGGCCTGAGCGGCGGCGCGGAGGGTGGCTACTCGCTGACGCGGATCGAGGCGCTGGCCCCGAAGCCGTACGCGGCGCCGGCCGAGGAGACGACGTTGCCTTCGGCGTCGACCTGGACCGACATCTCGTAGCTGTAGGCGGTCTCGTCGACGACGGACAGGTCCACGACCACGACCTCTGCGTAGGTCGGCACGACCCAGGTCTCGACGATCTGGACGAGCGCGGCGGGCTCCTTGGGCGTCAGCAGGTCGATGATCCGCTGACCCTCGATCTTCGTGGACTCCTCGACGGCGCCGACGGCGTCCTCGGGCTTGTTGATGCGCGCGCCGATGGACATGATCACGCGGTCGGCCATGGGCCCGAACTGTTCCGGCGGAGCGGCCAGCACGAGGCGAAGCAGCGTCTGGAACGTCTGCACGACCATGTCGTCGCGGTAGGCCCAGTCGCGCACCAGCACGGCGTTGAGCGTGTCGAACGAGCTCTGGTCGGCGAGCTGCAGCAGCATCTCCATGGCGTGGTACCAGGCGAAGACGTGCTTCTCGTTGGCGACCTCGCTGTGGATCAGCGGGAGCAGCTCGGGGCTCGTGTAGAGCTTGAGGCCCTTGAGCGCGCGGGCCCGGACATCGCCCTTCTGCTCGTTGCGCACCACGCCGCTGAGGGCCGCCTGGACCTTGCGGGGCGGCAGGCCGGACCGGCTGAGCCCGTCGATGCAGCGGATCTGGATCTTCTTGTCCGGGTCATCGAGCAGCGCGATGTACGCGTCGGGCAGACCCGGGTGCTTGTGGTGCTCGAGCACGTCGAGGGCCTTGACCCGCACCGGCTTGGGCTGGCCGGAGTCCATGACGATCAACAGCGGGAGGTCCCGAGCCTCAGGCTGGTTGAGCTTCTGGGCGGCGTCGAGCAGCTTGCGGATGAACGGGCCCTTGTACTTCTTGTAGCGGCTCAGGTGCACGACGACGCCGCGCTCCGCCCGCGAGGACTCCGCCTTCATCAGGATGGCGAGGGCCTTGGTGAAGAACTTCTCGTCCTGGTCGTCGCGCTCGAACGCCGACTGGATGGCGTCGAGGGCGCCGGACTTGAGGTTGGCGTTGCTGAGGTACTCCTCCAGCGCGCGGAGGCCGTCCTGGCGGACGCCGTACGACGAGTCCGTGAGCATCAGCTCCTGCAGCGGGGCGAAGGAGCTCTTTGCTTCGTCGGTGGACAGGTCGCCCGAGCCGACCTTGTCGCCCAGGTACTTCGCCGCGTCGGCCCGGCAGTCGTCGTCCGACGAGCTCAGGGCCTGCAACAAGGCGGGGCCATCGGCCTTCTTCAGGTTGCCGACGGACTTGTCCTTGCACTTGGCCGAGGCGGTGGCCGGAACCAGCAGCGCGGCCACCGAGAGGCTCAGCAGGATCTTCTTCATCGTATTCCCTTCAAGGAGCCCGGCGGGGCGGACCCTGGGGCCCCACGCCCCGCGTCGCGGCACCCTACCGGAGTCGGAAGGAAGCCTCAGGAGGGGGGACCGGACCGCGGCATGGGGGAGGTCGCGGGCCGGGTCGGGGCGCGACCTACTGGCAGCGCCGCAGCTCGCCGTCCGCCTTGGCCCGTTAGGTCGAGTTCGGGACGCCGTCTCGGTACTGCGTGAGCAACGCGATGGTCCGCGGGTCGCACCGCGGCGCCTCCCGGAGCCCATCGAGCCACTCGTTCAGCGGGTTGTCGCGGCCGATCGCGAAGGTCTCCGCCATCAAGGAGGCCGCGCAGGCGGCGAGCCCCTCGGACGCGCCCTGAATCAACCGCACTGCGACGCGGTCGGTCTTCGGGAAGCTGGTGATCCACCCGTCGACGACGGGGCACCATGCTTCGCCGTAGCCCGCCCGAAGCACGGCGCCGATGTAGGTCGCGGCTCGCCTGGGGGTGGGGTCTGCGCACTGGAGGCCGGTAAGGATCGGCGGCGCCGGAGGGTCCCTTGGACAAAGACGCCAGGAAGGAATCCCATGGCCCGCCTCCGCCGCATCCAGAGCGCCGCGCACCGCCACCGAATCGCCCTCATCGACGACGACCCCGATCTGGTGGCGTCGACCCGGGCACTGCTGGCCCGCGACGGCCACGACGTGCACGTGGCCACCTCCCCCGAGGCCGGAGTGGAGCTCGTCCGCACGAGGCGCCCCCACCTCTTGTTGCTCGACTACCTGATGCCCGGCGCCACCGGAGCCGATGTCGTGCGCGCGATTCGCGAGTTCGACCAGACGGTCCAGATCGTGCTCTTGACCGGGTACGCCGAGGAACAACCCGGCCGACGCCTGCTGCGTGAACTCGACATCCAGGGCTACTTCGACAAGGCCGACGGGCCCGAGCAGCTGATGGTCCAGGTCGACGCGGCGTTGAAGCACTACCGGGCGATGGCCCGGCTGGCGGACCAGCGCCGGCGCCTCATGCACGTCGTCGCCGCCGGCCCCGACGTGAGCCGCCTGCAACCCGCTGAGGATCTGTTTCGAGCCGCCCTGGACCACCTCGTGGGTCTGGTGGAGGCGCCCGGCGATGGCCTTGTGGCCACCAGCAACAACGGGCTCTTCGTGCTCGAAGACGCCCGCTGCGGGGTGAGCGTGCGGGCCGCGACCGGGAAGTACGAGGGCGGGGCCGATCTGTCCGACTTGCCCCCCGGCATAAGCTCCGCGGTGGAGCGCGCGCTGCAGTTGGACGTCGCCGCTCAGGTGGCCGAGGGCGTGATCGCCGTGCCGCTCGTCACCCGCAACGGCGACCGCGGCTGCATCGTCCTGGAGGCGAGCAGCCTGCCCCCGGACTGCTCTGAGCTGTGCTCGATCTACGCGCGGCTCGTGACCCAGGCCCTCGAGAACCTCGTGCTCTACGAACAGGCCACGCGCGACGCCCTGACCCGGGTCTGGAACCGGGGCTTCGGCACGCGGCGGCTGGAGGAGGTGCTCAAGCTCGCGAACCGCTCGAGCGAGTCGACGGCGGTCATCCTCGCCGACATCGACCACTTCAAGGCGGTGAACGATCGCTGGGGGCACGCGGCCGGCGACATCGCGCTGGTCGCCGTCGCCCAGCGGTTGCAGGAGGCCTGTCGCGGCACGGACGTCGTCTGCCGCCACGGCGGGGAGGAGTTCCTGGTGGTCCTCCCGTCGACGGATGCTCCCTCGGCGGCGTTCGTGGCCGAGAAGCTCCGCGTGGTCCTGGAGCAACTCCACATCGAGTTCGACGGCAGCGTCCTCCCCATCACGGCCTCGTTCGGCGTCGCGGCGGTGGACGCCACCCCCTGGAACCCGGACTTGCCGGGCGACCTCATCCGCGCCGCCGACGAGGCCCTGTACCGGGCCAAGGCCGATGGCCGGAACCGGGTGCACGTCGCGTCCGCCGTCGACGCGGCCGCCTGATGGGCAGTCGGCTGGAGGCGGCGCGGCGCTTCCTGGCGCCCATCGACGACGCCCAGGTGCCGGGCATCAACGGCCGGATCGCGGTCACCGGACGGATCATCGCCGTTCTGTACGGCACGTTCGCGGTGATCACCCACGCCACGGACATGGTGATCGGCGGCAACCTGGTCGCTCAGGTCGGGCTGCTGGCGGTCGTGGTCGGGATCTGCGCGGCGATGTTCCACGCGCTCGGGACCGCGTGGGGGGAGCGCAACGCCCAGCGCCTGCTCACGGCGCTGTGCACCTGGGTGATGATCGGGTTCATCGTGCGGCGCGAGCTGTCGACCATGGCCGGCAACCCGACGCTCGGCTACGTCAGCCTGATGCCCACTCTGTTCTCCGCGATGATCCCGTGGAAGCCCCGCTGCGCGGCGCTGGCCGGCGGCGTCGCGACGGCCTTGAGCGCCGGGGCACTGGCGGCCTGGTACACGCTGCCGCTGGGGGAGAACGTGCTGTACCTGTCGCTGGCGGTGGGCAACGCGGTCTGCGCGCCGGTCTTGGCGCACGGTCAGCGGCGGATCTGGCGGGACCTCGAGCGGGCGCAGGCGACGGGGCGTCTGGCGGCGTCGGACCGCATCACGCACCTCGGTCGGCTGAGTGCGACGCTCGCCCACGAACTCAAGACCCCGCTGGCGTCGGCCATGAACCAGCTGGACGTCGTGCGGTCCCTCAACGAGGAGCTGCTCGAGAGCTTCGGTCACCCCGAGGTCACGACGGCCGACCTGCGGGAGATCGTGCGCGAGAGCGCCGAGTCCGCGGCCGGCGCCAAGGACGGCGTGAACCGGGCGGCCCGCATCGTGCGTTCCATGCGTGATCAGACGCGCGTCAGCGGCCCCGAGTCCGGGTCGCGGATCGACGTGGCCGTGCGCATGGAGTCCAACCGCCGACTGCTCAACGGCCGGCTCCGGGCGGCGGGCGTGGCGCTGGTCGTGGAGCCGACGGAACTGGAGCTGTGGGGGCCGGCGCTGCAGTTCGACCAGGTGCTGGTCAACCTCGTTCGCAACGCCATCGACGCGCTGGAGGAAGGGGGAGGCTCGGAGATCCGGGTGTCTGCTTCGCCGCGCGACGGCGGCTGGATGGTCGTGGTGCAGGACGACGGCCCGGGTGTCCCCGCCGACCGCCGCGACCGGATCTTCGAGCAGGGATTCTCCACCAAGGGCCCCGACCAGGGGCTCGGCCTGGGGCTCTGGCTGTGCCGGAACCTGGTGCAGGTGGGGTTCGGCGGGACGTTGGAGTTGGCGCCGTCGGACGTCGGAGCGCGGTTCGAGCTGTTCTTCCCGGCGGGCAACGCCGAGCGGAGGGCTGCGAGCGCGGCGAGCGCGGCGTGACGGCGGCCTGAGCTCCCGACGGAGGGGTCCGCCGCCTGCCTGACGCCCGTCCCGCGCGCTCGCCGCGGGCCCTTCGTCACACCGCCTCAACCACTCCGGAGGGGATCCGGGGTTGGCTGAGTTTGGCGTCGTCGAGTGGCGGCCCTGGAGGCGGCCGTGCGGGCGAGTCTGAGTGCAGCGTTGGTGGGTGGGTGCCTGCTGTCGGCGTCGGCCGCGGCGCAGGAGATCGTCATCGACGATCAAGACGGTGCCCCCGGCTTCACGACCACGGGCAACGACTGGACCACCTGGGGAATGCTCGGCTACGGCTTCGACGGCGGCGACAACTCGTACCACTACCTCTCCCACACGCTGGGTGGCCCCGACCGGGTGGGCACCGCGACCTGGACGCCCACGATTCCGACGGCGGGCACCTGGCAGATCACGACCTGGTTCCACCTGACGGAGAACCGCACCCCCGACGCCGACCACGTCAGCACCGACGGAACCGGCGCGACCAGCAACGTCGTGCTGAGCCAGGTCGGTGAGGGGGCGAGCGGCTGGGTTGATCTGGGCACGTACTGGTGCGCCGCCGGGGTGGGCGGTTGCTCGGTGACGCTGGATGGGACCGACGACAACCACAGCGACGAAGCCAACGCGGTTCGCTTCGTCCTGGTGTCGGCCGACCCGGCGCCCGGCGACGACGACGACGCGGGGGACGACGACGACGCAGCGGACCCCTGCTCCGAGTTCCCGGGCCTCGGGGACCACGTGCAGGTTGCGTTCGCCGGGAGCGTGGCCGCCGCCGACTGGACGGGCGTGGGGAACGCGGCGGGGGCGCCCGACGGGGCGGAAGCCCACACCGGGAACCTGGTCCTGGTCCGACGCCGGCGCCCTGGTCCCAGCGGTCACGCTGAACCAGCACCCCTCGGGGAACCGCGACAGCGACGCGTGGGTCGACGCCTTCCGGGTGCGGGTCTGGTACACGACGACGTCGGATCCGTCGGTCGAGGACGACGACGACGCGGCTGACGACGACGACGCGGGCGACGACGACGCGGTGGCCGACGACGTGGCCGACGACGACGAGGCAGGGGACGACGACGACGCGGCGGGGGACGACGACGACGCAGGGGACGACGACGACGCGGCGGGGGACGACGACGACGCGGCCGACGACGACGGGGGCGATGACGACGATGCGGCCGAGGGACCGGAGCTGCCCTCCGCCCCCACCGGCTCGCCAACACCGGCCTCGGGCGGCTGCTGGCAGTCCGTCGATGGTGCGTATGCGCTGCTGTTCTTCATTCCGCTCGGGATGCGGCGCCGAGCCGGCGGCTGACCGGCCCAGCCCCGGAGGGGCCGCTGCAGCCGCCCGGTCCGCCCGCCTTCATCTTTCCGGTTCCGCGCCAGGGCCCTCCGGTGTGGCGGCTTGCCTCCTCCGCGCCGCGCCCGTCCCGCAGCGACATGGATCGCTCCATGAACCCGACCGAGGCCCGGTACCGCCAACTCCACGCCTGCCGACGAGCCGTGGCGGAGCGCGTCGTCGCTCGGCAGCTTCGGGCCGACGCCGCCCTCGCGGCGCGCCTCGGGGACGAAGGCCGGGCGCGCTGGATCGACTACGGCGAGCGACAGGTCGAGGTCCTCGCCCAGAGCCTTCGGGCCAACGAGCCACAACTCTTCCTCGGGTACGTGATCTGGCTCTCGAGCGCGCGTGCGGGGCGCGGGCAATCGCCCTCTGCCCTTCGCGCCAACCTGAAGATCCTCGCCGAGGTGGTCGCGGAGGAGGCGCCGCTGGCCGCCGAGGAAGCGGCGGCGTGCCTGCGTCGGGCCATGGCCTCGCTGGAGCCGCCGCCACCGCCTCCCCTCAGCTTCCTCCAAGGCGACTACCCGCTGCGCCCGTTGGCCGAGGCGTTCACTCAGGCGCTGCTGGAGGGGGATCGTCGCGAAGCGTCCCGCCTGATCCTGGAGGCCGCCGACGGCGGAGTGGCCCTTCGCGCCCTCTACCTCGAGGTGTTCCAGCGCTCGCAGCGCGAGGTCGGGCGGCTCTGGCAGCTCAACCAGATCACCGTGGCCCAGGAGCACTTCTGCACCGCCGCGACCCAGCTGGTCATCTCGCAGCTGTATCCGCGGTTGTTCACGGGCCGGCCGGGGGGCCCCACAGTCGTCGCTACGTGCGTCGAGGGAAACCTGCATGAGCTGGGCGTGCGCACGGTCGCCGACTTCTTCGAATTGGAGGGCTGGCAGAGCCACTACCTGGGCGCCAGCACCCCCCACGACGCCGTGGCTTCGGCCCTGGTCAGCCAACGCGCGGATGTGCTCGCCATCTCCGCGACGTTGATCAGCCAGGTCGCCGACGTCGAAGCGCTCATCGGCTCGATCCGGTCTTCGGCCGCGACCCAGCACATCAAGCTCCTGGTCGGTGGCGCCCCGTTCTCGGTCGCCCCTGGGCTGGGTGCCGCGGTGGGCGCCGACGGCACCGCGGGGGATGCGCAGAGCGCCGTCGATCTGGCCTCGACGATGGTCTCCTCGGCGTGAGTGCCCGCGTCGCGATTCGGCTCGACGAGTCCGGTGTGGTCCGGCGAATCGACCACGATCCCGACGGCGTGCTGCCCGCGGATCTGCTCGGGCAGCCGCTCCGCGACGCGCTGGGGACCCAGGACGGGCCGAGACTCCACCAGTTGCTTGGAGAAGCAGTCGACCACGGAGTGTCGTCGGAGCAGTCCGTCGAGGTTCGCGGGGCCGACGGTGCGCCCACCCCGGTGCGGCTCACCGCCACCCGGATCGATGGAGAGCTCCTCGTCCTGGGCCGGTCGCCGGACGAGGTCCCGCCCGTGGCGGTGCTCGACGAGTTCACCGCCGTCAACAACGAGCTGGTGGCCATGCAGCGGCAACTGGCCCGGAGCAACGCGCGGCTCCGGGTGCTCAGCGAGGAGAAGAGCCAGCTGTTGGGCATGGCGGCCCACGACCTGCGCAACCCCCTGGCCGCCATCGCCGGCTACGCGGCGTTCCTGTTTGAGGAGCCGTCGCTGCCCGACGAAGCGCGGTCGTTCGTTGCCTCGATTCGCGATCGCAGCACGTTCATGGCGCGCCTCGTGGACGACCTGCTCGACGTCTCGGAGCTCGAGTCGGGCGCCGTGAGGCTGCGGCGCGCGGCCGTCGATGGATTCGGCTTCGCCGAAGAGGTGGTGGCCCGGGAGGCGGTCGCGGGATCGCGCAAGGACATCGCCCTGCACCTGGAGCAGGCCGGCGTGCGCGGGGTGATCTTCGCCGACGCCAGCAAGCTGGAGCAGGTGCTGGTCAACCTCGTCGGCAACGCGATCAAGTACTCCCCTCGCGGGTCCGCCGTGATCGTGCGGCTGACGGGCACGGACGAGGCCCTGCGCCTCGAGATCATCGACCAGGGGCAGGGCATCCCCGAGCGCGAGCAGATCGCGCTCTTTCGGCCCTTTTGGAAGACGTCGGTGCGCGGAACCGAGGGGGAGCAGAGCACAGGACTCGGCCTCGCCATCGTGGCCCGGCTCGTCGAGGCCCACGGCGGGTCGATCGTCGTGCGGTCGACCGTGGGCCAGGGGACGACGTTCGACGTCCGGCTTCCCCGGAACCTGCCCGCCGGCCCGTAGGAGCCCGCGCCTCAGCCGCCGGAATCCACAGCGCGCCACGGGCGGCCGCCGTCGAGCGCTCCGATCGGAACGCACCTTGCAGCGTCGGTGTCCACCGGACCGGGCGCGTGCGACGCGGCGGACCGGGCTTCGACCCGGAGGGATTCCCCGTGACGCTGCTCGACCCCAGGACCGCCCGATGAGCCTGACCGCCCAGATCGGCCGCCGGCTGTTGCGGCCCGACCAACTCGAGCGTGTCCGGCAGCTCCCCCTGCGCGACGAGGGCTACGGCTTTGATCGCTTCGGCATGAACCGCGACGGCGTCGCGCTGATGGTCGGCCTGCTTCGCCCGCTGTACGAGCGCTACTTTCGCGTGACGTCCCACGGCGCCGAGAACATCCCCGCCGAGGGAGCGGCGATCGTCGCGTGCAACCACTCCGGCACCATCCCCCTCGACGCGATGATGCTGGCCTGCGACGTCTTGTGGAACACCACGCCACCCCGTGCGCTGCGGGTGGTCGTCGACTACTTCGTGGACGCGCTGCCGGCCGTGAACGTGCTGTACGCACGGGCCGGCGCCGTGGGGGGCAGCCGCGCCAACTTCCACGACCTGCTCGACCGCGGCGAGCTGATCGGCGTGTTCCCCGAGGGGGTGCCGGGCATCGGCAAGCCATTCGCCGAGCGCTACCAGCTCCGTCCCTGGCGACCGGGCCACGCGGAGCTCGCCATCCGCCACCAGGTGCCGGTGGTGCCGTGCGCCGTGATCGGAGCCGAGGAGCAGTGGCCGCAGATCGGGCGGATCCACTCGATCCGTCCATTCGGGAGCCCCTACACCCCCATCGTGGCGACGCCGTTCCCCCTGCCCGTGCACTACCACATCCACTACGGCGAGCCCGTTCCCCTGGGGGAGCTCTACGCCGCCGAGGACGCCCGCCGCGCCGGCGCGGTCGCCGAAGCCGCGGGGCTCGTGCGCGACGCCGTGCAGGGGCTCATCGACCGGGGGCTCGCGCAGCGGAAGGGGGTGTTCCGATGAGGGTGCTCGTGACCGGAGCGACCACGCCCGTCGGCGCGGCGCTCGTGGATCGGTTGACCGGGGATCCGGCGGTGGACCGCGTGGTGGCCGTCGGGCTCGAGGAAGCCGACGACCTGCCCGCCTCCCTGCGGCACCCCGCCGTCTCCTGGCATCGCGCAGACCTGACCCGCCACCGCAACCTGCGCCACCTGCTGGCGGGGCCCGTCGCCGACGCGGGGGTCGACTCGGTCATCCACCTCGCCCTGCACCGCAGCGCGGCCGACCGGGGGCGACGGATCCGGCGTCTCAACGTGGACGCCACGCGCCTGCTGCTGCGCCTGGCCGAAGATCACCCGACCATCACCCGGTTCGTGTTCGCGAGCAGCGCCGCCGTGTATCGGCTGCGGGCCGAGACCCCGACGGTGCTGCGCGAGGACGCCGAACTCGCCCTGGGGGGCGGCGCCCAGTGGCTGCGGGACCGGGTCGAGGCCGACGTCGGCGTCTGCACGCGGATGGGCTTGAGCGACCTCTCGGTGGCGGTGTTGCGGCTGGCGGAGGTCCTGGCGCCCGATGCGGGCAGTCAGCTGCTGGACTACCTGGGTGCGCGGGTCTGCCTCCGCCCCCTGGGCTACGACCCCATGCTGAACCTGCTGTCCGTCGACGACGCGGCCCGCGCGCTGCACCTGGCGCTGCAGCTCGGGGCCAACGGGGTCTTCAATGTCCCCGGGGGCGACACGCTGCCGTTGAGCCGAGCCATCGAGTGTTGCGGTCGCCGCCAGGTCCCTGTGCCCGGTCCGCTCGTGGGATGGCTCTACGGGGCCCGCGGCCACCGAGGCGGCGAGTTCCGCTACGACCTCAACGCCGACCGGTTCCACCACACGGCGCTGCTCGACGGAGCCCGGGCCGAGGCGGAGCTGTCCTATCGCCCCGAGCAACGGATCGACTGGAGTTCGCTGTTGCCGTCCTGATCGAGCCAAAGGCCACTGATCGCGCGGCATCGGCGGTTCGACCCAGACCCCTTGCTCTGGACCTCCGATCGACCGCCCTCGGCGATGTGGCGGGCCGTGCTTGCAGAGGACGGGGGGCGCCACGTCGAAGTCCATGAGCCCTGGGAGCTGTGGGTGCCCAACACCGCGAAGGGCGTCGACCGCCGGCTCGCGGAGCTGGTGGTGCCGCCGGGCGCGCGGGTGGCGGCGATCCCGGGCATTCGCTGCCTCTCCAACAAGCGGTCCCTGTGGGTGCGGATGGTCCAGCGGTGGGGGCGCGAGGCGGCGCTGAACTACCTGCCGGCTTCGTGGCTCCCCGAGGTGCCGGCGGACCTGGCGGCCCTGCGCGCCGACGTCGCCGCCGGTCGTGGCCCCTACCTGATCAAGGATGTGCGCCGGCAGCGGCGGGAGGGCGTCACGTTGGTGCACGACCCGCTGCCGGCGCTGCAGGAGCCCGGCGCCCTCGATCGACCCCGGGTCGTGCAGCGGG
>Ga0055584_100003721_pt1 | contig 14979 bp, 14 predicted proteins | sample OSDHelmetaG_FD_58716 | JGI IMG/M metagenome (GOLD analysis project Ga0055584, IMG submission 58716) | Pelagic marine sediment microbial communities from the LTER site Helgoland, North Sea, for post-phytoplankton bloom and carbon turnover... | ecosystem: Environmental > Aquatic > Marine >... | reverse complement strand
CAGGACAAACGGTTTGCGAATAATGCAACACCACCTAGTGTAGACTCTGCCGCAACCCCGAAATAACATTACACATTTTTTATTCTTCTTTTCTTGTTGGCTGCTGGCGCAGGCAAGGATTAGCGGTCTGTAATCAATTATAACCCGCTTGCAACTAGAATTCGTTTGCAACGTGGTTTTGTAACGTGATGATAATCTCTTGAAATTTAGGCCGCAGCCTGTTCGCGTTGCAGGCGCTTAAGTGCTTTTTCAGGGCCGATCAGTGGCAAAAGAACAGCCAGCTCCGGCCCGTGATCCATGCCGGTTAGTGCTTTACGCAGTGGCATGAATAAGTTTTTACCTTTGCGGCCCGTGGCGGCTTTGACGGCTTCGGTCCATTCTTTCCATGTGTTTTCGTTCCACGGAGCCGGTGGCATAACTTGTGCGGCGGCGGCAGTGAATTCTGCGTCTTCCACGATCGGCTCTACGGGCCCGTTCGCGACGCGCCACCATTCCTGAATATCATCAAGACGCGTCAGGTTCGGGCGTACGGACAGCCAGAAATTCTCATCCAGCTCCGGCAGTCCCAGTTTCGCCAGACGCACATTCACATCCTCAAATGGTGTTTCATGGATAATGCGTGCGTTCAGGCGCAATAATTCTTCCATGTCGAATTTTGGTGCGCCCTTGGAAAAGCGTGACATGTCAAAAGAATCAACCATCGGCTTCATTTTTGTGAAAGGTTCGATGGGGTCGGCGCTGCCCAGGCGTGCCAGCAAGCTGACAATAGCCATGGGTTCCAGTTTTTCATTGTCGCGCATTTCTCGCGCACTTAAAGAACCAATGCGTTTGGAAAGCTTGCCGCCATCGCTGTCTGAAATCATCGGCAGGTGTGCAAATTCCGGCGGCGTTACGCCCAGTGCTGTAAACATCTGTATGTGCATGGCCGTGTTGGAAACATGATCTTCGCCGCGCACGACATGGGTCATATCGTAATCCATATCATCAATGACGGAGCATAAATGGTACAGCGGTGTGCCGTCTTCCCGGATTAAAACAGGGTCGGATAAATCAGCACCGTTGAAACTGACGGGGCCGCGCACGATGTCATCCCATGTGATTTGTTCGTGATCGAGTTTAAAGCGCCAGTGCGGTGTGCGTCCTTCGGATTCATGTTTTTTCTTCTGGTCATCGGAAAGCTCCAATGCGCCGCGATCGTAAATCGGGGGCAGGCCCCGGGAAAGCTGCGTCTTGCGCTTGAGTGATAATTCTTCCGGCGTCTCAAAGCAGGGGTATAGCCGCCCGTCGATTTTCAGCTTTTCGATCAGCTCCTTATAGCGGCCATTGCGGTCACGTTGCCGGGCTTTTTCGTCCCAGTCCATGCCCAGCCACATCAGGGCGCTTTCAATGTCTTCTTCATATTCCGTCTTGCTGCGTTCGCGGTCGGTATCGTCGATCCGCAGCAGGAAATGCCCGTTATGTTTACGCGCGAAAAGCCATGTCACAATGGCTGTACGGACGTTGCCGGCATGAAGGTAACCGGTGGGGGACGGGGCAAATCTGACTTTTACTGTGCTCATGGCGACTATAAATAGCCCTTTTTGTCTTATTTTTCAATAATTTTTGTAAATCCATTTGTCATGGGCCAGCGACGCTCGCGGGTAAAGGCGCGGGTGCTGATTTTGGGGCCGGGCGCGGCTTGCTGGCGCTTGTATTCGGATATAGCCAGCATACGAGAGATTTTGATGACGGCCTGCTTGTCATGCCCTTGGGCTACCGTGTCTTTCACGCCCATATCACGCTCTACAAGGCACTCAAGGATGGCATCTAAAACATCATAAGGGGGCAGGGTGTCCTGATCGGTCTGGTCGGGTTTTAGCTCGGCTGTAGGGGCTTTGGTAATGATCCGTTCCGGAATGACCGCGTTTTGCGCATTGCGCCAGCGCGCGAGTTCATAGACTTGTGTTTTATAAACATCTTTCAGCGGGTTGTAGCCGCCGCACATATCACCATATAGCGTGGCATAGCCCGTAGCGATTTCTGATTTGTTGCCGGTTGATAAAACCATTTTCCCCGTAGCATTGGAGAGCGCCATCAAAGTAACACCGCGTATGCGTGATTGAATGTTTTGAAATGTAATGTCCGGTGTTTGCGGTGTGAAATATGAAGCAAGTTCATTTTCAAAGGCTATAACCTGCTGCGCAATAGATATCGTGTCGCATTTAATGCTCAGGTTTGTAGCCAGTGCGCGGGCATCTTCTGCACTTTCATCGGATGTGTATTTTGACGGCATAAAAACAGCATGCACGTTCTCTGATCCCAAGGCATCAACGGCCAGCGCAGCTGTCAGAGCGCTATCAACCCCGCCGGATAACCCCAGCAAAACGCCAGTGAATCCGTTCTTTCCCACATAATCACGCAGGCCGGTGCGCAGGGCGTTATAAATTGATTCCGTGCGCAAGCTCTCCTTTATCTCCTGGGAAGGAGGTGAAGAGAAAGGGTACTGTATAGCGTGTATGCATTCATCAAACTCTGCTGCTTGCCAGAGAATAGTACCTTTTTCATCCATCACCAAAGATGAGCCGTCGAAAACAAGATCATCTTGCCCGCCGTACTGATTGACGTAGATAAAAGGTAGTCCTGTTTCTGTTACGCGCGCGCGGATGACTGCAATGCGCTGTTTGTATTTGTCAAATTCATAGGGGCTGGCATTGATCGAAATTAAAATCTCTGCCCCCTTGTTTTTGAGTGATTCAGCTGGTCCGGGATGCCATGTGTCTTGGCAAATCATAAAGCCAATTTTGTGGCCCTTGAAATCAATTGGTGTCGGCAGCGGCCCGGCCGAGAAAATGCGTTCTTCATCAAAGACTCCGCTGTTAGCTAGATGATGTTTGCGGATGGTTTTCTGAATTTTGCCATCGCCGATGATATGTAGTGCATTATACGTTTTCCCGCGACTGTGGTGCGGTGCGCCGACAACAATCCACGGCACATGATTTTTGCTTTCTCTGGCAAGTGCTTTGACAGCCTTTTTGGCAGCGTCCACAAAGGCCGTGTTGAGAATTAAATCTTCCGCTGGGTAGCCGCAGACAGACAACTCAGGGAATATAACTAAATCCGTCGATGCCGGTGCGGCGCTCCACACATCTTTGATTTTTTTTGTATTGTGTGCAATGTCGCCGACAACGGGATTGATCTGGGCAAGCGTGATGTGAAGAAGTGCGTTCATTTTGTTCCGTTATTCTGCCGCCGCATTGATGGGCATTCCCGAACGATCAGCATGCGCATTCTTCAATTCTTCTGCTACCAGAAAAGCCATCTCCAGTGCTTGCGAAGCATTTAGGCGCGGGTCGCAATGGGTGTGATAGCGGCTCGATAAATCTTCGTCGCCAATGTTGCTGGCACCGCCGGTGCATTCGGTAACATCTTGCCCGGTGAGTTCCAGGTGAATGCCGCCGGGATGTGTGCCTTCGGCGCGATGTGCGGCAAAAAAACCACGTACTTCGCCGAGAACATCTTCCAATCGCCGTGTTTTATAACCGCTGTCTGACTTAATAGTGTTGCCGTGCATGGGGTCACATGACCACACAACTTGTTGGCCCTCTGCCTTTACAGCACGGATAAGGTCAGGAAGTTTTTCTTCGACTTGTTTATGCCCCATACGGGTAATCAGCGTCAGGCGCCCCGGTTCGTTTGCGGGATTCAAAGTATCAATCAGCTTTAACAGCGTGTCCGCATCCATGTGCGGTCCGCATTTCAGGCCCAGCGGATTATTGATCCCCCGTATAAATTCAATTTGTGCGCCGTCCAGTTGGTGCGTGCGTGCGCCAATCCATAACATATGGGCGGAGCAGTCATACCAGTCGCCTGTTACACTGTCCACGCGGGTTAAAGCCTGCTCATAGGGCAGCAGCAAAGCTTCGTGCGATGTATAAAAATCGGTCTCGCGTATGGCGGGTACCTTGTCACCGGTTACGCCACATGCGGCCATAAAATCTAGGGCCTGATCAATCTGTGCGGAGAGGTTTTCGTATTTTTTCACGGAAGGACTGTCCTGCATGAAGTCGAGATTCCATTTGTGCATGCGGTGCAGGTCGGCATAACCGCCTTGTGCAAAGGCACGGAGCAGGTTCAGTGTTGCCGCCGCTTGATGATAGGCTTTCACCATTCTTTGCGGATCTGGCTTGCGTGAGGCGTCGGTGAATTCAAGTCCATTGATGCAATCACCGCGGTAGCTGGGTAGCTTTACGCCGTCGCGTGTTTCAAAATCATCCGAACGCGGCTTGGCAAACTGTCCAGCCATGCGCCCGACTTTGACGACCGGGACCGAACCGGCAAACATCATAATAACGGCCATCTGCAGCAGGACACGAAACGAATCACGAATCTTGTTGGCATTGAATTCAGCGAAGCTTTCTGCGCAATCGCCGCCTTGCAGCAAAAAGGCGTTCCCTGCGGCGACATCAGCCAGGCGCTCTTTAAGGTTCCGGGCTTCTCCTGCAAATACGAGTGGGGGCAGGTTTGCCAGTTCCTTCTCGGCCTGTAGCAGCAGGCCCTTATCTTCATAATTAGGCAGCTGTTTAGCCGTTTTATTGCGCCAGTTATCGGGTGTCCAGTTTTTACTCATTGCATGCTCCAGTTAACAGAATGTAATTAAGGCAAACATTACCGCCTGTTGCAAGTAACTTTTATTTTATGTTGGAGAGCCATAAGTCATAGGGTAACATGATCATGTTATTGCTATTCAGGAGAGTCACTTGCCAAAAGAAAATACGGCCCCCAAGGGCACAGAAAGCCTGTTGCAGTTGTTCTTTGATCCTCTGAGACCAATTATTGAAGCTGTTCACCCCGAGGCCTTCATAGAGCCGGATATGCTCATGAAACGGTTTGAGGAGTTGCGGGTGTGTTTCGAAGCGGATTATGCGCGCGTTGCGGAGATTTATGAGCTGTTGCTGGGGGAAGAGATTGCGGCTTATGGCACCCGCGCGGCTGCGGTATTTTCCCGCTGGGAAGATGAAGGCGGTGGACCGACGCTGCCGGCGATGCTTGTGCATGCGATAGAATATTTTGGGCTGGATGTGGATAGCCCCGGTGTGCGTTCTGTGATGATATCCGGCATCATGGCGGAGATACCGAATGACCTCCAATATCACGGCAATGAACATTACAGAAAAGTTTTGTTCCATGGCATACGTTTGATGGCCACTCATAACAATTTGTTCAAGACAGAAGATCCTGAACGTGTATTGGGTGCGGGTGAAATTATAGCGATGCTGGCGGCTTCGTGCATTCATGATTTGGGGCATGAAGGCGGTGACAATTTGCGTGACGGTGTATATACGCCCGGGCAGATGGAGCAAATCGCTTTTGATATTGCACGCTCATATTATGATGAGATCGGTCTTGATAAAGATTTAATGGGGCAGATTGAAACAATTGTTTTCTGTACAGACATTACATTTTTTGCCGGGGACAACAGTCCCTGTATCCGTATGAAGAAAATATACAAACATATGTTCTGGGATGATAATTCCGAAGATGTGTCGATGATGATGATGGGTAAGCTACGCCGGTACGAAGACAATCCCCGTCTTGTGCTGATGGCGATGATGTTGCATGAAGCTGATGTGGGGACATCTGCGGGCTTAAGTTACGAGCACACCGTCAAGGAAACGATCAATATCATAGAGGAGCGCGGTTTAAAAACGGCAGGACCGGGGACGGTTTTAGCGTTTTTACGTGAGCAGCTTGGTGAAACAATGTTTACCGAGTCCGCCAAGCAGATTTTTGGCCCGGTCATGGCCATTGTGATAGAGCAGGCAGAGCAGGATATTTTGCGCGGCCGCCAAACTTATTATGATGACTAATTTGTGATGGCTAATTCTGGGGGTCTCGTGCGGCTGAATCCCAGCGTCGATGCAGCCATAGCCATTGTTCCGGTTTTTCCCTGATCCAGCTTTCAAGATGCGTATGTGCAGCAGAAATTACTGTTTCAATAGGCAGTGCTTGATCATTTTCATCAAATATCTTTAACGGATCATAAATTGTAATGCGGAAGTTTGCACCCTCCAGACGTTCAATGCGCCCGGGTACAAGCGGGCTTTGAAACTTCTGGCATAGCTGAACAAAAGCCGGACTGGTCATGGCGGGTTTGCCAAAAAATGGTACGGATATGCCTTCATTATACTTTTGGTCGATCAGCATACCTATGTGGTGACCTTGTTGCATCGCGTGGAGCAGGGCGCGCGTACCACTGCGTGATTTGGGGATCGTTTGCAGGCGATGGTTAAGCGAGCGTGCTTTATCCAGCAGGGATGTTACCCATGGGTTATTGGGCGCACGGTATACAATATCAACAGGTAAATTTCCTTGATGCAATAATCCCGTGGCGGATACTTCCCAATTGGCAATGTGGCCTGTGAACAAAATGCCAGGCAGATTATCGTTCGCCATCGTACTTAGAGTTTCAGCGTTAACGCAATCGGTGCGCTCTCTGCCGATTTTATCAAGATGCGGATATTCGGCGATGGTGCGCCCCAGATTGTCCCACATGCCGCGTATAATGTGTGCATATTCATCATCGCTCTTGTCTGGAAAAGCGGAGCGCAGGTTTTTTATTGCCTTGCGTGAAGCGGCCATTCTGGGGCCCATGGTGCGCCCCAGCCATCCGCCACATCCCGATGCCATATCAAGTGGCATGATCTTGAAAATAAAAAAAAGAATGTATAGAAGCATTGCTTCTATAATGTAGCGAAGCTTTTTCATTTATTCAGTTTTTCTGCGAGAAGAGCGTAAAGAGCATCTTCATTTTCCCATTCAATACGTACAGGCATGATATCAAGTGGGGCTTTAAAGGTGAAGTCCGAGGGCAGGCGTGCAGCATCTTTTTCTGTGGTTAGTAAGCGCGCATTTTTTGCGACGGCTTCATCATCAATCTTTTTTAAGTCTTCATCTGTAAAGTTGTAATGATCCGCGAAGGCGTGCCATCCGCAAAGACTCAAATTTTTGCTGTGAATAGTTGTTCTGAATTTTTCCGGTTGGGCGATGCCGCTAAAGGCGATGTATGATGCTTTTGTGTCGGCAATCCATTCTTCCGGAACAATCAGACGGGCACGTAATACGGGTTTTCCGGCAGGAAGCCTTGGCAAGACATTACAAAGATCATCGCCGATCAGAATAAAAGCATCTGATTTTTTAAATCCGGCGGATAGTGTTTCGCGCAAAGGGCCAGCCGGTAGCAGTAAGTGATTACCAAATCCGAACTGCCCGTCAATTACTGTTAATGACAGTGTTTTTTTAAGTGAACGGTTTTGTAATCCGTCATCCATAATGATCAGATCTTTGCCGTGCTTTTGCGCCATTTTGGCGCCGGTGCGACGATCAGCACTGACAATCACGGGCGCATGCTTGACCAGAAGCAGGGACTCATCACCAATATCCTGAAAGTCTTGTTTCTTGGGGTCAACAAAGACCGGCCCCTTCAGTGCGCCACCATATCCACGGCTCAAAAAGCAGGGGGCGGTGACAGTGTCTTGGCTGAGGGCGGTCTTCATGAGCGCAATGGCTGTTGGTGTTTTTCCGCTGCCGCCTGCTGTTAAGTTTCCTACACAGATTACGGGGATGTCTGCTGCATATTGCTTTTTTGTAAGTTGATTGAATGTGTGCCCCAGAAGATAAAGCAGGCTCAGCGGCCACAGCAAGGCGGATATTAAAAAACCACCAATTGATTTTCTATACCAGAATGAAGGAGTCTTTAGCCGCATGACACTTTGCTGCCCTTTTGCGGCGTTTTTTCAATCAATAGCGTGATGCTACTCATAACAAGATTGAGAATATTATTTTTTCCGCTAACAAATCCGGACGCCTTGTTTTGTAACGCACTTGCGCCTTCGATGTCTGTTAAAAGACGGGACAGGCGGCTTTGAAAGTCTTTTTCATCTTTCAGGCAAAGCGTTGCGCCGGCCTTGTCCATTTCAGAATAGATAGCGGATAGGTTTTGTACATGCGGGCCATGCAAAATAGCGCACTCCAGTTGCGCCGCTTCAATCGGATTATGCCCGCCGCCGCCGTCATTGCTGAAAGAACGGCCAATACATACAACAGGCGACAGGCGATAAAACAAGCCCATTTCACCCAGCGTGTCGGCAATATAAATGTCGTCATTTTTTTGTGGTGTGCCGCCAGTGCTACGCAGATGTGCTTTCAGACTGTATTTTTTGCATATGGCCGTGATGTCATCGCGGCGCTCCGGATGACGTGGCGCAATGATTGTCAGTAGATCAGGCATTGTCTTTTTTAAGTGCGCGTGAAGCCGGCATGCAATTTCTTCTTCTCCATCATGTGTGCTCGCATAAAACCACAATGGCCGATCAGCAGTGGCTTGCCTGAGATTTGATAAGGTCTCTTCGTCGCATGGGAGCGGTGTTGCACTGTATTTCAAATTACCACTAACGCTAACTTGTGTGGCGCCCAGCTTGCTAAAAGAGTCAGCGTCTTCTTGTGTCTGTGTCAGGATTAAATGGAACGTATCCAGAATATGCTTCACATTGTTGCGGGCAACTTTCCAGCGGCGGAATGATTTTTCAGACATACGCGCATTGATAAGTGCAGAGGGAATATTTCTTTTACCGATTTCACGGAGCATATTCGGCCACAGTTCCGATTCCATCCATAAAACAAGATCCGGCTGCCAGTGATCTAGAAACTGCCGCACCCACTGCGGGTGGTCCATGGGATAGAATTGATGAAAGGCGCCGGGCGGCAGCCGTTTTTCCATCAGCCGGGCCGATGTGACCGTGCCGGTGGTTACCAGTATGTTTTGAAAGCCTGTTTGCTCCTGTAGCGCCTTGATCAGGATAAGGGTCGATTGCGCTTCTCCGACGCTGGCGGCATGGAACCATACCAGAGGGCCATCAGGGCGCGTTTTTTCATAAACACCCATGCGCTCATTCAGGCGGCCAGGGTCCTCTTTTCCAGCCTTGCTGCGGCGCAACAAAGTGCGGCGTAGCAAGGGGCTGCCGGCGGTCATAAGTGATGCATACATTTTAAGCATAAAAAACAGCCTGATAACCTTATGTTAGGAGTTTTCCGATACCGTGTAGATATAGGCTTTGCAGCCATTTTTGCAAGGTAAAACGCAACATCCCTCGGAGCTCCCTATGAGGCGCATTTATTATACAACACCGAAGAAAAAGCAACTGGCGCAAGAAGCCTTGCTAAACATGCGTAAGCTGCGGCGTACACTTGATCCGGACGTGCTGGATCATGCCCGCGGTATCATTGAGGCTCATCAAGCCCATACCCCGCCGCAGACAGATGAGGGCGTACCACAGATCGTTGACGGGAAGGTGTCTGTTGATCGTCGTAAAAATCTTTCCATCATTATGAAGTTTCTGGAGACACAACCAGACCAGGCGCTCAGCATGCGCGTGCGTACTCTCCTGAACGAAGCGTTACACTAATTCTCTTTTCAATTTATGGCGTACAAGTAAAGACGTCGTTGCAACTGTTGCCGCCACCTGCGGGCACGTTGTAATGGCATCCCGGGTTCGGACAGATGGCATCCATATAGGGGCCGCTACCTGAAGATTCCACTTGTACGCAAACGCCTGTTTCAATGGGCGGTGCACAGGATACATTCGGATTATTCGGTATCGGTGTACCCACAGGCAGGATAAGACTCAGATACGGTCCGTTGACGGGATCGTCTTCATACGGAGTGGTGTCGCCCCAGTTATTTTCATCCCACAGTACATGGCTGCCGCTGCGGACGTTGAAGGCAGCCTCGATGTCCCATTGGTAAATGGAAGGCAGTCCGGTGCTGCATGTGTTTGGCCAGAACCAGCCCAGTGCCAGCACGTTTGTACGTGGATCACCAAAGCTGGTTGGGTTGGTAGGGTCGCCGGCATACCATGAGAAATCAAAGAAGGCATCGTGGTCATCTTCATCGAAGAAGTTCATGCATTTTGCTGTTTGCCAAATCTCGGCCATGTAATCACATGTTGCGGGCTGCCAGTCTAAAAACAGAGCGGGAAGAGCCGGTACATAAAAATCACCCGACCGGCCTCCTAAAAATTGATGGGGGTAGTTGTACAGAACGTAGGTGGCAAGAGCATCTGAAATGATGGTTACCAGAGCTTCATCCAGATAAAGAATGCCGGGCTGTGCAAGAGAGCCGATCCAGCTGATCTCACTAAAATTTATAAAGGCGGCAAACTGGTAATACATGCCGTCCATACAGCTATATTCCAGCACACTGTCCGGCTTTAAAATTAGGTTTTCGTTTTGTAGCACTTCTCGTTGTGCTTCGATATAACCGCGTGCTTCGATAGCATCAAGCACTTCCGGATCGCACATGTTCGTTTTGGGCGCGCCAACGCAACCAAAGGGAACATTGGGGGCAATGCAGGGTGATGGCGGTATAAAAGGCGGCATCCTGCATCCCGGCGGGTTGTTCGGGCTGATACAGGGTTCGCCGGTTTTATTAAAGGGTATACCGGGAATAGCACCGGAGCACCCGGGCGGGTTACCCGCGCTGATGCAGGGGACGCGCGGTATAATGGGTGGTCCTGTACATCCGGGCGGATTGCCGGGCCTTATACAGGGTATATTGGGTAGTAGTGGCACTCCCGTACATCCGGGCGGGTTGCCAGGTGTGATGCAGGGGATATTTATGATTGGCACTCCTGTACATCCCGGCGGGTTGCCGGGCGTAATACAAGGAATAGTTATGATTGGTGTGCCTGTGCATCCGGGCGGTTCGTTGGCCGTGATACAGGGGTAGGATATCAGCGGGGTGCCCGTACATCCGGGTGGGTAATTATTTTGCAGACAGGGGAGGTTAAGAGGGCTACCGGAGCATCCCGGCGGGAATCCGGCTGTAACGCAGGGATATGTCAGTGTAAAACAGCCGGGTGGGAAATTTGCTGAAAAACAGGGGATGCTTGAAAAATTGATGCTGAAACATCCGGGTGGCCAGTTGCTTGTTACGCAAGGCAAAGAGATTCCTTGCGCACGTGCATTGTGAACAGGTAGCAGTAACATAATTGTAAAAATAAAAACGATCAGGCTGCCAGCGGCCAGCGCAGTAGTTTTATTTTCCAGCCGCATGAGATCCTCCCGGTTCAAGGTCCCTTGCAATCGTTCGCACTAACAGTGCCGGTACAGCTTGTAGCGGACGGCTCGTAATGACAGCCGGGGTTCGGACAAACCGCATCCGGGTATGGATTCATATTTGGTCCACGGTCTACGCAGACGCCTGTCAGAATAGGCGGCGCGCATTTTACCGTGCCACTGCCATCAGGAAACGGATAGTCAAACGGCAGGAGAAGCGAAAAGTATGGGTTGATCGGATCATCAACATAAGGATTTAAATCACTCGGCCACGGGTTTTCTTGCGGCAGCACATAGTTTGCTTGTTGGTTGTTATAAGCAACGCTGGTCTCTGCCGCGCTGATGAAACCCTGACCGCATGTGTTGTTTGGAGTCCAGTCCTGGGTGAGATCCCACTTCCGTGGATCGTTTGTGTAATACCATGCGAAGTCATAGAATGCGTCGTGGTCATCTTCCTCAAAAAAATTCATGCATTTTGCTTCTGTCCAGATTTGCCCCATCATATCGCAGGTGTAAGTCTGTCCCCATCCTTGGGAAACGTCATATTGGGTGGCTGTCCGCCCGTTCAGAAAACCATTATTGTTACTGTGGGGAAAGTTGTTTGTCAGGTAGGTGTACATGGCTTGCGCAACGGCTGTGCTGAGCGCGTTATCAAGGGAGCTCGATCCCAGTCCGGTGATGCCGCAACACCCTGCTTCGCTGAATAGTCCGGAAACGGCGAGATGGGCCAGAAAGTTATCGAAGCATGTATATTCAAGAACACTGTCAGGTTTGAAAATCAGGTTTTTATTCATGGATATTTCGCGCTGTGCTTCCATATAGGCGCGGGCTTCCAGAGCATCCATATATTCGGGATCGCAGGATGTTGGCGCATTGGCTCCGCCCCCACCGACGCCCACAGCACAGGCTCGGGAGCCGGGCAGCACGACAAAAGCCGTCGCCAGCAAAAGAATGATAAGAGAATTTAGATAGATCATCTTGAAAAATGTAAGATTTTTCAATGCCATAAGCTATGCCCCCACGGTTCACACATAAACATTGTAAACCATCTACCGCAGCCTGTCATGCTGACGAAGAATTTTATGCCCCTCTTAAGATTTTACAGGATATAGGGCCATTATGGCAAGTTCTGCTGTGTAGGTCAGGCCGCTTGCTCTATATCTATGCTCAAAATCGCCATGTTGAAGTCGTAGGACGTATCCCCGTCTTCCTCATCTTTGTAGATTGTGCCGATAAATTCGCCTTTGAGCAGCACTTCAACCGAATCTGTTGCCCGTTCGCGGATGCGCAGAGCAATGTTCGGGTTGCCGAAAACTTTTTGCAGATAGGCCTGGATTTTGGAAGCTTCCTCCGGTGAAATAGCGCTCATTTTTTTCTCCTTCTTGTTTAACTGGTTATGCGGCCTGTTTGATAAGGCCGCCCGATACATCGTTGTAGCAATCGCCGCACAGTGCTTTGCGATCCCGGTACGCGGCGGCTTCGCGCGGCGGGTGGAACTTTATTTCTACAGTGGCACCTTTTAGTTTTGCAAACTGCCAGATGTGAGGCGGTAGGGTCATGTCCCGGTGCCATGCGTACAGGTCACGCACGTCCACGTTGTTGGCGGGTTGTCCTGCGACAGAAAGAAGAGAAATTGTAATCGGCTGCACTGTTAGTGGTTTCCCGGTGGGGTTATCAAGCGCCAGACTAAACAGGCTTGATTTAAAAGGAAGCACTTGTGCGCCATCTGATGATGTACCCTCAGCAAAGATGATAAGGTTCGCGCCGTCTTTTAGTTTTCTTTCCAGCGCATTCTTGCCGGCAACAGCATCTTTACGGTCGCGGCTGATGAAAATTGTTTGCTGCATTTTTGACATGTAACCGAAGATAGGCCAGTTAGAAAGATCGCCGCGTGCTATGAATGAACCAATCACACAGCTGCCGACAACCGGAATATCAAGATAGGATATATGGTTGCTGACATACATCGTTTGCCTGTCCTTGACGGGCTTCCCGTTGCGAAAAACCTTGATGCCAAATATATGACGTGTACCCCACTGCCAGAAAAACGGCAGCCAGTATGATGCGCGACCTCTATAAAAGGGCAGTATGATTGTTTGTAATCCGACAACAAAAATGCTCAGGAGAGCAAAAAGAAAAAGCCGGATACTGGCGCGTATCGCAGTCATCAGGCTACGTCCTCTACGCCGTCAGGTGTATCTTTTTGTGCCGGGATGTCTCGTTTGAGCTTGCGACCGTAAAATTTAAGATAGCGTTCAGATACTTGCTTCATGGGCAAAATAATGCAGACATCCGTTGTGTTGAATTGATGATCGACCACGGCGCCGTCACCGATATAAGCGCCCAGGCGTATATAGCCTTTGATCAAAGCCGGTAGTGAGCTAAAGGCGCGCCGTGCCTCGAAGCTGTCTTTTGTGTGCATGTTCATATCAACATAACGGCTGTCCAGTGCGCGTGCGCGCAGTTCCGTTGGTGCAAGATGGTAGTGGTGCAAATAAGCAAGCTGATACGACATGGAAGAAACATCGGTGCCTTGCAGGCTGGCACAGCCGAACATCATGCCAATGCTGTGATCCAGCATGTAGTCGGTAATACCTTGCCACAATAATTGCAAAATAGGGCGCGTCCGGTATTCGGCCAGCACGCAAGAACGTCCCAGTTCAAGCAATGTCATTTTGCTGTCAAGAATAGGCGCAATATCATATTCGCTGCTGGTATAAAATCTGCCGTATTTTTCCGCGGCTTCCCGGCGGAGCAGACGATATGTGCCGACAATCTGGCGCTGTGGATCGCTGATTGATTTATCGATAACAATCAGGTGGTCGGCGATATCGTCATAGGGGTCAAAATCACGCCGTTCAGCGGCCATCTCGTCACTGGGCGTGGCGGCGTATTCTTCATAAAAAACTTTGTAGCGCAAATGCTGCGCGGCACGGATTTCTGCGGGGCTTTCGGCAAGCCGGACGGTAACTTTTTCTATGTTAGGCTGGGAAATGCTCATTATCTTGTCGTGGCTGTTTCAGCCCACTATCCTTACGCTATAGCCAATTGTGCTGTGTGTGTGGCATCCTAAGCATTCCGGTGCTTTGGTCAAGGGAAGATCACTACAGGGAAATTAAACATATGTCAAAGACTTGCCTGTATATAGCTGTTGTAGCTTGCTTTTTAAGTGCTTCTGCAAACGCGGCCACAAATATTGATTTTAAGAGCATGTTCGCGCGCGCCTCTCAGGCCGCTGCGGTCGGGAATATGGAGCAGGCTTTGGAGCTTTATTGTGCACTTGCCTGGCAGGGCTATGGCCCGGCGCAATATGAGGTCGGCGTGATTTATGAGGACCAGCCCGGTACGCTGGATGATAACGACGACGATGATGATGATGAAGGGGGGCGGCGCGATATAGCCGCCGCGATGATGTGGCTGGATATGGCTTTGCTAAACGGCGTGGTTGAAGCCAAGGCAATCCGCCGCAAGCTGGGCCGCGTTGCCGGGTCGGAGGATTTTGACTTGTATGGCCGCTTCACGCGCATGGAAACGGAAGCACCGTGTGTTTGGGAGGATATTTATCTGCCATCCGGCCGTTCGTCTGGTCGTCTGTCCGGTGGTATGATCGAAGCTGAAGAGGGCACTGAAAAGGACGCTGAAGAGAAAGGCAATAAAGCTCATGAATGACTCGAACCGGATATGGATTCTAACCGCCATCGGCGTGGTACTTATTATTGGCGGCGCTGTCTTCATTAAAAAACAGCGGATGGCTTCGTACGTTCAACCACCTGCTGCGCCGGTCATTGCCATGGACACACCGACATTTGATATCCCTGTCTATCAGCCACCTTCGACACCGGATGCGGAGCCGGATATGCTGGCCGCCCCGCAGAGCACTTTGATGCT
>Ga0055584_100003720_pt1 | contig 14981 bp, 13 predicted proteins | sample OSDHelmetaG_FD_58716 | JGI IMG/M metagenome (GOLD analysis project Ga0055584, IMG submission 58716) | Pelagic marine sediment microbial communities from the LTER site Helgoland, North Sea, for post-phytoplankton bloom and carbon turnover... | ecosystem: Environmental > Aquatic > Marine >... | reverse complement strand
TTATCAAAGAGATACAGCAGAACTGCTGGACCTTGGAGAAACTGCAAGACTGTATGGCGGTGTGTAGAGTCTCCTGCGAAACCTGCTCTTTTTTTCCCTAATAACAGGGTAAAAAACAGGGAATTCCCTGCCTCCACTGCCCTATTCTCTTAGTAATCTGTAATTTATCCCTATATTTCAATATATTAAAATAATTTTCCAATATTCAGATAAAAATTAACAGGGAATATCAGGGAAGCCTTAATGTCCGCTATCGGCCAAAAGCGTATAATGGACGTTTCATATTATTCGCATTTTTGCTTTGAACCTGGTTAGTTTTCAACTCATAAATTAATTTTGAATTAAATGGCAAGTTACGGGATCCCGGACTTTTCTTAGTAAGCTTAGAAAAAATGAATGTTGCTATTTAATTTTCTGGATAAGATAGAATACCCCTTAAGTTTTATTAAATTTAGCTGGATTGCTTGATAGATGTTCTCTGCTGTAAATCTCCGATTAATACAAAACTACACAAGCCTTGCACTAGCATTGTTTGTTTTGAATTTTGCGCTAACTTTTCATAACGTCTGGCCCACATTGGGCATCACCACTCGTTTCGAACTGTCTGTTGAAATAGCAATATTGATTCTTGCCCTGACACTTTATTCACGACTGATGACGAAAATATCCCCGCACATCCTCACGCTACTTGCATTAATGCTGACGGTGATGACGCTCGCTCGCTATATTGAGGTGACTGCCCCGGCGCTATTTGGGCGCAGTGTTAATCTTTATTGGGACGCTCAATACCTGCCGGACGTTGCCAAAATGCTGGCTGAAGTCGCAAACCCGTTTCAGATTGTTATGGTGTTAGCTGGTGCTTTATTTGGTGTGACTGTGATCTTCTTTGCTCTGCGTTTTGCGTTGGTTAGTGTTACTCGCCGATTTTCCGACCCGAAAGAACTGCGAATGCTCAGCCTTCTAATGGCAATATTAACGCTGGGTTATTTTATAGGGCATGTGAATCAACCCATCCATACCCTAAAATACTACTCCTTGCCCTTAACCAAGACTTACTGGGGGCAGGTAAAGTTTATTAGTTCAGTGATGGCCAATGAGGCCAGTGACGTGATACCGCCTAGTGAACCTTTGAGTGACTTTGATTTGTCAGGTCTCAACGGCAGTGATGTTATCGTTCAGTTTATCGAATCCTACGGTGCTACTGCCTATGATACAGCTAGTATTGCGGAGATCATTGCCCCAGCCCAGCAAAACTTTTACAACAGTGTTCGTGATACAAACCGTCGAGTGGTCTCGGCCTTTATTGAGTCCCCTACCTTTGGTGGTAACTCATGGTTGGCCCATGCCAGCTTTATGACCGGACTGGATATAAACCAATTGTCTACCTACAACCTGCTTATGACACAGCAGCGCACAACATTGTCTGACAAGTTTGCGGCCCAAGGCTACCAGCCAATAGCCTTAATGCCAGGCTTACAAGCCGATTGGCCAGAAGGGGCTTTTTACGGTTTTGATTCTATCTATGGTGCAGAGGAAATTGCGTATAAAGGCCCAGAGTTTGGATGGTGGAGAATTCCTGATCAGTACTCACTGACTCAACTACACGACCTTGAAATATCGAAGCATCCTCGTCAGCCATTGTTCCTGTTGTTTAACACTATCACCCCACATATGCCGTTCCGCCCGACACCTCCCTATCAGCCAGATTGGTCTCGTCTGCTGACTGATAAACCTTATGACCAGCAGGTTGTAGAAGAATCACTTTCACTTTTACCGGAATGGACTAATCTGCAACCCGCCTATGCCGGGACGCTGGCCTATACCTTTACTTATTTAAGTGGGTACTTGCGCAACTATCCAGATGATGACTTTGTCTGGATAATACTGGGCGATCATCAACCTCTAGCCGCTGTCAGTGGTCAGGATGTCCGCTGGGACGTCCCGGTTCATATTGTCTCAAACAATAATAAAATTATCGAAGACTTGCTGCAAAAAGGTTTTGTGGAAGGAATGACACCGACAAGCCAACCTATCAGCAACATGCACGACTTACCAATCACATTACTCTCTGTGTTTTCTAATTGAAGATGAAGAACTTATCTGGTTCGACCTTGCTGGTGATGATCATCTGTGCCGCACTTACGGTAGCTGTCTGGTCCATGTTGAGTAAACCCTACACCGCACCCGATTGGCCTGAGAGCATCACAGGCTTTGCTTTTTCACCCTATCAAAAAAATCAGGACGGTAATGGCGATATCCAGCCTGATCTGGAAGAGATAGATGCTGATCTCGAGTTGCTTTCCGGCTTAACACAGGCCGTGCGCACCTATAGCACCGAGGGCGTTTTCTTTGAGATACCACACCTTGCCGCCAATCATGGCTTGAACGTCACTGTTGGTGCCTGGCTGGACACTCGTTTAGATAATAATTCGCAGGAAATAGCTGGGGCGATAGCACTAGCACAGCAAGTCAATGTCACGCATGTTTTGATAGGCAACGAAGTGTTGTTACGAAATGATCTGTCGTTGCAGGCATTAATTACTTATCTGGATCAAGCCAGAGATGCGATTGAAAAACCGGTCAGTACAGCTGAAACCTGGAAAACCTGGGTTGATTATCCACAGCTGGCAGAACACGTGGATTTCATCGCCGTACACATTCTGCCTTACTGGGAAGAAATCGATGTTACACAAGCAGTCGCATTTACCGCGGAAAGGGTGGCGCAATTAAAAGAGCTGTTCCCGGACAAACCTCTTGTCATTGCAGAGGTGGGTTGGCCCAGCGAAGGGCGTACTCGTAATGCCGCGGTTTCCTCACCTGCTAACCAAGCCTGGTTTTTGAGACAGTTTTTGGATCTCGCTGGAATTGAGGGCTATGAGTATTTTCTTATGGAGGCCTTTGACCAGCCTTGGAAACGTAAGAACGAAGGAGCAGTGGGTGCCTACTGGGGGATCTATGATGTCGAGCGGCAAGCCAAGTTTGCTTTTAATGGTCCCATCATCAACATCCCTGCATGGCAATTATTTGCATTGATTTCTATCACTGTAGGCATCTTAATTTTGAGTCTTTATTATCTTGTTAGTAACACCATAACTAACAGGGGCAAAATCCTGCTGGCTGGTATTGTCTTCGGACTGACGACTTTGGTGGCTTGGTTGATTGCCGACTATGCCACCATGTATATGACTCTGGCAGGTATTATCACGGGCATAGTATTACTTTTTCTGATGCTGGCTATGGTGCTGCTGATATTGTCTGAGGCTCATGAATGGATTGAGGCGCACTGGGTAAGCCACCGTCGCAGACAGCTCCGCTTGGATAACAAAACTCAAAAACCTCAAGCCATGGTGTCTATCCATGTCCCGACGTTTAACGAACCGCCTGAAATGATGATTCAGACCCTGAATGCATTAGCTAATCTCGAATATGAGAATTATGAAGTCATTATCATCGATAACAATACGAAGGATACAAAAGTCTGGCAGCCAGTGGCATTACATTGTGAAAAACTGGGGGAAAAGTTTCATTTTCATCATGTAGACCCTTTAAGCGGATTCAAGGCTGGCGCCCTGAATTATGCCCTACACCGGACCAGCAAAGCAGCAGCCATAGTTGCCGTTATTGATAGTGATTATGTTGTTGATAGCAACTGGTTACGTGATCTTGCACCTGCCTTCGATGAGCCAAAGGTTGCTATAGTTCAGGCCCCCCAGGATTATCGGGATGAAGAAGACAACGCTTTCAAAGCTATGTGTAATGCCGAATACCAAGGCTTTTTCCAGATCGGGATGGTGACTCGAAATGAACGCAACGCCATAATTCAGCACGGGACTATGACATTGATACGCCGCGAGACCCTAGACCAAGTTGGCGGTTGGGCAGAATGGTGTATCACTGAAGATGCCGAGCTGGGGTTGCGCATATTTGAGGCGGGTTATGAAGCTAGTTACACCTCGCAAAGTTATGGCCGTGGACTCACCCCTGACACTTTTATCGATTATAAAAAGCAGCGCTACCGCTGGGCCTATGGGGCCATGCAAATCTTGAAAAAACATTTTCTTGAACTATTCATCTCGAATGCGAGCCACCTATCTATGGGACAACGCTATCACTTTATTGCCGGCTGGTTACCATGGCTGGCACAAAGCGCTAACCTGATATTCAGTGTCCTAGCCATCATGTGGTGTGCGGGCATGATATACGCACCAGAGAGCTTTGAGGCACCTCACCTGGCCTTCTCAGTATTCCCCATCCTGTTTTTCAGTTTTAACCTGATAAAACTCTTTCACCTTTACCTCTTCAGACTCAAAGTCACACTAATCAAAGCCATTGCCGCCGGCATCTCCGGGTTGTCACTATCGCATACTATCGGCAAAGCAATGCTGGTTGGCCTGTTTACCAGTGACCAACCGTTTGTGCGGACACCGAAAAAAACAGCCGCTCGTGTGCTTTCCGCAGCCACTGCCTCGGCCTTTGAGGAAAGTGCGTTATTTCTCGCCTTTATGTTTGCCATCTATACACTCGCAAAACTGCCTCACATCGAATCCCCTGACTTCAGCCTGTGGATTATCTTGTTGATTATTCAATCAATACCCTATGCAGCAGCACTAATAACTTCACTTATCAGCGCTTGCCGGCTACCCAGTCCAATAGTCGATATCAATAAACTTATAAAGACCAGTTTCGGTAAGGAATCCAATGAATAATGAGCGACATTTGGATAAAGCTATGAAATCGATAGGTACTCATGGAATTCCACTATGAGGAATATGCGACAACTTTCTTGCTTTCAAGATATTGTTCGTGATTTTGGCTTGATGAGCTATTGTCCTTGGGATCTAATTCGATATGGAGGCTTTAAACCTTATATTGATTTTTTTGGAAACTACCCTGCAAGTCTGGATTATGGGCAATGCTTCCCAGCTGGTCATGCCAGTGGCGGTTATAGTTGGTTTGGATTGTATTTTTTATTAAACACTACTTTTACCCATACAAATATATCGGCTTAGCTTTCCCTATAATTCTTGGGCTTTCCGATTTGAAACTACCAGTAGGGCCAGTACCCCCCCATAGAAAGCCGTAAAATTATCGTATATTCATCATAAAGCAATTTAGAGAATCTAAATCATGAGCAAGCCTGGCGAAACTGACATTAAAAGAATAATTTCTGCTTGTTGTTATTCAAAACAAGGATTAATAGCATGTTGGAAAATGGAAGCAGCGTTCCGACAGGAACTCTTTGCCTGCATCTTACTAATACCGTTGGCTATTTATTTAGGTGTTGGAGGCGTAGAAAAAGCACTTTTGGTAAGTAGTTGCTTATTAGTATTGATAGTAGAGGTATTAAATTCTGGGATTGAGGCCGTTGTTGATCGCGTTAGCTCAGAGCATCATGAGCTTTCGGGCTTGGCAAAAGATCTAGGCTCTGCTGCCGTGATGTTAAGTATTGTGAACTTTATAGTTATTTGGATTCTTCTATTGCTTTGGTAGCTTTTTAAAATTACTACACTAACAGATTACATTCGTGTTAAAGAAATGTCCGCTTTGGATAGAAAGCGGACATTAAGAAAGTCTTATGATTAACATTGTTAAAAAGTCCGATTTTGGGGTAAAAATATACCTTTGGAGCTGTTTTTGGTTAACGTCTGCTTTCTATCCAAAGCGGACGTTACTTGCTATGTAGTTAATATCACGCTCATACTGTCTTCTATTGACCCAAGGAGGGCATAAAATGGACGTATGGACAGCCATAGGAATGATAGTAGTTTTAATCGTCGTGATAATTTCTTTATTTTGGTCAAAACGAAAAATTGATAAACAAATAGAAAAGGATGAATAATGTCTGCTTACGACCCAAAGCAGACACTCAGCATCCAGGAATAAAAATTTCGACCGATGTTAATAAAAAAAGTATCAATTTATAAGGAGAATAACGAGATGACGATTTCACGCAGAAAAGCAGTAGGACTTTTAGGGACTGTTAGTCTGTTATCCAGTGTATCTGCAATAGCGCAATCACAAACAACTAGTTCAAGTACAGGGCCGTCTGCCATTGAATCATCTGAAATATATGATCCGATTGGTCTAGAACTGGTTATGAATATCAACGTCATTTGCAGTCAGCCTGAATCAATGGGGCCTGAAGACAATGCTGCAGACGGTACTCGTGATAATCTCTGGCCGATAGTTGGTGGTCGATTTTCAGGCCCAAACATCAGTGGTTCTGTTATCCCAGGGGGGGGTGATTTTCCTGTAGTACGTCCAGATGGAGTGACCATTATAGATGCACTTTATCGCTTAAAAACTGATGATGATTATCAAATTATCATTCATAACAAAGGGCTGGGTTATGAAAATGGTATATTCCGCCTTAATCCTGTATTCAACGTTAGTGGCGATAAATATAGTTGGTTAAGAGAATCCACTTTCGTTGCTAATCTCATTTTCCCTACTCCTGATGCGCATAAGATTCCAATGGGAACAGACGAAAACGACCGACTTATCCAAGTCTTTAGACTAACCTAGTTAAAAACAAAGAAAAGTCAGGTAAATCAATCTATCCATACAAAGGTCTTTATACTTATGATCCTATATACGAAATGATAATGTCCGCTTTTGGCCGAAAGCAGACATTTTAATAAGTTTCAGTAATACTATTTATCGGAAACAGAGATGCCGGCGAGATCTCGAAACTGAAGCCATAAGAGTGAACAATATACTAAATCCTGTTGTTAGAAGAGCAAGCTGCATAAGCAAAAAGTTCAGAGTGATTTTTTACCCCACTTCAAGCCACTAACTCATCACAATCACCGAGTTCACCGTGGTTCGATCCGACGTTGCCTGATGACCATCCGCTGTTCCTTCCAGGGGATAGGTTGATGTGACTAGGGACTCAGCATCGAAAAGGCCTGCTTCAATTAGACTGACATAGCGTGGCATATCACGTTTCATATGGGTTCCACCAAACTGACTTGATAAATGATTTTTTGAAGAATTTGACCATCTCCCCCCTGGAAAAGATACATTACCGTCCTGTCCTATTCCGCAGGTTAATAAATCGCTGCCGGCTGGGCAAAGATCCCAAGCCTGTTGCAGTGGAAGGATGCCTGTAGGATCAGGGCCCACTTCCAGTTTGGGAGGAAAACGATCACCACCAACAGCCTCTATAACAAGGTCTGGGCCAAGATGTCTTCCTCCGAATCGGGGACGGCCACCGGAATAAAACGAATCTGATTCTCCCTGGCACAAATAGCGAATCTGATCCACCAATTGATCGCCTTCGACGTTAGGATCGAAGACTGACGTTGCCCCGAACTGCAGAGCCAACTCACGGCGTACACTAATTGGTTCTACCACAATAATCTGAGCTGCACCCATAAGGCGTGCACCCTGAACAGCACTCAAACCGATTGGTCCGGCACCAAATATGGCCACAATAGAACCTGGGGTTACAGGTGAAAGTGTCATTGTCATGCCGAGTCCAGTCCCAGAGACACAGGACAGTAATGCTAGCTCAGCTGGTGGATGGGTAGAATTTACCGCAACGCACGATTGCTCAAGTGCCACCATTAACTCGGCATGCCCGCCTATATTAAGATCTCCTACGACATCAACACCATCACTGGTCTGCGCGATAACCAGAGGATCAACCGTTCCATAACATCTGTCCGCACGACCACGTAAACAGTTGTAACACTCACTGCATTCTGGCGTGACACCAACAATAACCCGATCCCCTACCTTAACACGCCTTACCTGAGGCCCTACGGCTTCTACTATCCCAACGCCGCCATGCCCAAGGATAATAGCGCCCCCTGGATTAGCCATAGTCACACCTTGGGCACCGAGCATCATGCTTACATTGGAATAACAACACTGACTGGCTTCAGTACGGATCACTACCTGGCGACCATCAATCGGCAACAGCGTTAGCTCCTCAACTCCGCCTGTTATACCCTCACCCATCTCGCGGTGAACCCAGGCACGAAATTTTCTTCCTGCCATATTATTCGATGATCCAGAGGTGGAAGAACTGGCTGATTGTGCTGCCGCTGAGCTGGCAACCGCTGCAGCGCCAACAGTACCGGCAACGGCAATGGCACTTTGCTTTAATGCATCACGTCTTGAAATTGTACTGGGTGCTTCTATTTTAGTTTTTGGGAACTTCTTATCTGATGTTTCCTTCATTCTCTGCCTCCAGTTTTTTGTGTTAAGTTGGTAAAGTATTTATGTGTTACTGCTAATTTAACTTTACTTATTAGGTTGATAATTCATCAATAGTACAATAATACCCAGTAAAATAAATTCCAATCATTAGAAATTAAAGCTAATTCAAAAAGATATTATTGATTGAAAGGCCCTCAACCCGACGGTATAGATTTATTACCGGGCGAAACTGATCATTCTTGTAATAACTGAATTAGCTGTGATGATGGTGGCGCCATGTCGGAACCCAGCAATTTAACTGAACGAGTTTTATCTTATAAAATGCAATAAAAGAGGAGAGAAAATGCAACAAAAGAGAAAGTTTAGAAGAAATTGTTTTAAAACCTTTTATTGTGAATGAATTATTGAGTTAATAATCTTCTATTCTATTATCTGAATACCTAGCTAAATTTTACTATTAAATAATAATCAAAAAGGTAAAAATATGCGGCAATACAAATTTGTTCCAGCCACTATTGTAGTCGTCTTACTATCTTTTAGTTCTATAAATTCCACCACTGCACAGCCAAGACAATCTGATGAGGGTTTTGATATTTCTGGTATGTGGTCGGCTTTGGTACTGGAAGACTGGTATGACAGATTACCGGGTGGAGCTCTTGGAGAATATACGGGCATTCCAATAAATGAAGCGGCCAGGCAAAAAGCTGAATCATGGGATGCATCCATATTGTCTCAACCTGAACGCCAGTCACAACCACACCCGGCCCAATACTCTTTTCGTGGTCCGTTCCCTAACTTGCGTATTGACCGAATATTGGAACCAGTAACCGACCGCGTTATTGGTTATACAACTAATGGAACTTATGGTCGTGCGGATCGAACCATCTGGCTTGATGGCAGGCCTCACCCCTCTGAGCGCCTTAGTCTGCACCAATGGAACGGCTTTTCCACTGGAGTGTGGGAAGATGGTGTGTTGGTTGTTACCACAACGCATATGAAATATGGTGTTTATCAGAGAAATGGTGTTCCAGCCAGCCCTTATGCCCGCATGACAGAGTTTTGGTTTCGTAATGGTGAGCATCTCACCATGGTGAGTTATATCGAAGACCCAATTTATCTGGAAGAACCCATGGTTCGAAGTCAGACCTGGATATGGAATCCACCACAAACAGTTGGCCCGAGAGAAGCTTTTGAGCCTGTGGAGGAAGTTGCTATGGATCCAGGATGGGTACCTCACTGGCCCTTGGGTACAGAACATTCAGAAATGGCGGACAGACTTGGTATTACAGTAGAGGCAACTGGCGGAGGTAGTGTCACACTTTACCCTGAGTATCGTGAAACACTGCGTCAAATGCGTGAAGAGTTTGACCGAAGCCGGGCAGGGGAATAGGAGAGCTATGATGAAGTTACCTCAAAGAACTAAGCATAAATTTCTTATGTGTACTCCACTAATTCTGCTCAGCATGTTGGTAATTGAACCGACATTGGCACAAAGACCGGAGCCGTTTGCAGCAGGTAGTGACGAGGTTGAGATGATACACGTACAAGGTAACATTTTCATGATCGCAACTGCGGGCAGTAATATTGCTGTTCTGACGGGAGAGCAGGGGCTCATAATCGTTGATAGTGGCAATAATGAAGCAACTGAAAATGTTGTTGCAGCAATAAAAGAATTAAGTCCTTTGCCGCCACGTTTTCTCATCAATACCGCTGCGCTGCCTGGGCATCTGGCTGGTAATGCGGCGATTTCCCAGATTGGACAATCGCTCCCAGGCATTGGAGCAACACAAGGCGGGGCTGGTATCCCAATTGTAGGGCATGCCAATGGTTTAACAATTTTAGTGACCGGGTTCATTGACGAGATTCCTTACGAGAAATGGCCAAATAATACTTTTTTTGGAGATAGTAAGGCTCTTTATCTAAATGGAGAGCCTATCGATATGGAGCATCAGCCTGCTGCAATCACTCAATCAGACATTTTTGTGCATTTTCGCCAATCCGATGTGCTTGTAACAGGTGATATTTTCGACATCACTTCCTACCCGCACTTTTATCTTGAGCTAGGTGGATCTTTACAAGGGGTAATTGATGCGCTTAATCGAATTATTGACATCACTATTCCCGAATTCAACCAGCAAGGGGGCACTTTGGTTATTCCTGGTCATGGGCGAATAGCTAGTGAATCGGATGTAGTTGAATACAGGGATATGCTCACTATTATTCGGGATCGTGTGCAGGTCATGATCAATGAAGGCAAATCTTTTGAAGAAGTTTTAGCAGCTCGGCCCTCTCTAGAATATGACGGGATTTATGGCTACGAGTCTGGGGACTGGACGACACGCATGTTTTTGGAGGCAGTGTATGAAGATCTGCGCTAAACGATTATTACAAACACCATTTATTCAATGCATGCAGCTAATGTTGTGCTTGGCACTTGGATTGTCTTTTACGACGCCAGCTTTTGCGCAGTTAAGTCTTCGTGGGCCGATACCAGCTGCAGCACCTGGTAGAGCTGAAGCGCCAATAGATTTAACGGGCACCTGGGTATCTGTAGTAACAGAAGACTGGGCTTATCGTATGTTGACGCCGGCTATTGGAGATACCATGAGTGTGCCAGTCAATGAAGCGGCTATTGCAGTTACTAATAATTGGGATCTTGAGGCTGATAATGCAAATGGAATGCAATGCAGGGCATTTGGGGCAGCAAGAATTATGCGGGTTCCAACAAGATTACAAATAAGCTGGGAAGATGACTATACCTTGCGCATAGATACAGATGCCGGTTCTCAAACCCGTTTGCTGAATTTCTCATCCGAAGGTAGGCGTCCTTTATTAAGTATGATGTTGCAAGAAGCAAACAGGGAAAGATCCTGGCAGGGCTACAGCGTAGCAGACTGGGAAAATATCATGATAAACCGTGGACCGAGTTTCAATCGGACTGAAAGAGCGCCTCCTGCAGGTGGGGCATTAAAAGTTATTACTTCACAAATGCAACCCGGCTATTTAAGGCCTAATGGTATTCCTTATAGTGAAGACGCTATTCTTACTGAATATTTCAATCGCTTTACTCCACCTTTAGGCGATGAATGGTTTGTTGTTACGACAATTGTGGATGACCCTACGTATCTAGAGATGCCTTATGTGACTACTACTCATTTTCGTCGTGAATCTGACAATTCAAAATGGAACCCGACGCCCTGTGAAACATGGGCTCCACCGGAAGGAGCTGTTGCACCAGGGTTTTAGGTGCTATTTTAGGAGTTGCAAGACAGGAATTGACAAGCTAATGCCCTAAGTCAAAAAACACTATCAATAGTTTATATCTATATTGGCGTTGCTTTTCCCCAACACGCAAAGACTCACACTCTGAAATTTTGATAATGATTTACATAGACTAAATGTCTTACATTGTGAATTAAAGGTCTGCTATTGGCCGTTAGCAGATATTAGGAGTAAAAGGTGCACGAGAAAGTATTACAAAAATCTATTTATTCAATAACTCCCGGGGCCTCTTTACTATTTATAAGTATTTCCGGCTTAATGCTTTTGTTGGTCCTTATGGGATTTGGTAATTCGCTTTTTCTTAGGCCATTAAGCGATTCCCAGCCTTTGCCTCTGACTGTTCTCGCACATGGCGTCATCATGACCGTTTGGTATATAGGAGTATTCATCCAAGCAATCTTGATCAAATCACAGCAATTTAAAATACATCTTCAGATGGGATGGTTTATTTTTGGTGTTGGAATTATTGTCATTATATGGAGTGGTGTCGTCACTTTAATGTTTATTCCAGCACGAATAGCAGCAGGAGCAGATGTTGAATCAAGAATATTAGTTTTTTCATCAATCGTGTGGGGAGATATAGCCGCACTTTGTTCATTTATATTGTTTTTTGGCTTGGCTATCATTAAGAGAACGCATAGCAATTTACACATTCCTCTGATGATTTTTGCATCATTGAGTATCTTAGAGCCTGCTTTGTTTCGTATTTGGGGTTGGGAAATATTCAGTGGAGTAGACCGTAATCTGTCATCATTATATATATTATTAATGTTTTGCCTGTTACTTGTAGCATATGAATATGTAAACACGCGAAGAGTTCAATCAATTACTCTATTTGGAATTTTTGTCCTGTTAGGATTTCGTGTGATTGCTCTATACATAATTAGTGATTCAGATATTGGATATTCTTTCATTAGATCACTTTATTAAAGACTAATTAATGTCTGCTTTTGGCCGAAAGCGGACGTTAGACAAATTTATTTTAATTCCGGTAATTCGCCTTACAGGGAATATGTTTTTATTTCAAAAACCCTATATCACACCGACATCATCACCCAACTTATTGAGTTGACTTCCTGCCCCAACAGAGCGTCCATGTGCATAGGAGGTAATAAATGGCACACACGACGCTCGATGCATATCACGGGTTATCACTAGAAGAACTCAAGGTCTTGTGGGTGAAAGTGTTTAATAGATCATCCCCACCCTTTGCGAGAAAAGATTTCTTAATCGGCAATCTAGACTATTACCAGAACACCCCCATGAATCAGCAACTTTGCCGCAAAACTAGCAAAAAGCTCCATCGGCTCTACTTAGAATTTCAGCAAAATCCTAATTACCAGCCAGATGGCAGTAAATCACACCTAAAACCAGGCACACGCCTTGTCCGGGAATGGAAAGGTGATGTGTATACCGTCACCGTCACTCAACATGGCTTTGAATACCAAGAAAAGGCCTATAACAGCCTTTCAGCTATAGCTCGGCTCATCACCGGGACACAATGTTCAGGCCCTGCATTCTTTGGCATAACAATTGGAGGGGGACAATAGCATGAAGAAGCTATGTGCGATCTATACCCGAAAGTCACATGCTGAGGGCTTAGACCAGGAATTTAATTCACTGGATGCCCAACGAGAGGCCAGTGAAGCCTTTATTAAAAGCCAACAACATGAAGGCTGGATATGTGACAAAACACGCTATGACGATGGTGCCTATTCCGGAGGCAATATTGAGCGCCCTGCCCTCACCCAACTACTAGACGATATTACTGATGGCAAAATACAGGTAGTCGTCGTATATAAAGTAGATAGATTGACACGTAACTTAGCGGACTTTGCCAAGCTCATCGAGCTCTTTGATAAACATGAAGTGTCCTTCGTCTCGGTAACCCAACAATTCAACACAACAAGCTCAATGGGAAGATTAACACTGAATGTCCTGCTCTCTTTCGCTCAATTTGAGCGCGAAATCACCAGTGAGCGAATCAGAGATAAATTTAAAGCATCAAAAGAAAAAGGCATGTGGATGGGCGGCTATGTCCCTTTAGGCTATGAAGTAGAAGAAAGGAAATTAATCATTAACCCGGTTGAAGCAGAAACCATTAAATACATATTTGAGCAGTACTTATCACTAGGTAATGTCCGGAAACTCAAGATAAACATAGATGATAAGCACATCGTTAGCAAAGTCAGGATTAGCAGCAAAGGCATTAAATCAGGCGGCAAACCCATATCGCGGGGTAATTTATACAAAATACTGGGTAATCCCATCTATAAAGGCGACATACGCCATAAAGATAAGACCTACCTTGGTCAGCATAAAGCAATAATTGATGAAGATACCTGGTTAAGAGTACAGGCATTACTGCAAACAAATAATGACTCGGCTAAATTTGGATTAAGGGCTAAACAACCCAGTATCTTGGCAGGCATACTACATGATGATAGAGGCAATGCCATGAGTCCCAGTCATGCTGTTAAAAATGGTAAACGTTATCGTTATTACACAAGCCAAGCACTTGTTAAGCAACAATCTAAAAAAGCAGGCTCCTTATCAAGAATCCCAGCAGGTGAGGTAGAAAACTTTGTGTGCCTAAAAATCCAAGAGCTGCTTTTGAATGAAGCTGGGCTTTGTAATCATATAGACCACGTACCACATGAAACTGAGCACTTGATTCAGCAAGCCAAGGCGCTAGCTACTGATATCAGCAATACGCCCAGCCTTCTCAAAAAAATCGTGACTAAAGTCACGCCAACAAACAAAGATATAACAATATTTATTTCTCAGGCATTGTTGCATAAAGCATTAGACCTACCCCCTCCTCAAAATGAAGCAACAATAGAACTAACAGAGAAAATAAAATTGAAGCGATGCCAAGGTGAGAATAAACTTTGTCTTGAAAATGGCAAATCCACCAATGAAGAGAATATTAATACAGTGCTTATCAAAGCTGTCTCTCGAGGCCATGTTTGGAATCAAATGCTGATAGACGGAAAAGTTAAAACAATTAAAGCTTTAGCCGAGCAAGAAAATATATCACCCCGATATGTTCGAAGATTACTCTCTTTAGCATTTTTACCAGCACGACTAATTGAAGATATTCTAGCCGGGAAACAAGATCCAAACCTGTGTATTGATAGCCTCTGTTAACACCTTCCTAGCCGAAAGAAATTCGAACTCTAAGCACTTAAGTCTTTTCCATCCTTAATCTTTCAAACAGCAATTACCTTAAAGCGGACTATGGGTTCGAATCCCCTTCGTGATTCTCTAATTCAGTTTTTTAGTTAAACATTAATTTGAAGTAATTTCTTTAGAAAAAGCAGTAACTTAGCTTAGAAAGGGACTCAAAAATAGCCATCAGAGAAAATCACGGACATTGCTTCAAAAAGTACTATCCGTTGGTCCACTTATCAATGAAACTGAAATATTAAGTTAGAGTTATCAAAGAGTTACAGCGGAACTGCTGGAACTTGGAGAATCTTCAAGACTGGGTGGCGGTGAGGGAGGGATTCGAACCCTCGAACGGTTTAACC
>Ga0055584_100003719_pt1 | contig 14984 bp, 18 predicted proteins | sample OSDHelmetaG_FD_58716 | JGI IMG/M metagenome (GOLD analysis project Ga0055584, IMG submission 58716) | Pelagic marine sediment microbial communities from the LTER site Helgoland, North Sea, for post-phytoplankton bloom and carbon turnover... | ecosystem: Environmental > Aquatic > Marine >... | reverse complement strand
AGACAAGAAGAGGGGCTTGAGTTAATTGCCTCTGAAAACTATACCTCTAAGGCCGTTATGGAGGCCCAAGGTTCTGTGGCCACTAATAAGTATGCTGAGGGACTTCCGCAAAAAAGGTATTATGGTGGATGCGAGTTTGTAGACTCCATGGAGAACTTGGCCATTGAAAGAGTTAAAAAACTTTTTAATGTTAAGTATGCTAATGTTCAACCCCACTCTGGTAGTCAGGCGAACTGTGCTGCTTATTTTTCACTACTAGAGCCTGGAGATAAAATTATGGGGATGAACCTCTCTGAAGGAGGACATTTAACCCATGGTTCGCCAGTTAACTTTTCAGGAAGAATCTTTGATGTAGTCTCTTATGGCCTTAATATTGAAACGGAAGCCATAGACTACGACCAACTTCTTGAAGATGCTAAAAGGGAAAAACCCAAGCTTATTATTGCCGGTGCCAGTGCCTACGCACGTACAATTGATTTCAAAAAATTTAGAGAAATTGCTGATGAAGTTGGCGCCTATCTCCTTGTTGATATGGCCCATATTGCTGGTCTTGTAGCTGCTGGATTACACCCTTCTCCTATCGAGCACGCTCATATTGTTACCTCAACGACACATAAAACCTTACGGGGCCCACGCGGAGGTATTATTCTTACAAATGATGAAGAGCTCTTTAAAAAAATTAACTTTAATGTTTTTCCTGGCTTTCAAGGTGGCCCTCTAGAACATGTTATTGCAGCAAAAGCTGTTTCTTTTTTAGAGGCCCTAACACCTGAGTACAAAACTTACCAAGAACAGGTTATTAAAAATGCTCAACGGCTTGCTTCTAAACTTATGGAAAAACAAATAGAAGTTGTTTCAAATGGCACAGACAATCACCTACTGATGATCAAAACAGACTCTGTTGGTTTAACGGGTAAAGAGGCCGAAAAAATTCTTGAAGCTGCTCACATTACCTGTAACAAAAACATGATCCCAGGTGATAAAAGATCTCCTTTTGTAACTTCTGGTATCAGACTTGGTACACCTGCTATTACAACAAGAGGTTTAAAAGAAGAACAAATGGACCTCATTGCCTCTTGGATTGATGAAGTTTTAAGAAATAAAGATGATCAAGCTATTATTAACAAAGTAAGAGAGCAAGTTGTTGCTCTTTGCAAAGAATATCCGGTTTACTAAATATGAATCATAAAACGCAGGGACGGGCCTACGCCTTTAAATTTCTCTACCAAATCGTATTTGATGGTAATAATGATCCTCAGAGCTACCCTGAGAAGTTAGAAGACTTTGATCAAAGTTCTGCGCATATTGATCCTGAAGACATTGCTCTTAATCCTAAGGGGGTCATTTTTGGTAAAAACCTTATCAAGAATGTTCTCACCCACTTAGATGAATACGGACAAGAGGTTCCTGCTTATCTTAAAACAGGAAATATTAAGACTTTAAGTAATGTTGAAAAGGCGATTATATTTTTAGGCTATCATGAGCTTAAATATGAAAGTGAAGTACCTTTTAAAGTCGTTCTTAATGAATATATAAATCTGTCTAAAACATATGGACAAGAAAGGTCAAAAGAACTCGTTAATGGTATACTAGAGTCCATGAGTAAAAAACTTGAAAGGAAATGAATTGGAACTCTCCAAACTAATCTCTCCCGATATAAGTGGAATATTTTGGTTCACAGAGACTCTAAAAAACTCCTCACAACTTGGTAATCTAGATTACATATTCAACGGACTTCTCTCTCTCAATACTCCTAAGGATGAAGACCCTTCCTTATTTTTTACAGAGAACTTTGCAAATAAAATCTTTCTTTATCACTTCCCCTCAATAGAGATGAAAAACCACTTTACACGTGCTTTTGAAATCATTTCAAAAAATAACCTAGAAACAAGAAAATTTATTATTATAAATGAAACGGAAAAGAATTGGTCTGGGACCCTTTCTCAAAAGTATTCTAATTATACATTTATCGATTATACGAACTGAATTTCAATTTGACCAAGGTGCTCTTTATAATCTTCGAAAAGTTTTTTTATAGCATCAAGATTACTTTCTTTGGCGTTTTTTTCTATTTCTGCACCAATTTTTCCTAGACCATCAAAGCCATAACTTCCAGCATTTCCCTTAAGCTTATGCCCTATTGATTGAATCTCCGCAAAGTCAGACTCCTTTATGGCCGACTCTAATAATCCGATATCCTTCTGCCTACCACTCATAAAATTAGGGATAATATCTTTTAAGTCTGAATCAATTTTATAAATTATGGCCATAAGTAAGCTCCACTAGAAAAATCATTAATTAATTAATTCTACCATGAGCTCGCGTGATGCTCCAAAGCTTTTTTAGCCTGACAAGAAAGCTTGGTTACCTTTGTTACTATTTATATTTTTTAATTAAAAGACGATATGAAATAGAGGAAAATAAATAATGAGCTCGAAAAAATTAATCGATATCGTCTATTACGGCTTTGATGAAAGGCTTATAAACGTTATTAATCAAGAAAAAGAAGATATTCTTGAGGGATCTTATGATATTGATTTCCGAGAAATAAAGCCTCAGTCAAATCATAATTCTCTCTGCACGCTTATTCTTGAGGATAACTTCGATCTTCTCATGGTTGATATGTACGCTCCTGAAATCGATAGTGCTCTTCGAACATTATTTTTTGAACTCAATATTAAAAATACAAATATTATTGGTCTATGGAATCAGCTAGATAATAAGAATTTAGAACAATGGAGATATGAGCTTGGTATTAAAACACATTTTTGTTATCTCCAAACTCAAAAAAGCTCTATTGCTGATCTAAGCTTATCTATTGTAAAAATCCTTGGAATCAATAATGACAAGCATGAGTTCTTTAGTAAGAAAGTCGAAAGCGAATTAGAAGTTTTACTTCCTCTTAGAGTGAATTACTTTTCTTTTGATGAAATTCAGGTAGAAACAGATGTTCCCGTTTATTTAAATGATACTTTTAAAATATCTATTAATGGACTTGAAGATTTTCCTTTTGAAGACTTTTTTGCTACAGAGGTCAGAACAACTAACCTCCGTTATCCAGCGACCTATCAAATCACTGCCCAGTACGCATTTTATGATAAATATGATTTGCTCTACTTTTCAGACAAAGATGACCTTGACGATCTTCAGTTTCTAGAAAAAGAGCTTGGTAACTCGGTTACTATTGAAAATGCCGACGAAGAACTTATCAGAGAGATTTTATTAGAATTTCACGAAAACAAAACAAAATCTTATGAAAAAAGAAATGTTATAAAGAGACTTGTTAAAAATTATTCTGAAGGAATGGCCGATCAAGGACTTAGAGTTTTAGTTATTGATAAAAACTTTACCGTTTATAAGAATGCAAAAAAAATGGTTTGGCTCTATCCGTATAAGTTTCTTCTTGTTTCTACTCTAGAGGATAATCTAAATATTCTTAATACTTCTGGGGCCGAAATTGTTTCATTTGTCATCGATGAACCAATTCCAGCTCAAAGCTTTATGGAAAGTGAAGAGTTTGTTCAACTTAGGGTTATGTGCTCTCGGTTAAAAAATAATGCCATTTCTAATAAAACCCCTGAACCTCTTGTTGTTATATATAACCTTACTCATGACCTCAATAAACTAAGAAAAATCCTTGATTACAGTAACCTTAATCCGGTTGGGCAGGAATACTCCTTTGATCATCAAATTTCTCTAGTTAGAGAGTTTGTGCAAGAAAAAGAAAGGACAAGAGGTGTGGCCTATAAAAATGTAGATTTGGGTAAAGTTTCACCTAAATACCACTCAGAGTTTAGTCATGGATTTATAATAAAAAATATAGATGTGGATACTATTTCAGAAAATGAAGTTGTTTTCCAATCTAGAGTTTTCATAGAGAAGTATTCTTCATGCCTTGTCCGAATTAATAAAGATATCCAGTTTTTTGCCACGATTGTTGAAGTTAACAAGCAAAATAAAGAACGTCTCTATCGAGCACTTATTCACTCGTTGGGAGAAAAAGAAAAACAAGGATTAAGAAAATATATATTTGCTAAAGAGGAATAAATTCTCATGGATAAAACTAAAAATGTACTTATAGTCGATGATGACGATGCCATTGTAAAACTCTTTGAGCTCATTGGTCGTCGTATGAATCTTAAAATATTGACCTCCAAAGATGGATCTGATGCCTACACAAAATTTAAAAATCAGAAGTTCGATTTAGTTCTCACCGACCTAGATTTACCCAAGATAAGTGGTCTAGACTTTATGAAAAAAGTAAGAAGAGAACCTAATTTAAGTAATTACCCGTTTGTCGTAATTACAGGAAAATTATCCTTATTCAAAAATGAACTCAAAAAAATGCCAAATCTCACAATTATTGAGAAGCCCATCAAAATTAATCTGATCCAAGACCTATTTAGAAAACATCTTGATGCCTGTTTAAAGGAAGAAGAAATAATTGAACTTAATGAAGTTGAAGAACGAATTCAACAAGGGTTTAAAGTTTCGAGCTCCATTCTTCTTGATTTCACGACCAAAGACAGACCTAAAATTACTAAATTAGAAAAAATTAAATCAATAGAATGTAATTATATCTCCCATCACCCTGTCATGGTTGGAGGAAACCGACTATGCTTCTACTTTCTCATTGATAAGAGTTTAGCAGAAGAAATCAAAGCTCAAACCTTAAAAGACAAAGAAATTAGTGCAGATAATAATGCCATAATTGTCACTACATTAAAAAAGCTTCTTCATTCATTTATTAAAAAGCTTTTTGATGTCTCAGGCTTCTTTTATGGTATTAATAAAAGATCTCACCAATCCCTCGTGGGAACTTTAGGTTCTAATCAAACGACATACATAGATCTGTCTAAGACCACGTTTTCTTACATGGCCGAAAATAAGTATGGAAAATTAAAAATGATTGTCCTTAGAGAGTAGTTAATCAACCTCTGCTAAGATTTTATCTAATACCTCATTAATAAGCGCTTTTTTAAATGGCTTTTTTAAGTTGGTATTTAAAGGATTATCTTCTGTTAGTGTTGCAAACTCTTCATAAACATCTGGGGTGTCGGTTGAGGCCATAATATAAGGTACTGGAAAGTCATTTTCTTTTAAGTAAGCGTAAACGACTCCCCCATTTCCATTTTTCATACGGTAATCACATAAAACAACAGCTATTTCATCCATTTCGTCTTCAAGAACATCAATTGCAGCATTTCCGGAATCAGCTTCTAGTATTTCATTATCATAGCTAGCAGAAATAAAAAGTTTTAAAATATCTCTTATTTCAACTTCATCATCAACAATTAGAATCTTTTTCAAGGATTACCCCACTTATTACTGTCCTATAGAAATAGTAATTCAATAATCCATTACTCGCAATGACAAAATAGTACCCAAACGTTTTAGTAGACTAAGGTTATTTTTGAGCAACTATATAGCAGACCCAACTTTCACAGTTTTCCTCTTCCTCACTTGGATAAAAAACACCGTTTCCTTCACCTTCATCATCATCATCGTCCTCTTCCCAATAAAGAGTAGACTTGGAGAAACCAGCTTCTTCTAATAATTCTCTAATCTCTTGGATACTCCACTGTCTCCAGTCATAAGTGAACACTCTTTCATACTTAAGTCCGTCTTGCTTATCTTTGAAGTGAATATAGTAAAGAACTTCATTAGTTATAGGGTTATAATCATCGCAATCCCAGAAGTAATTAAAATCATCATATTCAGTCTCTTCTTCAAGGACATCATAGCACTCAGTCCCACCAAATATATCCATAAAGAATAGACCATTATCATTAAGTCCTTCTCTTACCTTTTTAAAGTATTCAAGAACCTGCTTTCTTTGCTTAAAAATAAAGTAAGAGAAGTTAAAGGCCGCAATTACATCTGTTTTGAATTCATAATTATCAAGAACGTTCCCTTTGATGTACTGCATCCGCCCTTTCTGCTCATCATTAAGCTGACTATAGTGGTATTCTACACCAAAGGCTTGAGGCTCTTCATCTAGGTCAATTCCCCATGCTTGATGATTTGGACTTTGCTTAACCCAGTCACATGCCATCGCTGCAGTCCCGCCAAAATCTTCTCTAAAAGTTAGAGGTTTTTCGCCAACAATCTTTTCAAATTCTTTATTGATGAACTCAATATCATTATCATGACTTTGCACTGCTTCTTCATAAAATTTATATTTTTTAACTAGAGGTAGAGGTTTGTTGGCCTTTGGCATTGTACGGTCCTTGTTGATATTTTATCTAGGTCAAAGACGTTATCACGACAAATTAAGAACCGTCAAAACAATCAGTAATTACAGTAGGACTTTACCTCCCTAATTGAAGAATTAAATATTGAGTTAATTTTATTTTTTATTTCAAAACGCTGGTCATTAAGAATGTACACCGATCGTGCTAAAAGAATAAAATCTTCACCAAAGTCATTATTCTTTTCTTTTTCTCTCAGACTATCTTCAACCTCCCAAAGGGCCTGATTGACTTCTACTAAACGCTCAATCCAAGATTGATAAGATCTCTCTTGATTAAGATACTTTACCAACCTTCTTTCTTCTTCTGTGACAAACTTTAATTTCTTTTTATCTGAAATTTTTTGTTTTTTAATTCTTAAGATAGATATCTTATCTATAACTTCACCTAATGAAACAGGGATGTTTAATTCCATGGTTTACCTTCCTGGTATAACCATTTTATCAATAATTAATTACTAATTTTACAGGGAAACTTTTTTCAATATCTGTATAAGATTTCAAGTACTTCAAGCTCTTTTTCACCATCTGGAGTCTTTACAACTACAAGGTCTCCCTTTTGCTTTCCTATAAGACTTTTACCTATAGGTGACCTCCAACTGATTTTGGCCTCTCGAAGATTTATTTCATCTTCACCCACTATAATATAAGATCTTTTATTACCATCTTCTGTTTCAACAACGACTTTCGCCCCAAATTGAACTTTTGAGCTATTACATAATGCAGGATCAATGACTTGAGCAGATTCGATTCTTTTTTTTAAAAATCGTAGTCTTCGATCTATTTCTCTTAGTCTTTTTTTTCCATATTGGTAGTCTGCATTTTCCGAGCGATCCCCAAGAGAAGCTGCCCAAGTTACGACTTTGACTACTTTTGGTCTTTCAATTTTTAGAAGAGACTCTTGTTCTTTGATTAGTTTATCAAAACCTTTAGGCGTAATATAATTAACGATCATTACTTCCAATAAAATCTAGAATTCCTTGGCAAGCATCATCTAATATATCAAAGACGAGCTCAAATCCTCTATCACCACTGTAGTAAGGATCTGGAACACCTTTTTCTTTAAAAGAAGGCTCTGAGCAAAATTTTGTAATAAGATGAATCTTCTCTTTAAATTCTCCACCCGCATCCAAATCAATCAGATCCGAGAGATTATCCTCATCCATAGCAAAAATATAATCAAAGTTCTTAAAGTCATCAGGCACTTGGATTTTTCTCGATATTGACTCTATTTCGACACCTCTCTCCCTTGCATGAGATCTAGACCTAGAGTCCGCCTGCTCTCCTTCATGAAACCCACTGGTTCCTGCGGAATCAACAATAAACTGTCTTTCCATCCCTTCGCTGTCTATAAATGCCTTCATAATGGCCTCAGCAGTTGGTGACCGACAAATATTACCTAAACAAACAAAAAGTATTCTTTTCAAGAGGTGCCTCGTTGTATATTAGTCTTGGTATATCAGATTAAACAAAAGGTCCTACTAATGGCAAGAAGAGAAGTACTAAGAATGGGGAACCCCGTATTAAGACAGCATGCATCAGACTTTACTCCCGAAGAGATTAAGTCCGAGGAAACTAAAAAGCTTATAGAGGATATGATTGAAACAATGGAGGCCGAAGATGGTATCGGTTTGGCCGCTCCACAAATTGGAATCCTTAAAAAATTGGCCCTCGTAGGTATCCCCAAAGAGGATGATGATTATGAACTGCTCATTGTATTTAATCCGATTATTAAGGTTTTAGATGAAACAACTGAAGAGTGTTGGGAAGGTTGTTTATCAGTACCAGGACTAAGGGGTCTTGTTGAGAGGCCACAAAAAATTGAGGTTGAATACCTCGATGAACAGGCCAATCCTCAAAAAGTTATTGCTGAGGGCTTTGCAGCAACCGTATTTCAACATGAAGTCGATCATCTCTTTGGAACTCTTTATATAGATAAAATTAAAGACACCAAAAACCTCTCCTTTACAGAAGAATTTCTAAAATTTCAGGCAGGTGATGAAGATTGAGCCTATTGGGTATATAAGAACTCCTTTTAAAGAGAAGTTCGGTATACCTAGGCAAGCACTTTCAAACATCAATGGTCAATGTAAGCTAGAGATGACCGGAGCATACTCCCATCCCAGCTTTTATAAAGGCCTAGAGAGTTTTTCGCACCTATGGATTCACTACTATTTAGATAAAGCTGTCTGGAAAGGTCAAACAACTCTCAGACCACCTCGTCTTGGTGGTGAAAAGAAAATGGGACTTTTTGCAACACGTGGCCCCCATAGACCTAACCCTATTGGGCAGAGCTTAGTTCAGTTAAATAAAATTGAATTTAACACTCAAAGTACTGTTTTACATACGAGTCTCATAGACGCTATTGATAACACACCAGTACTGGATATTAAGCCCTATATATCAAATTATGATATGGCCTCTGAGGCCAAAAGTGGTTGGGTAAACGAGACTAGTTTTCCAAGTCTAAAAATTGATTTTTCAAATAATGTAATCCTATCCCTCAAAAGACGTTTCCCTAATCCCGAGCAATACCACAGGGTATTTGATTTAATTAATAGCATTCTCAAACAAGACCCAAGACCTGCTTATCATAGAAATAAAAGTCATACTCGAGCATATGGAATTAAGCTTTATGATTTCGATTTACATTTTTCCTACCAAAATGAACAAATACTAGTAGAAGACATTAAGTAAGAAAATTTAGCACACTAGAGAACAATCACCTATTAAGAGACAATAGCTTAATGAGAGCTTTATTTTTCTTTTTACTGCTTTGCTCTTCGGGGTTGCAAGCAAAGCTGATAGACATATCTTTTGGGCCCGTTCGCTTTGGGGATCCAAGGATTGATGTGAATCTTGATCACTTCAAATTTAAAGTAAAGAAATTTCAAAAGTTTAAACTTAAAACCGGACTATTAAAAAAATCAGTACAGTGGATTAGAACAGAAAACAACCTTTTAATTCCCCGTGCAAGAATGGCCGTGGCCATTAAAGGTGCACATTCCAATGTTCATTTCCTATATAAAGCTCAGGCCTTCGTACCTGAAAAAAGAAATGGCTATCAATATATCGAACTCTTCATAAATCTGTTTAACTCAATCCCTGTCAAAATATATGACAATGGAGTACTTATTGGTGAAATAGTTATTGAAAGTAAAGTTCCCCAAGAAGCAAAAAATACTAAGCAAATCGATTATTCATGCTCAAATTTTGGTCTTAAAATAGAAGGGCTTGATAATGAGTATTTATCTGTCGGTTGTCACCTTGAAAGAAAAGGAAAATGGGGAAATGAAACACCACGCTTAGAGGTCACTTGGTCTCCAACAAATTACACGCTAATGGATGGAACACCTCCCCCTTTTATAAATGTTATAAATGGACAACACGCCTCTGAAATCACACTTAAAAATCAGGAAGGCGAAAATAAAAAGATTGCTATTAAAACTAATTTACCAAACCGACTGCATCGAGTGAAAACTGCATATGGGTTTGGTCCATATATGTTTAAGACACAAAGAGAAGAAGTCACAAATAAAAATACGGTAGCTCCAGCACTATTCCTTTATGGTAAAATAGAACTCAATCAAGCATCTTCCTTTCGATTTTTCGACGCCCTTATTTTCAGAGAGTCTATATTCAATAACTTTGGGCTTTATTTTGCCTATGACCTTGCTCGACTCTTCGATGGCAAAGTACATATAATCCCTTTACTAGGTACGCAAACACTAAGCTTTAAATTTAATAAGTCTGATGATTTATATACTCAAATCATTTATCCTCAAGGTTTTGAAGTTGTTTTTAAGCACTTTATGGATATAGAAAATTATACTGTCGTCTATGGTATGTTTTTAAGTACGGAGTCTAAAATCGATTACCAAAATGCCTGGATCCGTTGGGGGAAAGGAATGTTTTGGGAGCTTAATTATATTAATTGGGGGTATGGTGATCGAAGGGCAACTATGTATGGTCTTTCCGTTGGTCTTCCTCTTGTTTCATTTTTCTAAAAGGAAAGCACACTACTAAAAATCCAAGGATAATCAGACCTGTGCTCAAAAAAGTTCTTAAAGTAATTACTTCATCTAGGTAAGACCATGCGAGAATAGCGGCAACAACAGGCTGGAAATAGATAAAGAATGCAACATTCCCAGATTGAACTTTCGTTAAGGCCCAATTTGATAAAAAGTAAGTCAATAAAGTTGCAAAAAGGGCCGAGTAAACCATAGACGATACCATCTCAGTACTATAACTCTTAATCTCAAAAGATGTCCCTGTTAAAAGTGCCAAAATACCTATCTGAAGTGCTCCAAAAAGAAACATCCAAGAGCTTGCATAAAAATGATTATTTTTTAATAAAAAAGGACGGCATAATCCAATAAAGGTCCCACTCGCTATTGCTCCAATAAGTACCAATCCATCACCTATAAAAGTCTCATTGGAGAATTGAAAAGAAGTAAAATCTCTAATAACAAGAACACCTGTAAACGAAATTAAAAAACCAAGAACTTTTCTTAACCCCATATTTTCAGATTTATTTATTAAAACAAAAGTCATAGTCCAAATGGGGATAGTAGATGTAATTATCGAAGTATTAATAGATGTGGTTAATTTCAAACCTTTAAGCATACCTAACTGCCCCACTGTAAAACCAATAAAGGCAAATAGGTTAATTTTTAAAAAATAATTAAATGAATAATGAGGCCTTTGTTTGAAAATCAAATTAGTAAAGGTTAATAAAAGTATACCTGAAATAAGAAAGCGATAAAAGGCCCATGCCGTTGGTTCTAAGTTTCCTACAATGATCTTTGACGCAACAAAGTTAACACCAAAAAGAACTTGGACAATAAATAAAACCGTATAAACAAAATATAAATGTGATGTAATTGGCATCCTACTATCTTATCGAATTTTCGTAGTTTTACATGAGCTTTCTTTCCACTATCACTTATGAAGGATCTACTTTATCCCGATAAACACGATGAGGTATTATGTTTAAGTTTGCTTTCTCAATAATTTTTATTGGACTAGGGATTAGTTGGTTTATAAAATATTCCATAAAAACAAACCAAAAGCCTTACTACTCCAGCTTTCTCCACAAAGAGAAAGTTAAAAGAAGCGTATCTTCTAAGCCTCACCCCTATATTAATTATTTTAAAGATTTATTTTTTGAAGATGATAGTTTTAGATTTTTAAAAAACAAAATCGTTTTGCGTTTCAAAACTAATAACAAAACCAATATTCTTTTAACAAAAAAACTTAATCAATTATTCGAATCATACTTTTTAAAGAAAATCGAAGATAGGGATTTTAAAGATTTTACGCCGGACTCTAATTTCTTATCTCTGTTTTTTAATGATTTACCACCAGAATTTAGAGAAGGAAAAATACAGTTCCAATTTCATAAATCTTATAACTATAATATTACTCTTGGAAGTAATATCCTTCAGCCTTATCAAAAAGAAAAACTCAGTCAAGATGGATTTAAATATCTTTTAACATCAGACATACCTGACGCAGCAGATACTTATCAATACTTAGGAGGAAGCTTAACTTTCTCACCAAAAGATAAAACCTTTGTGATCAAAAGAATTTTTAAGATAAACGAGTTTAGCCAATATAATGCGTTTTTAAAAAGTGAGGACATGAACTTAGATTTTCTTTATTTTAAAGAAAAGGAAAAAGGTTCTAATCATTTTATGACAACAGAGTTAATATTTACTCATAATGAACCACAAAGTTACGAAGTTTACTTCGGCCTTAAAGATCAACTTGATCAATATCACGAACCTAATGGAGAATTCTTTTTAAGAGGGGTTTATTTAAAGAAATTGGTACTCATAAAAGTTCGCGGACTCTTCTATGACTTCAAAACCAATATTTTTAAAGATAATTCATTTTTAAATATAGCCTCAAAAAATAAGCCTGAAGGACTCATAGAGTATACATTTAAAAATCATCAGCAAGACCTTATCACCGCCTTCGATCTTAAAAAGGTAGGGCCAGATGATTTTTAAAGTATTCTTATTGTTGATTCCATTTCATCTATTAGCTAGTTCCAATATTAGTATTAATGAATATAAAAAAAAGATGGAATTATACTCAAAAAAACAACGTACTCACTTTCACAATATATTAGCAATCGACTACTCTCTAAGAATAGCAAAAATCTTAGATCCTAAAAATATAAATCAATATAAAAAGGCCCAAACAATAAAAGAGAAAATAAAAGTTTTAAAAAAATATAAACAACCAATTACTTTACCGACACCACGTAAATTCGAAAACATCTCAGAGATTTCTCGCTCTAGTGATTATTTACTCGTTCAACAATTACTTTATGAGGAAGATTTTACTAATCATGATCTTTATCGAAGTATTGAGAACTCAAGTGCATTTCCCCATGAAACTATTAATATAATTCTAGACCAACTCATAAGAGCAAAAAGAGAAATAGTCCTTGAAACGACCTCGTTATCAGACCCTCTTATTATTGATTCACTTATCAAACTAAAAATTCTCCTTCCAGAGATATCAATCAGAATTATTATTAAACAAAATGTTGAAGATAAAATAGTTGACTACCCAGAATCATCATTTTTTCCAATGCTTAAAAAATACAATATACCTGTAAAAATCTATAGAGCTCAGAAACAAGACTATATCACTTCAATTATTGTGGATCGAAAGCTTATTATTTTATCCCCTTCCTCACTATCCTTAATTAATACTCGCGCAAAAAAATCCTTTTATGGCATTCAACTGTATTCAAAAGGGCTTGCCAATCGACTAATGACGGGCTTCGAAAGAGTTTGGAAAGATAAAAATGACACTTATATTGTCGATATTGAAAACTTTGATCTTCTCAAGGAAGATGAAAAGGCCCATAGAGTTAAGGGACAAATCATACGTCACATACTTATAAATTGGGATTCTCAATAGGTTTTTTTTGAGTATAGTCTGTAATTTTTAACCCCATTAAAAACCTATATAAACACCTTGGCATTTTATTTAAAAAAGTAATGAGAATTTTCATCTGCCAAGGGAAAATGAATAGGGCCGTTTTTCGATCTAAGGCCTTTTTAATTTTATGAGCGGCCTTTTCCACTGGCATCAACCACGGCATTGTGTGTTTATTCTTTTGAGTAAGAGGAGTATCAATAAAACCAGGTGCTATTGCCGTTACACTTATTCCACACTTCTTTAAACCTATTGCATAAGATTCACATAAAGTAAGAACTGCTGATTTACTCGCACAATAAGCACCCGCGGCAGGTAAACCGACAAAACCAGCAACCGATGCAACAGCAGCTATATGACCTCTTTTTTGCTTAATCATATGTTTAAATGCTGCCTCAAAAGTATTAATAACCCCCAAAAGGTTGATATCAATTATTTTTCTCGTTTTTTCAAAATCAGGTAACCTTAGTTTGTCACCATCTGATACCCCAGCATTGGCCAAGACAAGATCTAGCTCCCCTGCCCCAACAAACTCATCTATGGCATCTATTATCTCTTGCCTATTGGCCACATTAACTTTGTAGGCCTTAAGAGCTTCATATTTAAAATCAGCAGGTATTTTACTTAAGTCTCTTCCACATATTCCAACCTCAGCACCTTCTTGAAGGTAAAGTTTTGCCAACTCCAAACCTATACCAGTCGTTCCTCCTGTTATAAATACCTTCAATTATAGCTCCTTTTAGATTAGACTCGGACATAGTCTCATAACAAGGACATTATAAGAAATGATTTTCATTGGTCTCATTACTCTTGGTATTACGATAGGAATTATTTCGGCCTTATTTGGCGTTGGTGGTGGATTTCTTACAGTCCCTCTTCTTGTTTCTCTTTTCCCTGAGGCACCGTTTCAATCTGCTGTGGGCGTTTCTTTGACAATAATCTTTATAAATTCCTCCATGGTGACTTATAAATTTTACCAAAAAGGAAAAAAGATACCTCTTCTGCTCTTTTTTGTGCTCGCGATAGGTATAATTTCTGGAACACAAATAGGTGCTTTAACATCTTTAGGTATTTCGGCCCAAACCTTTAAAAAGATTTTTGCGAGTATCTTACTTATTGCAGCCCTTAAAACCCTTCTTATAAAAACCACAGCATCTTCAAACAAGCCCCAGTATTCAAGCAAAAAAATACTCGTTCTAGGCTTTATAACGACCTTTTTAAGTGGGTTGTTATCGGCCTTTACGGGACTTGGCGGTGGTATTATCCTCGTTCCTTTATTCATCTTTTTGCTAAAAGTGCCTCTCACTGATGTCGCTTTTTTTTCAAACTTAATTATGATGATTGGGGCCCTTATGGGGGCCATTAATTATGTCATTCTTGGCTGGAATGAGAGCTTTATAATTTCCGCAGATTTGGCCTCTTTTCAGGCCGGTTATGTAAATCTAGGCCTTGTTTTCTTTTTATTTTTAGGTGGTTTTGTTGGAACAAGACTAGGTGTTCATCTGAGCCCAAAAGTAAGCCCAGAGCTCTCCAAAAGGCTTTTCGCTACGCTTCTTTTTGGTATGGCCTTAAAAGTTATCTTTATTGGCTAGTCTTTTAACTTGACGAAAAAGCTCCCGACGCCTATATATTATTCTCACAATTACTATGCGGGGGCGTAGTTAAGTTGGTTATAACGCCTGCCTGTCACGCAGGAGGCCGCGGGTTCGAGTCCCGTCGCTCCCGCCACTTTAGTTTTAATGGTCTTCGGACTTTTAAGATATGAAAGCTGAGTTAA
>Ga0055584_100003718_pt1 | contig 14984 bp, 11 predicted proteins | sample OSDHelmetaG_FD_58716 | JGI IMG/M metagenome (GOLD analysis project Ga0055584, IMG submission 58716) | Pelagic marine sediment microbial communities from the LTER site Helgoland, North Sea, for post-phytoplankton bloom and carbon turnover... | ecosystem: Environmental > Aquatic > Marine >... | reverse complement strand
CCGTCGTTGTGGCACCTGCACGGGCGGCTTTGAATCCTGCTTCAGTGGCCTCCCAAACAACTTCATGAGCGCGCTTGGTATCATCCTTTATGTGTCCAAAAGCATAATTGCGGTCAAAGTCACAAAAATAACCATCATAGACTGTGCCGGTATCAATGATCATCACATCACCGGCTTTTGTGGCTTTATCTTTTGGTCCCATAATGATGTCGTCGTATCCCCCCTCATTCGAGCCACCAACTAGGAAGGGTGAATTGTCCGCGCCTCTCGCCAGCATGTCCATGCGTAGTTTTTGGCAGATCTCTCGTTCAGTATTGCCAACCGAACACTTACCAGGCAAGGCTTCATAAGCATCAGATGCCAACTGACATGCGTAGTGAATTTTCGCGATCTCAGCCTCCGATTTCACAGATCGCAGATAGTGGACCATCTGAACACAATCGACCATTTCCAGCGGAGAGATTTCTTTGCTCAATCTAGCGAAATTGTTAGCAGGCATTCGCAAATGGGATTCTGGTCCAAGCGTCATTCCGACACGTCCAAACTTTGACGGGAGTTCTTTAATCGCCTGAGTTAGCAAGGAAATCCCGTCATCTTCTGGGCAGGGTGACTGCCAAGTACGAATATCATCTATCCAGGTTGCCGCCATTCCAGCCGCGCCGATTCCAGGTATCACGGCAATGGGTTTTCCTTCGGCCGGAACAAGACAAAACCAAGGACGAGTTGGGCTATGCCAAAACTGCGTAAAAAATCCAGTGATGTAACGAACGTTGGGTTCTGTGGTTAACAGCACAGCATCCAACTTTCGCTCATGCATCAACTTCTGCAGGCGAGCTGTACGGTTTTCGAATTCGGTTAATTCAAAGCCGCGTGGTGGTTGAGTGAGGAGCATAGATTAAGACTTTCAAATTCCGTTTTCTGGCCAAGTTTGCGCACGAAATTTCTCATTCAAAGTTAAAGGAAACCTCGCAGAAAGGCATTGAAGACGGTGTTGGGCTATTCTGCAGCCAAAGGTTTCTGAGTCGGTAGATTAAAACGACGACGGTGTTCAAGAGCCGGAATTTTCCGACGTGCCTCAGCCGCAGCATTTACATCCACGTCCGCGACGACAACCGTGGGTTCCTCACTGCCCTCCGCCAGAATTTTTCCCCAGGGGTCTATGATCAAGGAATGACCGTAAGAACGCTTGTCTCCACCATGGCCGCCACACTGGCAAGCGGCAAAAACATAAGATCCCGTTTCAATGGCTCTGGCACGACACAGAGCATGCCAATGGGCCTTACCTGTTGTCTCTGTAAAGGCAGCAGGAATGGCAAGAGCGAACGCACCATTGTCGGCTAGCGTATTGTAAAGATTGGGAAACCGGAGGTCATAACAAATTGACAGCCCCATTTGTCCCCAAGGGAGGTCAGCGTTCACAGCCTGATCGCCAGGTTCAATTGTGGCTGACTCTCGGTACCATTCGTCTTCATCGATCTGAATGTCAAACATATGAATTTTGTCATATCGGCTTGCAATATTTCCGTCTGAAGAAATTAGGTAGCTTCGGTTATAGATTTTACCGTTGGGCGCAGAAATCGCCAGTGACCCCATGAGCAACCAAATATCCAACTCTTTAGCGAGGTTTTTCCCCCAAGCAATAGCTGGGTGCTCAGCCTCTGATCTTTCGCCAACAAGAAGAATTTCCCCTTCAAGGGCGAGACAGGAAAAATACTCTGGTGTGATAACAAGGTTAGCACCCTGATTGACCGCGTTTTCAACTAGTTTCGCCGCGTGTTCCAAATTTTTCGCCATATCACTGCCAGCTGAATTCTGGACCAAACCAACCCTAAACTTGCTCATCATACCGCACCTTGGTGACCTGTTTGGGTAACTTTAACACACTTCCTAGAAAACTAAATAAGCAGGAAACAAAAAGGGGTCTGCATCTAACGACACAGACCCCTAATTCAACAGATTTGGGCTAGTTTAGTACTTATCTATTAGATCTTTCGATTTACTAGACAAGTCACTAGCATCCGTCACGTGATCGATTTCCCGTTTTTCTTGTCGGAATTGAACCACATGCCACCAAATCCAAAAGGCAACACCAGCCAGAAACAATATGAACTCCATTCCCTGGAAGGGATAGACTGCTGTTGTTTTGGCCAAATCGACAGCCCAACTTTCAATACCATTGGTAGACATAGATATCTCCTTTCTACCTCATTACACCATGTTCTTGTCAGCTTCGTTGACTTCCGCCACCGCAGCTTCATAGGCTTCACTTGCCTCAAAATCCAGACCAGCCAACTCGACTGCACGAGGAATGCGCAGTATGCCCATCCCATTGAGGATCTTGGCGACGATGAAACCAGGCAAGAAGCCAAGGACTCCAAACATAATGACTGCGCCAGCCAGTTGACCCAGTGGATTTATTGCAGCGTAGCCATCATAGGGAGAAGAAGGTTGGCCCCACAACATGAAGCCCGCGATGACCAAGCCGATGAAACCGGCATAACCATGGACGGCAACTGCACCAACGGCATCATCAATCTTGAATTTACGTTCAACCCAATAATGGAGTTTGTAAGCACACCATGCACCAATTCCAGCAATAAACATTGCTTGGATAGGATGGTATAGATCGTTACCGGCAGAGGCAGTAATGATACCTGCAAGGCCGCCGGAGTAAGTCCAGAAGGCATCACCTTTTGACACTACGAATGCCATCATCATGCCGCCAGCGAGTGACATGAGGAAGTTGAAGGTAATGGCAGAAAGAGTTGTCGGTGCTAGGTAAATATTCGTTGCTGTCCAGGTCACTCCTGTAATCTGCCCATCTATCACTTCAGGCGAAATCAGAGGAACGTTACATGCCGCATAGAAGCCCCAAAAACCGGTATAGATCATAAACAAGCCCAGAGTGACCAGCCAAGGATTATGTGGTGGAATGTCTCGTGGTGACCCGTCTTTTCTGAATTTGCCAAGACGAGGCCCCAGTACGATCAGAACTCCTAGCGCAAATCCTCCTGCTATTGCGTGGATAACACCAGAAGCATAAGCATCATGATAGCCAAGAATCTTAACCATCCAGCCATCCCAGTGCCAACCCCAAGAAGCGTCAATGATCCAAGCGAATGAACCGATAACGACAGCCAGGATCCAGAAAGCACCGGACCGAATTCGTTCGATTACCGAACCAGAGACAATTGAAGCCGCAGTCCAGGAGAACAACAAGAACGCCGCCCAAAAAACACCATTAATATGGTCACCTAGATTAGTACCCATAGCAGGGTCCCAAGGTCTAGCACCTGTTGCTGCATCAAAATTTATACCGCCATTTATGAATGGACCATTGGGGAATGCAAAGTAGATCCACCAACCAAAAAAGAAGAAGGTAACCGTAACCAATGGAATAACCATCGTATTCTTCATAAGTGTATGCATGTGGTTTCTGCGCCGACTAGCAGCTACTTCGTATAAGCAAAAACCTACGTGAATTAAAAACATGAAGACGACCGTCACCCAATAATAAAATTCGGTAAAAATGGTCGTCAAAGCATCAATGTTTGAGCCCATGACTATCCTCCGTGTTTAGATATTGTTTTATTTGTTAACGGCAGCGATTAACGGTTTGAATTTGATTTCCATGAAACCAATTAGCCACCAATCACGACCAAATGTACGTTCAAAAGGTTCCCCCCTTTGCAAGCCGAGACAAATTGCCATCAAAATGATGACAGGCAAAGGAAAATCCACCAAAATTGGGCGAATTGGTTTATAATTGGTTTCAAGTGGGTTAAAAATGATGCTGATTTCACATTGTCGCCGACTCGAGCTTACAATGTTATGACCTTTTCAATCACGATATTGGAGCATTCGAATTCAGTTTCAAATAGTTCCGTCACTTAGCTTCGTAAGAAACGGGCGAGAGGCAAAGCTGGTTCGCCTAAAATCATATCGGCAGCTTTCTCTGCAATAGCAATGGTAACTGCGCAAGGATTGCCCGTAACGTGGGTAGGGAAAATTGATCCGTCGACCACACGTAAATTTTTGATTCCACAAACACCACAATATTGATTAACCACAGCGGAAGGATCCTCCTCCACACCCATCTTGCAAGTTCCAACAGGATGCTGCCCAGTCGTCGCGAGACCACGGATGGCTTCCACGATTTCCTCAGTGCTTTGAGCTCTGGCACCGGGGCTCAGCTCTCTCCCCAAGTAGGGGTCGAACAGTGATTGACCTGCAATTTCCCTCGCGAGATGAACGGCTTCAGCCAGCTCTAAACAATCTCGTTCATCTGATAGGAAACAAGGGTCAATAATCGGTGCCTCATCCGGTGCTTTGGATCGCAACCTTACGCTCCCTTTTGAGAATGGTCGCATCTGCAGCATCTCAATCTGCATTCCCGGTGCAACCGAGCGACCACCAGAGAACAGCTTCTCCCCTAGCCGATGCAACAGGCCATTCTTTGACTGCCCCAATATGAGAGGCAGCATATAGAATTCAAACTTTGGCAGGTCATGTTGCGGGTCTCCTCCCCAAAACCCACCAGACGACCAAAACGGAGAAGCGGCAGGACCTGAACCTGTCAGAAGGTAACGCAAGCCAATCCCAAGCGCACGATCAAGCCGCATGTAACGGGCCAAGGACATTTCAGGTTCTAGCAATTCCAACTGGACCGGGATCGTCAAATGATCCTGCAGGTTTTCACCAACCCCTGGCAAATCCTGCACAATCTTGATCCCAAGGCTCTTCAAATGATCCGCCGGGCCAATGCCCGACAACATCAACATTTGAGGAGAGCCGAAAACACCAAGGCTCAGTATGATTTCTCTATCAGCCCATACTGTGCGTTGAATGCCATTCTTACTGTAAAGAATGCCCGTCGCCTGTCCTTGATCGATTATCACTCTGTCCAGATTTGCGCCTGTAAGAATTGTCAGGTTTTTTCGTTTCCTAGCAGGGCGTAAAAAGGCCGAGGAGGCAGAGCTTCTGACACCGCGCCCAATCGTCGTGTCAAACTGCCCTGCCCCTGATTGAAACAATCCGTTGAAATCCGGATTAATGGGCATTCCAATTTGCTCGCAAGCTTGCAGGAAGACTTGGTCTAGTTCTGTGAAGTTTGCGGTCGGCGTGACGAACATTTCACCGTTCGTTCCATGAAGAGGATCGTCCTTCCTTTGAAGAGCTTTCTCTGAACGAATGAAATAGGGCAGAACATCGTCATAGCCCCACCCTTTCAAACCAAGATCACGCCAGACATCGAAATCTTGAGGGTTTCCTCGTGCGTAAAGCATACCATTGATGTTCGAACTGCCCCCAAGCCCCTTTCCTCTCGGATAGGCGATTGTGCGTCCGTTCAAACCTGTTTGAGGCTCGGATTGATAACTCCAGTCGTGCTTAGGGTCACCAATCAATCGACCAACAGCAGCAGGCATCGAGATCGACAAAGCTTTCCCGTCACCGCCCGCTTCGATCAAGAGGACCGAAACATCTGGGTCGGTGGAAAGACGATTAGCAAGAACACAACCGGCGGAACCACCACCAGCGACGATATAGTCGTAAGCATTACTGCTCATAGAAATAACTTAAATATAAATTGGCTTAAAAAACTCTTCTTGTTGAGACAACATAGCGGAGCGGTCCACCAGGCACAAGAGCATCAAATGGGTAGCAGGTCACGAGTAAAAGGCTTTGTCCTTGCGAAGTGGTCTCGATATGAGCGTTTCGACCATCAACGACATCAAACGCCATGACTTCATAATTTTGCCACTCGCCCGTTGCCGTTTGCAGTCTTAGTTCATCACCCAACACCAGGTCTTTTAGAAAAGAAAAATCTGTGTCTCGATGCCCACCCACAATGGCTGTACCAACCGTTCCAGGTTGAGCAAACTCCGTCATCGCCCCTGGCGCAAACGCCAGCGAGTTCCCTTGAGCGCCATTCAAGATGAGCTTGTCGATGCCCTGGGATGGCACCGTCAAACGAGCAACCGGCCAATGGTCAGCCCAAGACCAAGGAGTATGCCTTTCGCCATCCTCAAGAGTACGATCCCAAGCGTTTTCGATCAGCCCTTTGGCCAGCAAGGCCTTAGCCGGGATATAACTCGCTTTCGCTGCCAGGCCTATCGAGATTAGAAGGAGAGCAACCGCAGCTACTCTCCTCGACCAGTTCCGCGATAACATTATACTGCCTTCAGCTTGTCGGTTGGCCTGAAGAGCCACAGGCTACCCAACAGCGACAACAAAGCCAGTATGATCAAGATATTTGTTGCGAGCCCACCTTTGGGGAGGGCAATCTTCTTGGCCTTCGCCTCCTCTGGTGTCTCCTCTGTGTGTTGAGTTGGGGATTGATCATAGAGTACAGGGTCGCCAAAAACTTTTTCAAAGGACCATCCGGCTGGCAAGTTGGCCGCGAGGTGCTCGAAATTTATTGGTTCGCCCGCTGGCCGTGAGCGTTCTTGTTCAACGGCAACAAGAGAGGTGTAAGCCGTCACAAGACTGTAGTTTAACGCAACATCCAACACTGCCTTTCTGATGACAGCGGGATCTTTACCACTCAAGCGTTGTGCTTCAAGTTGCTCGACTTTCGCTCTCGCCCATAATGCGGCCACTCCTGCCCGATCCTCGGCATTCGCTAGATCCAATGGTTGTGCCCAGGTCTCGCCGTTGAAATTACCCTTCAACGTGATCGGGTCTTCTAAAGCCTCGAATGAATCAAATCGCAAATTGAATTCCACAGGCTCGCCGAAATAGAGATCGGGCAAAGGATTAGGGAACAATTGTCTGTCCACCGTCCCAGTGCTGTAAGTTATTTTAACATCTGTGAGCAAAGGGGTCTCAAGCTTGGTCATAAGCGTCGCCATCTGAGTTTTAACTTGATTCACGTCAGAAATGTAACTGTAGGTGCCGCGCCCGAATTCGGCCAATTTGGTCATAAAGTGGGTGTTGGGTGCGGAACCGATCCCCACGGTAAAGACACGGTTGCGGCCGAGTTGACTGGACAGTTTAGCCAACACCTGCCCCTCATAACCAACCGCGCCATCAGTGATGAACACGATTTGTCTCATCCGACCTTCGGTGGGTTGTTCTGCGAGGGCCAGACCCAGTGCTGGCATCATTTCGGTGCCACCGTCTGCAACCTGAATATCAACAAAGTTTTTGGCGATGGCCATTGAAGTCTCGTCAACTGATTGCGACACTGGGAATGCTGCAGACGTTGTTGAATCAAAAGCAATAACGTTGAAACGATCTTGTGCTGTCAGTCGATCAAGCGTGAAATGAAGAGCTTGTTTTGCTTGTTCGATTGAGGGACCATCCATAGAACCGGAAGTGTCCAAGATGATAATCAAGTCTCGAGGCAGGACAGTGAGGTTTTTGGGGCGCTCTAAAGGAGGAACAACCAGAGCAGAAACATGAACTTGAGTGCCTCTTTTTTCTTTAAAAACAGCCAGTTGCGGACCAGCGGCCTCTTCTGTCGTCCATTCCAACACAAAGTCTCTGTCTGCTGGCGTGCTATCCTGAGACAACTCTATCTGTCTAAAGTTAGGTTCTTCACCAGACAGATTTATTTGATGACTGAGGGACGACACTTTCGAAATTGGAAGGCCAGCATCTAGGTCGATTGAAAGCGAAAATGGGTTTAACTCAAGCCCTTTGGCCGGATTAGCGGTTGGAGAGTTAACGCCCTTATCGTTTTCGGGGCTAGCCAAATTGAGACTTTGGTTGCCTCCCTCGGCGTTACCGTAACGTGGCGCCACAACCAGTGGCATGCGAAAACTCCATGTCCCACTGTCGTAGCGATTGCGAAACTTCATCCCAATTTTGACTACTATTCGTTGGTTCGGACCGATGTTTGCGACAGAGGTTGAAAATACGTTGGGACGCTTAGAAGAAATCAACGAGGCGGCTTTACCGTCCGACTTAGCTTGCTCGTAAATTTTCTTGGCTTCAGTTTTTTCCTTAATCTCACCTTTGATCACACGATCTGCGATGATCATTTCCATGGCATCAACCGCTGAATTCTCTGGCAAGGGGTAGACGTAGAAACCTTCTACCCACTTGTTCGATGTATTGTGGAAAATCTGATAGAGCGTCACCTCTGACATCAGGCCAGAGATTGAAACATCGGCGTGAGCTGCAATGCCTTCCGCTGCAAAAAAACGATTTTGACCGCCATCGAGAAAGAGCTGAGCTTTGCCCGTCTGCTCGATCTTTTGATAGGCTTCGTTTTTTGTGAAAGTCCCGGGTTCAGCCGCTTCACTGAACTGGATCATAACCATCGACCACAGCACTAAGAAAGCCAGACCGATTAACTTGGTAGGTAGGGTGTTAAACATAGGGTGCTCCTCCTGAGATTGAGAGGAACTTAGGCCGCAATCAAGTCTTGATCATGCTTCAAGCGTGCAAAGAGAGTGGCGAGTTGTGCAAGTTTTTTGCAAAGTACAAAGAAGGAAGCCTATGCACCCAAAATTCGAGCACATAGGCTTAGTCAAATATCCCAGTGGGATTATTGGTTTGTGTCGAACATATATTGTTTCCTAATCTCACTGAAGTTTTCACTCAGGTTAGCAGTCTCCGGATAAACCAGCGGATAGGAGCAATCGTGCTGGTAAATCGCTTGAATCATGAATTCGTCTTTTATACCTGCCTCAACCAATCCCTTTGCCGAAGGGCACAAATTAATGTCATTGTCATTCCCAATCGGAATTTGAATTTCTTTTCGTTGGCCGCTTGTTTCGCCAACTGCTGTCGCATCCGTGAATTTCTTGGCATTAGGCATAACAAGATCCCGGAGTATATCGTTCACGTCCAAACAAGGGCATATAACATTGCTCAAGTTGCTGCTGCTTGTTTCTGGTGTTGTTTTTGTATAGGGACAAGCTCCAGAAAAGCCTGAGGCATGACAAAAATACGCGACGCCGTCATAAGTTCGAGCATATGCATTGTAGACTTTTTCAGCCTCTGTACTACTTGGTTTAGTTCCCAACTTGTCCCAGCCGCGTGGCACGATGTCGTATTGGCCGTAAACACTCTGGATGTGGTCGCTCGGCATCAATCCCTGGGTATAGTTAGCGAATTTACTGTCGCCTGGCGTTGCGCCAGCAAAAAAGGTAGTCGAAACACGAGCAACGTTGTTCGGATCCCATGCAGGTAGAGTCAGGTCGATCGAACTAGGGGTTGCCTTCTTTAGATCATGCCACTTCAGACTCAAACCAATCGGTTTCGATGCAATCAAGGCAGTTGCAAGAACCGGTGAGAGTGTTCCACCCAAAGAATGCCCAACAACAACATCCATAGTATCCCGGGCCGCTGTTTGGGTCTGGAGGTAATCAAGTAAACTTAGTTTCGGATCGGCATAGGGTCCGGTTCCCATCGTCAGCAACAGATTCAGCCCTTCAGCTGTTCCAGCTGCAATTTCTCCAACTGGAAGGCCAGTGATAGGGTCTGGCCAAGGAACTTGCTGAGTGACATCGAAGTCCTCTGTGTCCCAGCCGTAGGTGGAGATTGGATTTGTACCTGCAATCCCAACTACAAAAGTACTCCCTTTTTGAAAAACAACCATAGTACCGGCTGCTGTAAACCAGTCTTTTTCACCGGTTGCTGCCTTTTTCGTTGTACCTTTTTCCCATTGCATGATCGGGCCCCAGACGATTTCCCAATCAGTGAGCGAACGCTGAGCAAGACCTGCCTTCATTCGCCCCTTAACCAAGGTCGTTGCTTGCATCTCCGTTGTACCCAAATCAGGTGTTGTTGCTTTGATGCGGCAGTCATCACCAGTGGTTGCAATTTCAGCACAATCAATTCCTGAACTGAAATCAGCGACGTAAGCAAAAGTCAGGGCCTCAGCCTCTGTAATCGCTTGGCCAGCGTTCGCCGCAGAAGCGGACAAAAGTATCGCCGAAGCAGAAAAAATGGCCGCAAGTGCCTTGTTTGACCTGCAACAGGTTGTTTTAATTGCGGAAAAAGACCGCCCCATAAAGGATTGATAGTTCATTCTGAATCTCCTCAGATCCTAGTTTTAAAAGTACACCGAAAAACTGGTGCCAGATTTATCGCCCTTTGGCTCCGAAGAACCAGTCGATTATTCAAAGTTAAGGAGAATTTGAATAAAGTTCCGTACGTTAGATCACACAAATAGTAATTTAATTTGTAGTAGGATCGAATAGGCAGGGATTTGGATCATCGTTTACCCACGACGACAGCGTTGAATATCGAAGTGACTGGAGGCAACCTTTGTCACGAGCCAGACAAGGCCCTTTCCATCGCTTCGCCCAAGATTACGCCAATCAAATCACAATCCTCTTTCTGAAGTGACGGAGGCGTACGGATATCGCAAACACGGCGCAAAATGGCGTCCGTTGCTTGCATTTCCTTACCACCTTCGACGTAGTGCCAATGGCTAGGGCGACTGGTGAAACCAACGGGCTCTTCTGCACCGAACCACTTTATGTGCAATCCTTGATCGGCGCAGTGACTCAGGAATTCTTCAATTTTGGTATAGGGTAAATTATCGACAACAAACTGAATGGACGTTGGTGTTGGTTTCGCTTTGTCCAAACGCTTCGGCAAACGCAGATTTATCGTTGCTTCAATACCAGCACCGATCCAATCATAAATTTTGTCCCAGTGTTCAATCCTAGCGTCGAGCTCTAGCAATTGAGGTCGCAGAATCGCCGCGACCAAGTTTGACATCCGCATAGAACAATTCGGCATGTCATACTTGTGACGTTCAAAAACCTCCATTGAAGGGCGAGCCTTATGCTGTTCGTACAGCATGTAGGTGCCCGACATAAGGGTCGCTTTCGCGGCTATGTCTTCATCTTCAAAGACCAGCACACCGCCCTCACCCGAATTCAGGTGTTTGAACGTCTGCATTGAGAAGCAACCGACCGCACCAAAAGTACCAATCATCTTATCGCCCCAAAAAGCCTTTGTGGCATGGGCACAGTCTTCAATGAGGGTCAGTCCGTGTTTCTCGACCATAGCCATCACGCCGTCCATGTCCGCAAGATGTCCGCGCATGTAGGACAGAAGCAGGAACTTTGCCCCACTCGATGCCGCTTTGGCTTCGAGATCAGCTACGTCGATGGTCAAGTCATCATTGATTTCAACTAAAACTGCCTCACCACCGGCATGTTCAATAGCGCCAGGAACAGGTGCCAGCGTGAAACCGTTGACCAGAACTTTCTCACCTGGCCCAACGCCACAAGCTTTAAGGGCCAAGAACAAGGAACAGCCACCGGAATTCACACCTAGAGCATATGGACGTCCAGTGATTTGTGCGAACTCTTCCTCGAACAATCCTGCCTGTGGAATGCCTTTGCCGACTTCGCCATATCTAAACAATCTACCATCTTGGAACAGGTCATTAGCAGCAGCAATAGAGGCAACATTCAGAGCATCTGGCTGCGCGAGGTCTTTTGTAAATTTGGCCATAGATCTATCGATGCTTCATTAGAAATTGTTTCAACGGCGGAATAACCCGGTTCGGTCCTTCGATTAAAATCGAGTGTTTAATGCCGTCCAAGATGACGAGTTCTGAGTTTGGCAACTCATCAGCCATAAAATGGTTATGCCTGGGGCTGCAAGCGCCATCCAACTCGCCGGTTAACACCAAACAAGGACAATGAACATCTTTCAGCCAGGGAGCCATCTCTGTGCCGGCGTAAACATCAAACACGGACAAAAACACCGCCTCAGGTGTATCCACAACTTGTTTAATCCTCGCTTCGATTGCATCAGGATTGGCAGCGATAAATTCATCAGTGTACCAGCGTTCAACCAGAGTTCTGAGAACCGGCCCGACACCTTCGTTGCGCATCCTTGTAATAACACCTTGCAACTTGTTTCGGTCTTCTTCGGTGCGTCCAGCTGCCGTGCTAAGCAGTCCGACCGAAAGCGTCCGTTCTGGATGCGCTTTTGCATAAGCCGGACCGATCATTCCGCCCAATGAGTGTCCAATGATGTGGAGCTGCTCGTGGCCTAATTTAGTACGCAAGGCCTCAACGTCTTCAACCAATTCTTCGAGAGAATAAGGCACAGGAGGAACCGGGCTTTCCCCATGCCCGCGAAGATCAATCGTCACACAAGTAAATGAATCTTTGAACGCTTCAACAAAAGCATCCCATGTTACATGGCGCGAACCGATGCCGTGCACCATGTACAGCGCTGGTCCTTCGCCTTCTACCCAATAAGCAACATTCACTGCGGCCATGCTAAACTCCTGTCTTACTCATCTGGCCTTGTGAAATCTTCAGCCCAAGGGGTCAAGAAAATTAGCAGCCCTTTGCTCCGTATACGCGTGACCTGAAGGGCTTTTTGCCGGTCGCGATGACAGTTACCAGGCCGCTATCAATCTCAATGATATCTGCTACAGCCTCTCCGACCACTAAATCTAAGAAGACTAAATACTCGTCGTCAAATGAGTGAAAGAACTGGTACGGCGGGAAATCGCCGTTTTCGCCGCCGCCAGTGGCTATTTCTTCAAGTGCAATAAACTCACCACTCACAGAGATATAAGCCTCTGTAGGGTAAGGGCTGTCGACCAATGGCTGAAAAAACACAAAAGGATACTTACTATCCCAACGGTCCTTGTCATGCTGAATAAGAGCGTAGGAACAACCGCGCACGGGCGCAATGTCAGGCACCTTTTCCAGTTCATCAAGATTGAAAAGTTCAAGGTCAATATTGAGTTCGTCAGCGGCCTGCGCTTGGAATGACATGGCCAAGAATATCCCAAACAAGGCAAACTTCAATCCGTTGAACCAAGCTTTCACTTCTTTTTCCTTTTTGTTGTCTATTCGACAGTCGCACAGCAAGCTAACATCACTGCGGATATTGTCAAATTGAGCAGTTACTGGCATTGATCGAGTGTCAGTCAATCATGGAACTCAAGGAGCTGCACTTTGTCCGAAAACGAGCAAATGTCATATATCGACGGTGATGTTGAAATCGACCAGGCCATAACCCGTAAATCGTTACTAGGCACCGCACAGGGTGTTTCCTACGCTGGTGTTAATTCATTTATGCGCCGCAAGTACACGAAAGACCTGACTGGCGCTGACATTGTTGTATCAGGTATTCCCTTCGATCAGTCTGTTACCAACCGCCCCGGCACGAGGTTTGGTCCGGAGGCCGTGCGTCGGGCTACTGGCCAACATGCATGGGGCCCAATCTGGCCATGGCGCTTTGATCCGTTCGACACCTTGGCCGTCGTCGACGCCGGTGATTGCTTTCATGACTGGGGTGATTCCCACACCATCATCCAAGCCATCGAAGATCATGCTGATTGGATATTAAACTCTGGTGCTGAAATGTATACGATTGGTGGCGACCATTTCATCGCCTATCCCTTGCTCAAAGCTCACGCCCGCAAGCACGGCCCTCTCGCCCTGCTCCAGTTCGATGCACACAGAGATGTCGACAAAGACGATGAAAATCGCATTGACCACGGCTCAATGTTCTACCGCGCCATCAAAGACGGTGTGATCGATCCGAAGAAGTCTGTTCAGGTCGGTATCAGAACCATGTTCGAAGACGAGCGTTCCTTCGGCATGACAGTCATTGGCGCCGATGAAGTTCATTCCTCAACGCCAGAGCAAATCGTCAGCAGGATCGAAGAGGTCATCGGTGATCACAAAACCTACATGACCTTCGATATCGACTGCTTGGACCCTGCCTTTGCCCCAGGAACCGGCACACCTGTCCCTGGTGGCCTTTCAACTTACCAAGCCCTCGCCATGATCAGGCTGTTGAAAAACATCAACATCGTTGGGTCAGATATTGTCGAGGTCGCGCCAATGTACGACAGTAATGAAATCACCTCAAATGCCGCCGCCCTCCTTGCGACGGAGTATTTCTGTCTCAGGGCCTGGCAGCGTGGTGCTCGTGGGACGCCAATGATCGAGGACTGAGTTAACTTTCAATCCAGTCGAAGCAACCTACGCTAACTGTGCACCCGACGTTACCAAGTTCCTTCAATTCTGCTAGCGAAGTATTGCAAAAGCACGAAGAGCCTCCATTAATGTTGTCCCTGTTTACTGGCACGTATCGCGTCACAGTTTTCTGACCCAGCTCCTTCGTTGCTGTCTTTGTTCTGCGCCAGCTTAGTCGCTAGTAACCCATAGCAATCGCTTGATCGATCTTCCTCGCCAGCTCGTTCCCTATTTCGGTCTTAGGCAGGCAGACTTCTGGAGAGGCGACCATGCCTTTGCGCCACAGCCAATATTTGACTGGCGCCGGGCTAGGTTCTGCGAACAATAATTCTGGTATCCCTCTTATGGCTTGCCAACGCGACCGTGCATTTGAGCTGTTCCCCAACTGTATCTGATGCAGAACTTCAGCGAACTGCTTGGCTTGGACATGAGCAGACATAAGCACTCCACCATCTGCTCCGGCCTCCAAGGCTTCAAGGAATTGCTTGTCCTCACCTGTGAGAACAGAAAACCGACTTGGCTTACGTTGAATGAACTCGGATGATTGTATGAGGTCAGCACAACAGTCCTTAAGCAGAAGAACATTGTCCAATTGAACAAGTTCGAGCAGACAATCGTTCGTCATGTTCACCCCGGTACGATATGGGATGTTGTAGATCATGATTGGTCTCGTCGTAGCTGCAGCAATGGTTCTGAAATGCAGGCCAATGCCTTCTTGTGAAGGACGGACATAGTAAGGACAAGTTACAAGGTAACCGTCAAGATCGACGTCATTCCAACGTTGAACAGCGTCAACCAAAGCCTGAGTATGACTACCAGATAGTCCCAAAAACACTGAAGGACCATCCTCAGCAGACTTTAGCACAGAATTGGCAAGATAGATTAGTTTGCTAATTTCTGCTTTTGACAAAGTCAGTCCTTCACCGGTTGTAGCACCAATGATATATCCGTCGATCGGACTGTCACTGTAGTGTTGTAGCAAGCTTAGGAATGATTTTTCATCGACGTGACCATCCTGGAATGGTGTGATGATAGGCAACCAAATACCTGAAAAAGGCCTAT
>Ga0055584_100003717_pt1 | contig 14985 bp, 9 predicted proteins | sample OSDHelmetaG_FD_58716 | JGI IMG/M metagenome (GOLD analysis project Ga0055584, IMG submission 58716) | Pelagic marine sediment microbial communities from the LTER site Helgoland, North Sea, for post-phytoplankton bloom and carbon turnover... | ecosystem: Environmental > Aquatic > Marine >... | reverse complement strand
CCCTTCAATCCCAAATCCAAATCTTAGCTAGCGTTCTAATTCAGTCTTTTCCTTTAGTTCTCACCATTTCCATTAGTCTCCACTCAGCCAACATGTTTGGCATAAGCCGACCCCTAGCAATCGCATCAACGTTACTCGTATTGTTTGCTAGTGAAGGGTTATTTCTAAACGCCCCTAGCCAAGACTTCAAGCTAGCTGACATAGCACCTATCAATGCTCTGCTATCAGCCTTAATAACCGTGCACTTTTTACGCTGGAGTTTCGTTCGGCATCGCATCGACAGCCGTTATATGCTCATGAGTGGTGAGGCCCTCAGCATATTCCGTTTTTTAGGCCCAACCATGTTAGCCAGCTCCCTAGCCTTATGTAGCACCCTATTCCTACATTGGTCATTTAACCACCTAAGTGTGTGGATCAATTTTGACCTATCAGGCCTTCCCACCATGCTGGTGATTTGGTTTAAAACTTTAATCTCCCATTTGTTTTGGCTCATAGGCATTCATGGGGACCACATGTACCGCATGTTGTTTGATTACAGTATCGTGCACCAACAATATGCCAGCAACTTCAGTTATAAGAATTTTTACGATACTTTCGTGATTTTTGGTGGCAGTGGCGCAACCCTTAGCCTAGTAATTGCCCTACTCCTTACCAAGCAATCCAAACGCTATAAAAAACTGGCTTTGGTAGCTGCACCTTTTTCACTGTTTAACATTAGTGAAGTCCTTATATATGGCCTACCGATCGTTTTCAATCGCTATTTAATCATTCCTTTTCTTGCCGTACCTAGCACCAACATAGCTCTATCCTATTTGTTCATACCAGTACTCGATATCAGTTTTACTGCGCACGAGATCCCCTGGATTACGCCAATTTTCATCAATGCCTATATATCGACAGCGGGCAACTTCTTGGCCTTACTATTACAATTAGGTTTGTTAGTACTCGGCGTATTAATCTACTGGCCATTTTTACAAATACTCACGAGAAAAACCCAAGCTCCACCTGAAGTATTGGACTTTTACAAAAAAATGAACATGGTCGATCATTTACAAAATCATGAGCATCTAATGTTTTGGCGCAACCACATAACTCAGGAGGCTAACAGGGCTCAAGTGTATGAGACATTTGAGCTTATTTACAATAATCATCTAGAACTCTACTTCCAACCTATCGTGAATCCTAAAACAGGTACATGCATTAAGTTAGAGTGTTTGATTAGACTTAAATCTAAACATGGGTTTATCCCACCCAATCAACTACTGGATGCTTTAGAAAGCACACAGCTAGCTACCACAGTTGATTTTTGGGTTGCACAACAAATCAGCCTTAAACTGAGAGAAATGCCCTTACCTTCAGGGTTAGCCATTGCGGTAAATATACATCCCTCTACCTTGGTACTAGACCCTGCCGTTAATCACATGATTGATAATCTACAAGGACTACCGGTGGAATTAGAAATTCTAGAAAGAGGGTTACCCAATAGACAAGCTCTATACACCAATATACAGCGCTTTCGCCAAGCCGGATTTAACGTAGGTATTGATGATTTTGGCGTAGGTTATTCCAATCTAGCCATGCTCAAGGATAATAATGTTGATTATATAAAGCTCGATAAAAGCCTAATCCAAGGGGCAACAGCATCCACCAAAGGGCAACTATTATTTATGCACACGACCAAGCTAATCCAACAACTGGGATATGTGTTGTTAATAGAAGGTGTAGAAACCGAGCAGCATAAATTATTGGCATTGGAGGCCAATGCAGATTTGGTGCAAGGCTGGTATTACAGCCCGGCACTACCTTGGGACGAGGCGATTAAATACGCCCAAAAAAGCACACAAGGAAAAGGCTTGCCTAGATAACGGCAAGCCCATTCAGTTCCTCTACACTATCCATGTTTTGCCATTGGTCATTCGCCAAACCAACTATAGCTAGGTTGTAAGCCGAAACATGCTCAGTACTCGTTGCATCTGTAATACCCAACAAACTAAGCTCATTTGCATCAAGCAATTGTTCAGCCGTCAAACTTTCGGGTAGAGCACCATCAACCCAATCTGCCGCTACTAGATCCATGGCCTTAATGGCCGCTTGGGCTACGGCATTTTGCTTATCCGCCAACAGCATCTGATCAATAGCTTGCAAGCTTAGCGCATCGGCAAACAACATGAGGTCAGCTAGACTTTGCTCGCTGTCATTGGCAACGGAGCCTAAACTCACACCAGCTTGCTGCCAATCCGTTGCTATTACAAAAGCTTGCAAAGATGCCCAATTCTCAACCCAAGTTGATGTAACTAGAGCTTGGTCAAGCAGTGTCTGCAACAAAGGCTCATTATCTGAAGCTTGGTAAAGTGCCATATCATCAAGTAATAAATCAAAGTTGGGCTTACTTGTCATTGTATCGTCTTTTGTTCTAGCAATAAAAATATCCAAGGCATCATGAACATCACCAACTGTCGTGTTGATTAAATCTTGGATTTGCAAAGGACTAACAACAGAATAATCTAGGCTCTCCAAAGCCTTCTGTACAGCGGCAATATTATTTTCATTAACTTGGTATGTACTGCTTGCAGAATTAAATCCCAACAGTTCAATATCGCCCACTGTCAATGGATCATTGACGCCGCTTAAACTGGCATCAGCAAACCAGTGTTCCAACGCTAGGTTAAGTGCCTGTAAATCAGCCCAGGTATCGACAAGACCAAATTCACGTCCATTTAGCGCTTTATTCATAAAACTCGCTTTAACATCAGTATCAACGGCAGACATACCAAGAGTTTTAAAATCAACCAAACTTAGCTGTTGGGAAATTTGTAGCGGATCATTGACACTTCCATCTGCCAAATTGCTAACTTGTTGCACGGCATCTATCACTACCACCACAGCCGTTGCTGCCTTCGTCAAAGCACTGTGATGTTTAACCACCTCTTCAAACAAACTGACCTGCTCAGCCGTAACTGTTCCCTTAAGCAAAGCCTGTACGCCAGATAAATCCAAACTAATGGTCGAACTTGAATCGCCCATTAAACTATAAATCGGATTGATCACGTTGATATGATCTTGAAACCACGCTTTTTGCACTAGCTGTAAGTTTTCACCACTGGCCACAGTTGCAGGCGCAGTTAAAGTATCTAGCGCCCAAAAAGAATGAACAAAAGCCAGATTGTTGTTATTAACTCCCGTGAAGCCAACATATTCATACTCATGCAAAGTTAACATCGGGCCAGTATGATCAGTATGAGTAGAGGCTACCGCTTTGGCTAGAATATCCGTGACTTTGTTCTTTACCTTCGTCAGCTCAGCCTGCAAGCTATCAATGTTGGTTATACCAGCGCCTATTTCTGCAACTTTGTCTTTGATCTGCTGCAAATTAACACTACTGATACCGGTAATGCCCAACGCTTCTAATTGTGTTTGAGTGATGGCTTGAGGGGTATTTTTTAACTTATCAACGGCACTTGTGATTGCCTGAATTTCGGCGATGGAATCCACATCATTGGGAGATTTTTCGGCCAATACTGTTTTCAATAAATCCAGCTCTTGCTGGGTATCTACCCCCGTTATAGGGATATTACCAATATCCGCGAGGCTTAAAGGTTTCGAACTATCTTGGCTTGCCACTAACTCCATCAGCATAGAAACGGACTTAGCATGCTTTGATAAGTCTTCAAGGCTAGTTATTTGCTCGTCATCCACGACTCTAAGCGAACTGTTTAGTAGGTTGCGACTATTTAAATCATCCATGCCCGACAAGCCTAACCTATTCACATCAGATAGACTGAGATCTGTAACTTGCTCGCCACCTTGCACAAGCTCTGTTACCTTATTCCACGCAGCAGCCTTTTCTTCTGCCGTGGTGTCGGAAACCGTTTGCGTATTGCTGCTGCCACTACCAGCAGCAACCGCAAGGGCAGCGCCGCCGCCAAGTACCCCATATAAACCAACTGCTGGTCCAAGTGCTGGCTCAGCTATACGTTCTATTTGCGAACCTATCTCAGCCAAACTAGAATCAACAACGGGTGCTACAGAAAAAGAATCGAGTGGGGTTCCTTGATGATAAATAACTTGCGCATTACTTGAGCTAAAGCCGGCTCCTGCGGGCACAACATACGGCTCATTATCACCGGCTAGGGTGACACTACAACTTGTGTCGTCGCTAGGGTCACTAGCAATGGTACAAATGAAGTAGTCAATAAATACCACACTGCTGCCATCGATATAAAAAACCACGAGATCATCACCAACACGGCTAGCAGTCAGGTTTTCTGCTAAACCCAAACCTACGGTCATTATCTTAAGATGATCACCAGCAGCAACACGAATCCAATTACTCTGCTTATCTAAGTGTTGAACAATACTTCCTTCATTGTTTGCTATGTATTTCTCAATATTCGTAGCGTTTACCTGGTCCATATTGTCCAATTCAGCCTCTAGTCTATGCGTTATGCATATAGCATAGACCAATTAATCATTTTTACTGTTTTTGTCAATTAATCAAAATAGTAAAAAGACATAGGCCGAAGGTAATAAAAACCTACCATAGGATTAGGTTATTTTTGAATTAAAGCCCCAGAAAAAGCACGCACAATGGGCTTAGCAATAAACTCCAAAACAGTGCGCGTACCTGTTTTGATATCGACAGTGGCAGTCATTCCCTGTTTCAGTAATGACAATTGGATTTTCTCGTTGGTTTGCTCACTTTGTGGATCTAGGCGTACATGCCCGCGGTAATGGGTCACAGATTGGTCTCCGACCTGTTCAGTGAGAGTATCAGAACTAATATATACCAATTTACCGGTAATACCTCCGTATATAGCCGGATCATAAGCTTCTAGTTTAACCGTTACTGGCAAACCAAGATCTAGCTGACCGATATCCATAGGCTGGAATTTCATTTCCACAACCACATCACCATCGGATGGTGAAATGTGCATGAGTTCATCACCAGATCTCAACACACCCCCGAGAGTACTGATTTTAAGGAACTTCACAACACCATCAACGGGCGCCAGTAAGACCGTATGATCAAGCACGCTTTTACGTTCTTCAAGTTTGTATTTGGCGGTCGCTAACTGCCCTTCTAAATCAGAAGCTTCTTTGCGTGCACGCTGTAAGTAATCATTACGCAGTTTGCTTTTCTGGCCTTGCAGATCAATGACTTCACGCTTACTGCGCATCACATCCAAGCGGCTAATATCACCCGAATCAAATAACACTTGATTCATACTGAGCTCTTCATTTGCAAGATCAAGGGCCCCTTGTAGAGCATCCAGCTCGGCCTCTAAAGAAACCTTGTTTTGAGTAAACAAGTGCTGTTGCACGGCTATTAAATCAGTAAACTCAGCCACTTTACTACTAAAATCGGGCGTTTGTTCAGAACCTTCTGCACGCGCCCTGATCAATGCAGTTTGCAAACCTGCCACCTTAGCTCGACTTTCCTCATAATTAGCATTAACACGCTGTTTTTCTAGCACTGCAAGCTCTTGACCCTTGGTTACCTGATCACCCTCTTGCACGTATAATTGTTCTAGAACACCACCGTCAGCCGCTTGAATCACTTGCGTTCTTGCACTAGGAATCACTTTGCCTTGTGCACGTACTGCTTGATCAATTTCAAACACAGCTGCCCAGGTAATAAACAACACCAAGCCCAGTGCCATAATATAAAACACACCACTACGGCTTGAGCTGTGCTTGTCTGCAGGAACTTGGAATTGATCGACATTCACTATGTCATATGTGTTTTTACGGGACTCCCAACCATAGGGTTTTTCAGCCTTTTCTTGGTTAGCTTGGCTGATTGGTGAATTATCCATCAGTGCCTGCCTCGACCTGCGTGCTTGCTGGTACGGTTAAGCGCGCCAACACTTCGGCTTTAGGACCATCCATGACAATCTGTTGGCCAGCAATAACCACAATTCTATCTACCAGCTGTAACATATCCGGTTTATGAGTTACTAGCACCAAGGTGTCTTCCTCACGCAAGGTTTGCTGAAATGCCTGTTTAACTTTTGCTTCCGTGCCCGAATCCATGGCAGCCGTTGGTTCATCCAACAACCAAATTTTAGGCGTGCGTAAGAACACTCGCGTCAGGTTTACTAGCTGTCGCTGTCCACCAGATAAACCTTGCCCACCTTCATGAATGGCCTGCTGCAAGCCTTCTGGATGAGAACTAACAACCGACTCAAATAGTCCCGTAATTTTGGCCGCATCCAGTATTTTTTCATCACCTGGATCCAACAAACCTAGAGTCAAGTTATCCCTTAAAGTACCCGCAAACAAGCGGCCTTCTTGCTGTAAATATCCCATATGATCAGACAACACAGGCTTGGATATATGGGACAGGTCCATGTCATCTAGCAGTACCCGGCCTTGTTGTGGCTTAAACATGCCAGACAGCAAACGCAACATGGTAGTTTTACCCGATCCTATTGGGCCAAGAATACCCACCTTGTCACCCGCCGCAATATGCAAATTAGCTATGGAAAGAGCTACTTTTTCACCAAACTGACTTACCGTACCATCAAAGCGATAAGCTCCTTTGATGTCATCTGGTACCAAAGGGTGGTCATTACCAGCGTGATCATCTTCCAGGTTCCACACTGCATCCAATGACTTTATGGCTGACTTAGTATGTGACCACTGCTGCAAGGTATTGGGAATATTTGCTACAGGCGCGAGTATTCGGCCAGACAAAATAGAGCAAGCAATCAAACTACCCATAGTTAAGTCACCAGCGCTCACCAACAGAGCACCAGAGCTCACTAGGGCTACATAAGAAGTTTGTTGAAAAGCCGCTATCATATGCTGAGAACGTTCACTAATGTGCTTCATTTCCAACTCATAGCTGCGTGCTGCATCCGTTGTATTCATCCAACGTGACAACATGCGCCAACCACCTTGACCTGATTTAATAGTTTCCGCGCCTTCAACAGATTCTACTAACAACCCAGTTTTGAAATTAACTGCGTGATTAATGTTAGAAGACAAGTCGTCTATGCGCTTACGAAAATAACTACCAATAATGATGGCTACAAAGAAAAATGTCAGCGGTATAAATGCCAAATAACCGGCAATCATATACATCAGAGCCACATATATCAAAGCGAAAGGTGCATCCACCAAAACATGGCTGGTAACGCTAGTGAGAAAACTCCGCACCGTCTCATAGCCTTTCATTTGCGCGGCCAAACTGCCCACACTGGGCGGCAACTGATCTAAACGAACTGCCAAGAATCGAGTATAAACACTGCGTGCCAAGCGCTGGTCCACAGCATCAATTAAACGATCAAACAAACGTGCTCTAAAGTGCTTTACCAGCCATTCATACAATATGGCTACTGCTACACCGATAGTTAACACCATCAAGGTTTGCGTTGCCGCAGTAGGCACGACACGATCGTACACTTGCATAGTGTAAAAGGCGCTCGCCAAGGCAACGATATTAATCGTTAAAGAACCCAGAATGGCTTCCCCTAACAGACGTTTGTGAGAAAACACTTCGTTGCGAACAAGCCTATAAACGGGGCTTTTTGTGGCCACAAAAGGTGACGCCGTAGACATTTGGACCAAGCAACTACCAAGCAGCTGCTCTTGGGTTTGCTCTACCCAACTACTTGCGTCTTGATCAAATGATTCAACCACCCATAAGCCCTGGCCATTTTGGCCGCGAACAAGCTGCCAGTGGCCATTGCCGGTAAACAACAAGGCTGGCATTTTGGAAGCGTCAGGGCGATTTAAAAAGCGCGGCTTAGGGGCCTGCAAGTGAGCGGCTACTTGCCTTACCTGAGCAAATGCATCAGCTGATTCAGGCAAGGCATCAATGGCTTCCTGCAGAGCCACCTTCTCTATCCTTTCGCGTTGCAGTTGTGCCAATTTTGTCAAACAAGCAAGCAACTCAACTCGCTGATAATCCATCATTGTGGCGACCCCGCACTTGCCGTTTCAGTAGACTCTGCAGTTATCTCTGTTGTCACATCTTGTACTGACAAGGCCAAGCCATTAGTTAGCAGAGAATAACGCCAGCTAGTTACCAAATATGCAGCTTCTAGGTCAGAAATCTGTACCTGCATTTGCACTTCTTCGCGGGCCGCGTTCATTACTTCCTGCCAGCTTTTACGTCCCGCTAAAAACTGTCGACTATAGGAACTGGAAACGTCTTCAGTGGTACGCGTAGCCATATGCAAACTCTCTAATCGCAGCGCAACTGACTCCGCATTAATTTCCAGGTTTTCTAAAGCTTGTTTTGTTGCTTGCTGTTCCGCGTGCAAGGTCGCTTGCTTGGCCTGTAACAAAGCTGTATTTTCGCGCTGCTTGGATTGCCAAGATAAACCGGCACCACTAGAACCACTAAAACCTACAAATACGCGGGTTTGGGGCGCCGCATTGCTAGTAGAAAAGCTATTCACTTGGTGCTCCGCGCGCAGATATAGGGCCGGTTTCAAACTCGCATCTTGCAGCACATTTTGTTGTTCGGCTAGGCGCACTTCGGCTCTTGCCAGTTTCACCTTAGGGCTGATCGCTAGTGCCGATGACAAGCTATCAGATACATGTAGTTCTTGCGCAGAAGATATGTGGTCGGCTAGGTCGCCATTGAGCAAAGGGGTGTTAGTGAGCTGGCTAAGTTCTAACAAAGCCGTTTTTAAATCTGTTTTACTTGCTAGATATTCTGCTTCTGTAGAAGCCACACGACCTTGGGCAAGGGCAAGATCAATGTTAGCTGACACACCTTGCTGAACACGCTTACTCACCTGTTCCAACAAAGCCTCATGATCCTCTAGACCAGCTTCCCAAGCACGCATGTTGAGATATGAAGCAAGCCATTTACCATAAGCATCAATTACCGATTCGGCCAAGGTCCACTGCTGTTGTCGCTTACGAGAGTTTTCAACTAGCACTCGGGTTTCAGCAATATCCACGCCAGCATCAATAGCACCCCATTGCCACAAGGGCTGCTCAACACCAAAACGTGTAACTAGATCATCGCCAGCATAATCTTGATCGGAAGCACTAGCATAAGCGCTTTCAACACTCACTGATGCTGTAGGGTAATATTGCCAATTGGCGGTATCAACTTCGGCTTGTGCGGCAGCAATATTGGCGTTGGCTGCAGCTACCGTTGGATGACCATGAACGGCCAAAGCTACCAGGTCCGGTAAGCTTTGGCTAAAGACGGGGAGGGAATAAGAAAGCAAACAGCAAACTAAAAGGCACCTATTCTTACTCGAATTATATATCAGCATACACCAAACTAATCCTAAAACGCCGGCGACACTGACAATATATCCGTGGCCTAATGATTGACTCCCATTAGGTATAGACCATTTTTCCCGATATACAAATTAAAACTAAAAATTAATCATGTACCTGGCATGTAGATATCATCTCCAGGACTGCTAGCGTCACGGCTTACTTTTAAGTCGTTAATAATTCCATCTTCAATGCCATATATCCACCCATGAATATGTAGTTTTTGACCCCTTTTCCAGGCTGATTGCACGATTTTGCTGTTCGCTAAATTGCTCACCTGTTCCACGACATTAATTTCGCACATTCTCGCCAATTTGGCATCACCGCCTTCACACTCAGCAATTTCATCACTATGGCGAATACAAATATCTTTCACAGAACGTAGCCAGTAATCACTGATACCGGCGTTATCATGCCCCATGGCAACTTTAACGCCACCACAACCGTAGTGCCCACAAACGATAATATGTTCGACGCCAAGCACGTCTACGGCATATTGCACAACCGACTGGCAGTTAAAATCCACGTGTTTAACAAGGTTGGCTACATTGCGATGCACAAATAGCTCACCTGGTAATAAGCCCACAATCTCGTTGGCGGGTACACGGCTATCAGAGCAGCCTATCCATAAGTACTTAGGGTGCTGCTGTTTTGCCAAGGTAGGAAACAGATCTGGTTGTTCTTTAGAAACGGTTTCGGCCCATTGGCGATTGTTTTCTATAAGGTCAGAAAGAGACATAAATAATACCTTTTAAACAATTCTACACAGCCTATGAGCATACCAGCATCAATAGTATTTTATAAGTTATAAACCTTTATTTTGTTTAGCTTTTATCAAGTAAGGTTTACTTCAATATGGCAAATTCGGCTAAGGGTTAGTCGCATAAGCCTATGTGAAATCCTGCATCTGCATTAACATAGCCTACTCAGTAAATTGTTTGGATAAATCCATGGCTCTTTCGGTAGATGAACAAAAGAAAAGTTTTCGAGTAACGGCCAAAGCTACGCGCTTGCAAGCGTTCAATGATCAACCAAATGCTGGTACGCAAATAGCCGCCACTATTTGCCAAGACCTGCATCTGCCTGCCAACAGCAAGGTATCCGTGTTTTGGCCATTAGCCGAAGAACTAGATACATTACCACTACTAAACGGACTACATGCTGCGGGCCACCAAGTGTTATTACCGATAATGCAGGGCGCTGGAAAATCCTTGTTATTTGGCAGTTGGGCACCTGATGATAAGCTAGTGGAAGCGGCCTTCAAAACCCTTGAACCTAGCCCAGAGCAACCACGTATGACGCCAGACGTCATGCTTTGCCCCCTACTCGCCTTTGATCGCAAGGGCTATCGAATGGGTTACGGCGGTGGTTTCTATGATCGTTCCATTGCTCAAATTAAGACCCAAGGTGAACTACTCACCATTGGTATTGCCTTTGCAGCCCAAGAAGTTGATGCCATTATTACTGGCGAGTTCGACGAACCGTTGAACATGATTGTTACAGAACAAGAGGTGATTCGGATAAATGGGGTCAGAGAGCCTGCCCCATGAGCGCAGCAAATGCTTTGGGTACCTCAGGTCTGATCCCGCAAGTCAAAAATTCTGCTGGCACCAATGAGCAATTATTTGCGAGATCTGTTCTAAGGTAGCCTCGTTTTGATGTCCTTTGCGGCGCAAACAACTCCACTTTACCGGCAGCCCCTGCTTACCGATGGAGACACAAGCCAAGCTGCCGTCCCTAAGTTGATCTTCCACCGCCCAGCGGCTCAATATAGACAAACCAAAGTCTGCCTTCACCAATTCAATGACGGCCTCAGTTAGCCCTGCCCGCAAATACTTAGCGGGCCGGCAACCTGATGGCCGCCACAAGAGCTCTTCTTCAAAGCCTATTTCATAGACCGTAGAGTAAGTGATAAACGGATCATTTAAAAAGTCAGCCGCTTCTACTCGCCGCTTAGCTGCCATAGCATGGTCAGGCGGACATATAGCCACCAATTCATCATCAAACAAAACATCTAGATGTACGTTACTACCGACTATGCGACCCGCGGCGATGGCTAGGTCTACGTCACCATCCATTACACTACGCAAAGGGGTCTTTGATGTATCGGTGATAAATTCAAATAATACATTGGGCATGGCAAGCTGCACTTCTTTAAGCACCTGCGGTAACCAACGATAACAACTATAAGCAAAGGTACCGATACGAATGACCTCTACCGGTTCGGTATCTTCGGTGGCCATAAGAGTGGATTCAGCTAAGGCTGCTTCCATAAGTATGGTATCGGCACTAGTGGCCAAAAACTCCCCTGCTGCGGTCAAGCTTAGACGCCGTCCAACACGGGCAAACAATTTACGTCCCAAGCGCCTTTCAGCCTCAGCTATCTGATGACTTAAAGCCGATTGCGTCAGTCCCAAGGCTTGAGCGGCAGCCGAAACAGTACCATGAGTTTTGATGGCCTGAGCCATGCGGTAATGATTGATTTGTAAGCGCAACATAATGTATTAAAAATTTTCATACTTTGGACACAAAATATTAATTTTATTTGTATTTTGCAATACCCTATTATGGTTTATTTCGTGTTCTGCAAATTATAGTAGGGTCATCATGTCTCGTAGCCGTTCATCTCGCCAGCGTAAACCCCGTGTTGCTGGTGGCTTGCATCAACAACCAAGTCATCAAATTCGCAACCCCTATACTCCCATGCAGGTGGTCTCCGATGATCAGCTAGAAGCCATTCACCTTGCTTCTATGAAAGTACTACGTGACACAGGTGTAGAATTTCAATCACCACGTGCCGTAGAGTTTCTACGTCAAGCTGGAGCTGATATAGGTGAAGATGGCAAGCGTGTACGCTTTGACCCAGATTGGTTATTGGAAAAAGTAGCCCTAGCTCCCAGCGAATTTACCTTGCACGGACGTCGTGAAGATCGCCATCTAGCTATTGGCGGCAACGCCATGGCCTATGGCATGGTAGCTAGCACGCCTAATGTATCCGATCTAGATCGCGGCCGTGTGACCGGTAACTTTGAAGATTACTGCAATTTAATGCGCCTAGGCGAAGCTTTGAACGTGGTTGAGCTACAAGGTGGTTATCCGGTAGAGCCTTGCGACATTGACGTTAACATTCGTCACCTAGTTGCAGGCGCAGCGGGTGTACGTCTCACCACCAAGCCACTCAATGCTTATGCTCTAGGTACCAAGCGTACCGAAGACATGCTAGAAGTAACACGTATTGGCCGCGGCATCGATCATGCAACCCTGCTGCAAGAGCCTTCTTTGCACACAGTAGTCAACGCCAACTCGCCTTTGATCTACGATGCGGCTCTACTAGAAGGCGCCATCGTTATGGCACAGCACAACCAACCGGTTGTTTATACGCCCTTTACCCTAGCTGGCGCTATGGCACCGATTACCATGGCTGGCGCCCTAGTGCAGCAAAACGCTGAATGCCTAGCCGGCATTGCCTTCCACCAGTGCGTAAACCCAGGCTCGCCAGTAGTTTATGGCAGCTTTACTTCCAACGTAGACATGAAGTCAGGCTCCCCAGCCTTTGGCACACCTGAATATGCCCAAGCCACTATTGCCGCTGGTCAGTTAGCGCGTAAGTATGGCCTACCAATTCGCGCTTCCAACCCTAATGCCTCTAACACCACAGACGCACAAGCCGCCTATGAGGCACAGATGTCCCTGTGGGCCTGCATGATGGGTAACATCAACTACGTATTACACGCTGTGGGCTGGCAAGAAGGTGGTCTATGTACCTCCTATGAAAAAGTGATTTTGGATGCCGAAATGATCCAAATGCACAAAGCTTTTATGCAACCTATGGCTACTGACGTCGACTCCTTGGCCGCCGAAGCCATTGGCGAAGTAGGCCCTGGCAGCCATTTCTTTGCCTCACCACATACTATGTCGCGTTACGAAAATGCCTTCTACACGCCACTACTATCTGACTGGCGCAACTTTGAAAACTGGCGTGATGCTGGCAGCCTTGATGCTACCCAAAGAGCCAACCGTATTTGGAAACAAATGCTGGCTGATTATGTGGAACCCAAGCTAGACCAAGCCATTGACGAAGAGCTTACTGCCTTTGTCGCCCGTCGAACTGAAGAAGGCGGCGCCCAACCTGGGCAATAACAGACATGATGGAGAACAAGAATGCTAGTTAATGTATCGGCTTATCTAGGCCGTAATAATCGTACTGCCAGCTTTTGGCTACTACGCCACGTGGCCTTAATTGGCCTCTGTAGCTGGGTTGTATTTGCCTCCAATGGCTCGGCTTGGCAATGGTTAGCTATGCTTGCCCAAGGCATAACGATCATTTTTTTGTTCACGGCCGAACATGAAATGATCCACTTCACCGCCTTCCGCAACCGTTGGTTGAATCAGGTTTTTAGCCGCCTAATTGGCTTCTTGTTGTTTTTACCAGCCAGCTTTTTCCGCGCTTTTCATCTGGATCATCACAGATACACGCAAAACCCTCAGGCAGATCCGCAACTAGTGGACGCTCCTCCTATGCGTGGCGCGCACCTAGCGATCTATCTCACCGGATTTTATTACTGGCGCGCGGCCTTTAAGCAACTACTGGATGCTTTTATGGGCCGCAGCAATGGCGCCTATATCACGCCACGTAACCGTAAAGAGATTGTGTTAGAAGGTCGTATTCATGTCATTCTGTATATTACCTTGGCCTATTACGCCTACATGCTGCAATGGGATTGGTTGGTAAACTATTGGCTTATTCCGGTTTTACTAGGCCAACCATTTTTGCGCTTATACGTACTAGCAGAACATCATGGCTGCGATGAAAGTGACGTCATGCTAAATAACAGCCGCACCACCTACACCAACTTTTTTGTGCGCATGCTGGCTTGGAACATGCCGTTCCATACCGCCCACCATGTCTATCCGGGCGTGGCATTTCATGAATTGCCAAACATCCATAAAGCAATAGCTGCTGACGTCAAACATGTCAGCCAGAGTTATGCAGAATTTACTAAGAACTTAACAAAAAACTAGTGGGGTCAGAGAGCCTGCCCCATGAGCGCAGCGAGTGCTTTGGGTACCTGAGGTCTGCCCCCTATATCATTTGAATTGGAGAAAAACATGTCTCAACAATACGATGCTATCATCATTGGAGCTGGCGTCATCGGTGCCGCAACCGCATACGCCATGGCCAGCCAAGGTAAGAACACCCTAACTCTTGATGCCTTGCCTGCGGCAGGCTACGGTAGCACCAGTGGTTCTTGTGCCATTATTCGCCCTTACTACTCAACCTTTCATAGTTGCGCCATTGCCAACGAAAGCCATTATTACTGGCGCGATTGGTCTGAGTACCTAGACTCAGAAGACGAGCTAGGTCACGTGCATTATTACAACACGGGTATTCTGGCAGCCAAGACTGACAACAACGACAACATGGCCCCAACCCTTGCCATCTTAGATGAAGTTGGCGCTAGCTATCAACACCTAAGCATTGACGAGATGAAAGCCAAGCTACCTATCATCAACACAGATTCTTTCCACCCTGCCCGTCGCCCAGAAGATGACGAATTTGGTCAATCCAACGGCAAGCAAATTAACGGTGGCTTGTACTTTTCCGACGGTGGCTACGTGAGTGACCCACAACTGTCTGCTCACAATCTGCAACGAGCAGCAGAAGCTAAGGGTGGTGAGTTCCGCTTTAACGCTAAGGTTGCAGAAGTACGCCAAGCTAATGGCCGCGTAGTGGGT
>Ga0055584_100003716_pt1 | contig 14986 bp, 14 predicted proteins | sample OSDHelmetaG_FD_58716 | JGI IMG/M metagenome (GOLD analysis project Ga0055584, IMG submission 58716) | Pelagic marine sediment microbial communities from the LTER site Helgoland, North Sea, for post-phytoplankton bloom and carbon turnover... | ecosystem: Environmental > Aquatic > Marine >... | reverse complement strand
CGATTTCCGGTGTTTGCTTGCTGGATGGCGCGGAGATTGAATGCGGACGCGTTATCCTGACGACCGGGACGTTCTTGCGTGGTGAAATTCATATCGGGGAAGAAAGACGGCCGGCGGGTCGGGTCGGTGAGGCACCCTGCCTGGGCCTGTCGAAAACACTTGATGCAGCCGGGTTTGTGCTCGGGCGGCTCAAAACCGGGACCCCGCCGCGGCTGGATGGCCGGACGATTGACTGGCAAAGCCTTGTCGAACAAAAGGGTGATCCAGTACCTGTACCGTTTTCGTTTATGACTGAGGCTATTACGACGCCGCAGATCAATTGCCACATAACGGGGACGACACAGGCAGGCCACGAAATTATTCGCGCTAACCTTGATCGGGCGCCGATGTATTCCGGGCAAATTGAGGGAACCGGACCGCGCTATTGTCCTTCGATTGAGGACAAGGTGGTGCGATTTGCGGATAAGGAGCGCCACCAGATCTTCCTTGAGCCTGAAGGGGTTGATGATGACACGGTTTATCCCAACGGAATTTCAACCAGCCTGCCGGAAGATGTGCAGCTGGCCTTTCTTAAAACGATACCGGGGCTTGAGTCGGCAGCGGTTATCAGACCGGGCTATGCTATCGAATATGATTATGTTGATCCTCGGGAGTTGAAGCCCACCCTGGAAACCCGCAAGATTTCTGGTCTGTATTTCGCGGGTCAAATTAATGGCACAACCGGCTACGAAGAGGCCGCTGCGCAAGGGTTAATGGCCGGGCTCAACGCAGCACTTGCCTGTAGTGGTAGTGATCCCTTCGTTTTGGATCGAGCAGACGCCTATATCGGTGTCTTGATCGACGATCTTATTTCGAGAGGAACATCGGAACCCTATCGTATGTTTACCTCGCGTGCGGAATATCGGCTTCAGCTGCGGGCTGACAATGCCGATCAGCGTTTAACGCCTAAAGGTATAGCTGTTGGCTGTGTTTCATCAGCCCGTGCCGCTCGGTTTGAAGAAAAGGCGCATGCCCTGCGAACAGCGCGCGAGCAGCTGTCAAATCTTGTCACGGGGCCAAAGGCACTGACCGACCTCAATATGGTCGTTACCCAGGATGGCAAGAAGCGGTCGGCAACACGTTTGTTGGCCTATCCAGAGATAACGATGGAGCGTTTGGCTGCGCTATGGCCGGAATTGGCGGAAATGCGTCCAGATGTTGTCGAGCAGATGGAAATCGAAGCGCGATATGCGACGTATCTTGAGCGTCAGAGCGCCGATATCGAGGCATTTCGCAGAGATGAGGCGCTGGAAATCCCCCCCGACCTTGATCTGGATATGGTTGGCGGGCTGTCAAACGAAGTGCGCGAGAAATTAAAAGTCGCGCGGCCGACCAGTTTCGGCGCGGCGGCGCGGATCTCCGGCGTGACGCCAGCTGCACTGACCGCTTTGTTGCGCTATGTTCGTCGTCGCGAACAAGTCGCTGTCTGATAGTCCAGTATGAGTGTCGCGCCGCTGACGGCGGAGCAGTTCGCTGAGAAAGTAAATGTTTCACGTGAAACATTGGGCAATCTGCAGCGATATGCTGACCTTCTTGTTAAGTGGCAGAAATCTATCAATCTCGTAAGTGGAGACACTCTAAACGATTTGTGGTGTCGGCATTTCTGGGATTCTGCCCAGCTGGCGCCGTTAGTGCCGACAGAAGTCCGCGTGCTTATGGATATTGGCAGCGGTGCCGGGTTTCCCGGGCTTGTTTTGGCGATAATGCTTGATATTGAAGTAAACCTTGTTGAATCGTCGGGGAAGAAAGTGGCGTTCTTGCGAGAGGCGGCGCGTGTTAGCGGTGCCCGCGTTAAACTGCATCATGGTCGAATCGAAAGGTTATCGCTGCCGAAAAGCGATCTGATAACGGCGCGGGCGCTTGCGTCCTTGGATCGGTTAGTTGAGTTTGCCGTTCCGAATCTCAGGCCACACGGGAGCTGCTTGTTTTTAAAAGGCGCGCGCGCGGAGGAAGAATTGACCGAAGCACTTAAAAAACGGAGTATGACGGTAGAGCGCATTCAGAGCGCTACCGACCCTAAGGGGGTTATTCTTTCAATACGGGACATATCGCGTGACGGATAACGTAAATCCTTTGGAACCTAATGAAACTGCGGAAGAGACGGGGGCAAAGCGCCGCGGCCGCATTTTGGCTGTTGCCAATCAAAAGGGTGGCGTTGGAAAAACAACAACGGCGATTAACTTGTCTACCGCCCTGGCGGCTGTCGGCCGGCGCGTAATTTTGTTTGATTTGGATCCCCAGGGAAACGCATCAACCGGCGTGGGTGTTGACCGTAACGCTGCTGAAATCGGCAGCTATGAAGTCTTGATCGACGGCGCTTCGATAAAAGAGGCTATTGTCGAAACAGAGGTTCCGAATCTTTCGTTGGTGCCAGCGTCAATCGATCTGTCCGGCGCAGAGCTTGAACTCGTTGATATAGAGCGCCGGGAATTTCGCCTGAAGCGAGCTTTCGAAGAGTTTGCGGGTGAGTACGACTACGTTCTTATCGATTGTCCGCCCGCGTTGGGACTTCTCACATTGAACGCCCTTGTTGCGTCAGACGGGGCTCTTGTTCCATTGCAATGCGAATATCTGGCTTTGGAAGGGCTTAGTCAGCTGGTGAGAACGGTAGAACGAGTGCGCGATGCGTTTAATCCCGATCTCGGAATTCAAGGTATTGTTCTGACCATGTATGATGCGCGCAATAATTTGAGCAACCTCGTGGCGGATGATGTCCGATCCTATTTTGGGGACGTTGTGTATAGTACTCATATTCCCCGCAATGTAAGGGTTTCGGAGGCACCCTCGCATGGCAAGCCGGTATTGTTGTATGATTTTCAATGTTCGGGCGCGCAGGCATATATTCATCTTGCTGGCGAGGTCTTGCGCCGCGAAGAAGGAGCACTGTCATGAACCCACCTAAATCCCGCACCCAGCTTGGCCGCGGCCTGTCAGCCCTTTTAGGCAATGAAGCGGTAGAAATACCTAAAACAACGCGAGGAGATGGTAGCAATACCGTGGGATCAGGCTATTCGCTCATGCCGATCGAGTTTTTAGTGCAGAGCCCGCTTCAGCCGAGACGGATATTTGCTCAGGACGATATCGATGCTCTGGCTAAATCTATTCGTGAACGCGGGATATTGCAGCCGATATTGGTTCGGCCAAATCCACAGAATGCCGATCAATATGAAATCATCGCTGGTGAACGGCGCTGGCGGGCCGCTCAAGCGGCGCAGCTTCATGAAGTGCCTGTCATCATTAGAGAGTTAAATGATGAAGAGGTTTTGGAAGTTGCTCTCATTGAAAATATTCAACGCGCTGATCTAAATGCACTTGAAGAGGCTTTCGGGTACAGAAAGTTGATTGATGATTTTAATCATACTCAGGACAGTCTTGCGACGGTGCTCGGTAAAAGCCGGAGCCATATCGCGAATACGCTGAGATTGCTTGCGTTGCCGGATGGGGTGAGGACGTTGCTGGCAGACGGGGCTATTTCAGCTGGTCATGCCCGGGCCCTCATCGGTGCGGTAAATCCAAAAGAAATAGCGGATGAGATCGTTAAACGCGGGCTTAATGTTCGCCAGGTTGAACGGCTGGTTAAATCTACAAAATACCAGCCGAAGGGATCTAAACGGAAATCAAAAGAAAAGGATCCAGATACCCTCGCGCTCGAGCGGTCTCTAACGGATGTATTGGGTCTTAATGTTGCAATTGATTTTGACGGCAGCGGTGGCAAGGTCAGCGTAAAATATAAAACACTCGATCAACTCGACGATATTATTCGGAGATTGAGCGACGCCGCGTAACCCGTGGAAATCACCTTAACGACTATTTTTACTCAGCGCCCTCGCGGTTGCACCCAACCGTAAAAGCGTCTGATCGCACAGGCTATCAACTGGCATGCCGGTGGTTTTGCATTGGACCTCTGCCTCAGATAGAGACATCAGGGCGTCGCCCAACCGTTTTGTCGGCCATAGCCGCACCTGCGCCCGAAAACTATCAGCCTGTTTAAAAAATACCGGTGGCCGTAAGGATTTGATGGCCATGTCAATTGACTTCCCTTCATCTACGGACCCCGATGCAAGATGCAGTCGTTGATAATGTCTTGCGACCGCCCGTAAAATACTGATTGCCGCCAAACCTTCCCGGTGCGCGCGGTCCATCAGGTGGGTCAGCCTGTCTATATTTCCCGAAGCTGAGGCGAACGCAATATCGTCGAGGGCCATCGATGCGCTATCTCCGATACAGGCAATTGCGTCATCCAATGTTACTTCACTGCCCTCACCCATATACAAACGCAGCTTTTCCAGCTCGGACCGGCTAACCATTCGATCGCTGCCCAGATTTTCAAGCAGGAAAGCCATCGCATCTGGTGAAACTCTTATGTTGGAGTCGCCCAGCGTTTCCGAGATGACGTCTCTTAGCGCTTTGCCTTCATCCGCATAGCAGGGGATTGCTGCAGCACATTCCGTGGTTTCGAAAGCTTTCCGTAGCTTTGATCTTGGCGTTAGAATCCCGGCTTCGACAATCACCAGAGCATCGCCGTAAGGATTATCGCAAAATTCCGTAAGTGGTCCGGAGATCGTATCCGTTGCGTCCCGCACGCGTACAACCCGCCTACCACCTGCAAAAGAAATTGCTGCCGCTTCATCTGAGAGTCGGGCCGGATCATCGCGAAGTTCATTGGCGGCAATCTCTGCTATTCGAAAGGGGTCTTTCGGATCATCTACAATTATTTTTGTCAGGACTCCGGCGCGCTCCCTCACCAACCCGGAGTCCGGCCCGTAGAGCAGGATCGCTTTAACCCCATTTGGCGGTGAGGCTATAAAACTTGCTGCTTTGCCGGCAGATACTTTCATTTAGCGAGGGCGTGGCGTACCCGGTACGGGCGTTGAAAAAACGGCAGGGTTCCGAAGGGCCATCGCGACGCGCAGGCGAATTTCTTCGGCAAGTGATCGAAGCGCACGATTTCGGGCATCATTCTCCGCGCTCAGGGTCGCAAAATCCGACTCCAGAACGTTAAAGCTATTCGTCGATAAAATCGTGCCTTTAAAAATACCGCCACCACCGGATACATTTGTGAGTGTGAAATTAGCGGAAATTGACAGATTTGCCCTCGTCGCGGATTCATCTTTGCGAATATTAAGCTCGCTTTTTTTTTCGGTAAGCTCAACGTTTAAAGTGTATCTTGATTCTCTGGCGCCTGCATTGGGCGCCATCCGTTCCAACAGAAAGTTTCGAAGCTTCTGCCCGCTGCGATCCTTAATTTGCGCAATCGACACGGATGCCAAGGCTTTTGCATCGGCGCCACCAGCCTCCCCATATAAAGGGCGAAACCCACACGCGGCGATCGCCACGCACAGAGCGCTGACGACGCTGATCATAAATATCTTCTGGAACCCAATGGTCTTTAAAATGTCGCTGCTCCTAGCCATGCACAACATTAATGATCTTGTTCGGAACATATATAATTCTGTTTACGGTCTTGCCTTCAAGCGCTGCTGCTACGGCTGGTGCCGCTAAGGCCGCAGCCTCTGCGGTTTCCTGATCAACATCGTGCGCTAATTCAATCGTTGTTTTCAGTTTACCCCTGATTTGAACGGCGATGGTTACTGTTTCCTGGACCATCAATTCTTTAATCGGTTGTGGCCACGACGTTTCATATAGCGGCACTTCATTCCCGAGTTGTTGCCAGAGCTCTTCGGCAAGATGCGGCATCATCGGCCCAATGAGCTGAACCATGATTTCCAGCCCTTCCCGCCGGACCCAGCGGTCGGCGGGCTCGTCGCCTTTGTGGTTGAATAATATGTTCACCAGCTCATAAATTCGGGCGACGGATCTGTTAAAATGAAAACCTTCAAGATCCTTGGTGACGCCATCAATCGTCTGATGAACCTGTTGTCTGATTGCGCGCAATTCTTTGCTAATAGAATCTGGCTCGGGCAACTTTTCCTCATCGGCATTTTCTGCAACGAGCCGCCACAATTTATTTACAAAGCGCCATGACCCGGCAATTCCCGCATCGGTCCACTCAAGGTCGCGCTCAGGGGGGCTATCTGACAGCATGAACCAGCGCGCCGTGTCGGCACCATATGTCTCAATGATATCTTCTGGATCAACGACGTTCTTTTTGGATTTGCTCATCTTTTCAGATCGACCGACTTGAACCGGTGTCCCGTCGCCAATTCGTTTAAGAGCCCCGCCAGCGCCGCTTTCAATTTCCGTCGGCTGCAGCCATTCGCCAGCTTCAGAACGATAGGTTTCGTGACAAACCATGCCTTGTGTAAAGAGACCGGCGAACGGCTCATCAATATCGAGATAGCCACACTTCTTCATGGCCCGGGTGAAGAACCGGGCATAGAGAAGGTGCAAGATAGCGTGCTCGATCCCGCCGATATATTGATCGACGGGCATCCAGTATTTGATGGCCTCTTCATTAACCGGCTCATCTGCACGCGGACTGCAAAAGCGCGAAAAATACCAGGATGATTCAACAAATGTGTCTAGCGTATCTGTTTCGCGCTCTGCCGCGCCGCCACATTTAGGGCAGTTGACATGTTTCCAGGTTGGGTGTCGGTCGATGGGGTTTCCCGGTTGATCGAAATCAACGTCGTCTGGCAGGCAGATTGGTAAATCTTCTTCCGGCACAGGAACAATGCCACAATCCTTGCAGTTAATAATGGGGATCGGGCAGCCCCAATATCTTTGCCGGGAAACACCCCAGTCGCGGAGACGGTAGTTAATTTCGCGCTTGCCGAGCCCTGATTCTTCCAGCTTGTTGGCTACGGCTTCTTTGGCGTCGGCTAAATTGAGCCCGTCAATAAAATCGGAATTCGCGTGTACTCCGTCATCGGTAAAGGCAATGTCGGCAACGTCAAACTCATCCGGATTGGCGTCAGCCGGGATAACCACTGGAATCACATCAAGATTGTACTTGCGGGCAAAATCCAGATCTCTCTGGTCGTGTGCGGGGCAACCATATATTGCGCCCGTGCCATACTCCATAAGGACAAAATTAGCGACAAAGACGGGAATTGTTTTGCCGTCAATAAGTGGATGTTTGGCGCGAAGACCGGTATTGTATCCTTTCTTCTCCGCCTTTTCCAGGGCCGCTTCTGTTGTCCCGATGGCTCGACATTCTGCGATAAAAGCCGCGAGCTCGGCATTGTCTGCCGCCAGCCCGGTGGAAAGCGGGTGGTCGGCAGAAATGGCGCAAAAGGTGGCACCAAAAATTGTGTCATGGCGCGTGGTGAAAATTTGCAGCCGGTCCTCTCGGCCCTCCAGTTCAAACCATACCTTCATGCCTTCAGAACGACCGATCCAGTTTTCCTGCATCACCCGCACTTTGGCGGGCCAGCGCTCGAGCTGTTTGAGGTCCTCTAACAGCTCTTCTGAAAACTCGGTGATCCGGAAGAACCATTGATCGAGCTCACGCCGTTCGACCGGGGCACCGGATCGCCAGCCAAGTCCATCGATGACTTGCTCGTTGGCGAGAACGGTATTATCGACCGGGTCCCAGTTGACCCAGCTGCGGCGGCGGTAAACAAGACCATGCTCCAAAAAGGAGAGGAACATTTTTTGTTCATTCTGGTAATAGCCGGGGTGACAGGTGGCAAGCTCACGAGACCAGTCGAGGGATAACCCCATTTTCTGAAGTTGTGACCGCATCGTCGCAATGTTTTCGTAGGTCCATTTGCCGGGATGGATACCCTTTTCCATCGCCGCATTCTCTGCCGGCATCCCAAAGGCATCCCACCCCATTGGATGCAATACGTTGAAACCCTGCGCCCGTTTGTAACGGGCGACCACATCACCCATTGCGTAATTTCGCACATGGCCCATGTGGATACGCCCAGATGGATAGGGAAACATTTCAAGGACGTAGTATTTTGGCTTGTCAGGGTCGATCTCCACATTAAAACAACCGGCCTCCTCCCAGAGCGCCTGCCATTTGGTCTCGGTTGCTTTAACGTTATATCTGGTTGCTACAGAGTCGTTCGTCATAATTAAGACGTCTTGTTAAATGAGTGGCCCGCCAAGCGAGCGTCGGCGCGACAACTTTCTCACGCCCGCGCGGGTGCCGCAAGAACCGAGAGGCCCTCGCGCAATAATTATTAGCGATGACAGGTAAGGCGTTAGTTTGCTTTGGGGGCGACAAGGCGCAGTTGGCGGGCCCGCGTCAAAATCTGATTCTCAAGGTTTACTGCTGTATCTTTTGATACGGCGCCACTGCGCCAGCTATTGTTTGCCCCGCTCTGTTGCCGGAAAACGGCAACCCGAATGCCGTCGGCACGTAATTGCCGCCCCAAAATATAAACGCTCATCTTATAGCGCTCATTGGGCGATTCTGGCGGTGAGTACCAATCGGTAATTATGACGCCGCCAAAGGGATCGGCGGATGACAAAGGCATAAACGAAACGGTATCCAGCGAAGCCCGCCATAAAAAGCTGTTTACGGCTATTCCGGATCCTCCGCCCTGCCCCCTTTTTTTTCCTAAATTAAATAAATCTATACCGCCATCACCGAAAATAGTGGCTTCTTTGCCTTTAAGCTCGGATTCATAAATATATTCGCCCTGTCGTTCGGGGTTTTCTACCAGATAATCTTGAACACCGCCGCAGGCGCTAATTAGAAGCACTGTGCCGCATAAGCCCATAACTTTCGAGGATTTTGCTAACATATGCATCTCATTTCAAAAAAGTTTGCACTGGTTATCACCTGATGACGCAAGCCCGAATAATCAATGCCTTTCTTATTCAATTATCTCCTATATTTCAATATCAAGCTATCAATATCGTCGCTTTTATATGGTGCCAACAGCTGTATAGCGTCAGCCCAAAGGCGCCGTGTGCCGCAGCGATTGATGGTCGTTTGGCCAAGGGTGAAGTTTTACCATAACTAACTGTGTTATTTTTATCACAGCGTTGCGGTTTTGTCGCACAACCGGGTCGAACTTCTTGACCTTTAAACAATTCAAAGGCTAAGACATCTTGCGTGATGTATCGCCCTCCTTAGGAAGGCGCGCGTCCGTTTTTTAAGTAAACTTACCCCAGCATAATTAGAGGGAAACATGAAAAAGCAACTTATGACTACGACAGCACTTGTCGCGGCAGGCGTAATTGCCTCGTCGGGTGCAGCTCTTGGTGCCAGCAAGCCGAAACTATCACTCGGTGGTTATTTTGAAGCCATCTTGGGTGCTTCGGACCAAGATGAAAAAGCGAGTGGCATCGGCAATCGCGTCGGCGTTGACGTCCAGCAAGACTCTGAAATTTTCTTCAAAGGTTCCGTAAAGCTCGATAACGGCATAAAGATCAGGACCCGTGTTGAATTGGAAGCTCAAAGCAAAAACTCAAGCGACACGATCGACGAAGCCTATATGGCCATTAGTGGCAAATTCGGTGAAATCCGGATTGGTTCAGAAGACAACGTCGCGCACCTTATGACTACACGTGTGAGTGGATCATGGGCCACCGGCGTTGGCCAGAACCTGAGCTTTGACGTACCAGACTGGATTGAAAGACCTACTGGCCACGGCGTGAGCTCGGTCAATCGTCTTGATCTTGGTGACGCGGATGCGGAAAAGATCTCCTATTTTACGCCGCGTTTCAGTGGACTCCAGCTCGGCTTGACCTATACGCCAAGCTTCAATGAAGGCGAAAATGGCACCCCTGAAAAGACGTCGTCCGGAAACCACCATGGTTTTTCTGCCGGAGTTAGCTACAAAGCTAAAATGGGCGGTGCAAAAGTCGACGCGGCTGCCGGCTACTCACGGGCTAAACCGGGCTCTACTTCGCAAAACTGGTCCGAGCCTCAGGGTATGGCCGTTGGTGCTAAAGTAACCTTCGGTAAGATAACAGTTGCTGCTGGTTATCAACGTGAATGGAACCTGGAATCTGACCAAACATCCGTCACAAACGATGGCCAGACTGCACTTGATCTTGGTATTCAGTATAACTTAGGCAAGAACAAATTCAGCCTCGGTTATAATACAGGTGAGTCAAAAGGCACAGTCGCTGCTGGTAAAGATGAGTACCAGTCTACAATGCTGTCATATCGCCGGACGCTTGGCCCAGGTGTTCAGTATCGCCTCAACGTGATGTATGGCGACTGGGAAGGTGAAGACGTCGGTAGTGCTGATGACAATAATGGTTATGCCATTACGACATCAGTTCGTCTTGCATTCTAAGACAACCCACGTTTAGCCTTACGGCTATAGATTTTTCCCGTAAGGGAAAATCGGAAGAGGGGCAGCATCTGCTGCCCCTCTTTTTTTGTACGTAGCTGCTTTCTAAATATAAGAGGCGAGCGCTATAGTTTTGCCCCGCTTCGTTGGGGCGGTCTTAACACCTTTTTTCAAGTTGGTAATTGATGTCAGCGATAGAATCTAATCTGCAAGAGGTGCGAACGCGTATCGCCGTCGCTGAGAGGGCGGCTAATCGGGCTGAAGGAAATGTCTCGCTGGTTGCCGTTAGCAAATTTCATCCCGCGGCCGCTGTAGAAGAGGCGATCGCTGCAGGGCAAACGGTGTTTGGTGAAAATCGAGTGCAGGAGGCCGCTGACAAGTTTCCACCCCTAAGAACAACAAGCAAAAAAGCAATCGAGTTACATCTTATCGGTCCATTGCAAACCAATAAGGTTCGGGATGCAGTGCAGCTTTTTGATGTTATCGAGACGGTGGACCGTCCAAAGCTGGCTGAAAGGCTGGCTTCAGAAATGATGCGGGCAGGACGTCACCCTGAACTATTAATTCAGGTCAATACTGGTGAAGAAGCGCAGAAATCAGGAATTCTGCCCGGTGAGGCCGATGCGTTTATTGAGTTATGTCGCGATAAGCTTGACCTGCCGGTTAAGGGTTTAATGTGTATCCCGCCGGCCGATGATGAGGCGGCGATGCATTTTGGTCTGTTGGCTGAAATGGCCCGACGTCACAATTTAAAAACACTGAGCATGGGGATGAGTGCAGATTTTGAAACGGCTATCCGATTGGGGGCTACGCACGTTCGTGTGGGCTCTGCCGTGTTTGGCAATCGCCCTGTGCCGTTATAACGCTATACATCTTTTAAATTTTGGGTCCGGATATCAATGCTGCTGGAGTCTGTCCACTCGCCAAGAATCTGTATGAGGTCTGGCAGCGAAAAGGTGACGCATCCCTCTGTATCGGCATAAGCTGGTTTTGCAACATGTAAAAATATGGCGCTGCCGGCCCCCGGCTTTATGGGGTGATCATTATATCCGACGACCGCGATCAGGTCATAGACAGCATCAGAACGCCAAAGAATTTCGTGGTGCGCCGTATAGGGCAACGTAATTTGCTGATTATAGTGAACGTCATAGGGATCATCAGACCAGCCATCCTTTTTGGTTAGGGCGGCTATGGGCAGTATGGTATTCGGTCGTTGGATACGGTCCGGTCGGTAGAAGACCTGTCGCAATGAGAATTTGCCCGCGGGTGTGACGCCGTCACCTTCACGTTTTTCGGTGGAGATTCCACCAAAGCCAAGCGCGCATCTATAGCGGCGATCATTCCAATCGGCGAAGCCTGAGGGGTTTACGACTAAATTCACAAGGCGGTTATATCCTGTCCGCCGTAACCGTCAATCTATCTGATCGTCGCGTTCTCAGGGGCGGGCGGCGGCGTCATCATCATTTGTGTATTCAAGGAGTTGTATCTTTCGAGTGCGCATTCCATCGTTTTGGCGACCAGCGCTGGTGGGGCGCCGCGGGGTAACAAATAGGGGTGTGGTTTGAAAAAGGGTGTCGTCGGGTCACGTCGGGTTTTTGGTGATGCTTCAGGCTCGCCCTTCGCTTCACGTTGTACTGAACTACTTGTCGTGGCACCAACGTTTGCCAACAGCAAACCCGTTTGGGCGCGTTGAGCGTTTAAGATGGCTTCGGAAAGAATTTTCTTGTCAGACGCTGCGTCGGTGGTGGCTTGTTTCGTTGCTTCTTTGCGGTCAGAGAGGAACTGCAATATCTTTCGCTCGTCCATCTGTGAAAGCTGTGATGGCATTGTTTGCGCGCGCGGCAAGCTTTCATTTGGCGATGCCGATGCAAGAGATGTCGCAGCCAAAGTCGAAGCTGGGGCGGTCGGCGCCGCGGAAAGCTGATCTGTCGCTGCCTTTTCTTTGGGCGTTTCCAATACACCGGGAGAATTGATGTCGTCGTCTTCTTCAAATGTCGGGTTTGAGGTGGCGGCGACCTGTTCAACACTTTTCGACGTATCTGTGAAAATATAAGCGATGTGCCCCTCAATGTTCTTTCCCGTCGCTTCCTCGACAGCCGCAACAACGCCAGCGCCCATCATTCCGAAGGGCCCACCATAAAGAGCGCTGTCGACCATGCTGATCTCATCGCCGGTAACCATTCGATAAACGGTTGAAACAACGGGGATATGCTGCAACGGTTTCAAGATATCCAGGACGTCCGCAAAACTGATGCCGTCTTTCTTGTTTTGCCATAATTCGTTGAAGGAAATCTCATGTGTATCTGGCGCGCCGTCATTTTCCGGCGCATGCCGGATTGGCGCGGTGGATGATGGAAGGGATGAAATGGCGTCAGGCATAAGAGTCTCCAAACCCATAGATGCAAAAGATGTGCCAGAACCACCGCGATGTAACCTCTTGAAATAAAGTGATAATTTTCTGAAGACCGCTTCCATTTTGGAGGTGTTTCCATGATTGCCCGGCAGTTTTTGCCGCACTCAATATCACGATGGTAACTTTTGCGTCAGCGAATATTTGTACGGGGTTGTGTTTGGCATGAAATTTCCCATCTAATAGGGCGCGTTAGTTGCTATATTTTGGCAATCATTCATAGTAGCGCCCGTCAGGAGCAAAATTATGGCAGGCGGAAAAAACATACTCCTCGTGGAAGATGACGAGGCGCTGCGAGATTCTCTCGTTGAACAGCTTAAGCTTCACGAAGAGTTTAAGACCTATGCGGTTTCATCGGGTGGGGACGCTCTCGCTCAAATTAAAGAACAGCATTTTGACCTTCTTATTCTTGATGTCGGGCTGCCCGATATGGATGGAAGAGAGCTGTGTCGCCTGATGCGGCGCGCAGATGTTAAAGCGCCGATTATCATGTTGACGGGCGCAGATAGTGAGGCGGATACCATCCTTGGCCTCGACTCTGGCGCTAATGATTATATTACAAAGCCGTTTCGCCTTGGTGTTTTGCTCGCTCGGATACGGGCGCAGCTCCGGCAGCATGAGCGGAGCGAAGATGCGATTTTTAATCTTGGTCCCTATAGCTTTAGACCGGCCGCGAAACTGCTGCTTGAACCAGACGAAAATAAGAAGATACGGTTGACTGAAAAAGAAACCTCAATCCTCAAATATCTTTTTCGGGCTGGTGACGCGGTTATCGGACGTGACGAACTTCTCAACGAAGTCTGGGGCTACAATTCCGGTGTGACCACCCATACCCTGGAGACTCATGTCTACCGGTTACGCCAAAAGCTCGAGGCCGATCCCTCCAACGCCCAAATCCTTGTTACGGAGCCAGGCGGCTATCGGCTGATACCCTGAAGCGTCTGGTCAGGATCGCGCGCGCATCGTATTGCGAATGACTCCGAGACCATCGACGCGCGCCTCGCAGACGTCGCCGTCTTTAAGCCAAATCGGCTCTTTCATGCCAAGCGCGACCCCAAAGGGCGTGCCGGTAGCAATCAGATCGCCCGGCAAGAGCGTAATGCCTTTGCTGAGATAGGCGATCAAAGCCGGAATCTTGAAAATCAAGTTTGAGGTATTTGACGTCTGCCGCAGCTCGCCATTTACCGACAGGCTCAGATCCAGGTCGTGCGGGTCTTTGATGTCGTCTCTGGTAACGATAGCGGGGCCATAAGGACAAAACGTATCAAGGGATTTTCCAATATCCCATTGTCCGGCACCGCCAAGCTGAAGGTCACGCGCGGACACGTCATTGACGACCGTATATCCGAGAACATAATCCATCGCGTTTTCTTCAGAAACGCGTGAGGCTTGTTTGCCAATGACAACACCGAGCTCAACCTCATAATCCATGTCATGGCAGACATCTTCATACCAATGGACATCGTCATAAGGGCCGGTCACGGACGTGGAGTATTTTGTAAAAACGACCGGTTCCGTGGGCACGGCCATATTAGCTTCGCGGCAATGGTCGATATAGTTGAGCCCGATCCCGATGACTTTTCGTGGGTGCTGAATAGGTGCGTTTAGGCTAACAGCATTCAGAGCGCAGTCTGGAGCAGACCAATTATTGATTGCGGCGTTTACGGCACCAAGCGTGTCATCACCCCCTTGAGCGATTGCCATAAGGTCGCCTTGATCACCAACCGGCAACCCAGCCGCCTGCAGGTCAAGAACGCGGTCATTTTTGAGGGCGCCCGGTCGTTTAACGCCATCGACAGTGAAAGTTACTAGCTGTGCCATAGTTTTTTCCTAGATTTGCGTGGTTAGAAACCATTTCCAAAGTTAAGCGAGAAATACACTGGACACGTGGTTGCGTCTAGCGGTGGAATTTTCTTCCATAGCAATGTTAGCTACAGCACATTATATCAATGTATTAGGAGATATAGTGCTGCGGTCGGAGTTGAGTTTATTGTGACCATGAAAAATGATTTCAGCGTAGGATTCTGGGGCGTTAGAGGCTCTATTGCTTGCTCCGGTCCGGAAACGCAGCGCTATGGCGGCAATACTTCTTGCGTCGAGATGTGGTGTGACGACAGGCTCCTGGTCTTTGATGCCGGAACCGGCGCGCGACCCCTCGGCCTGTCCTTGAGTGAAAAATGCCGCACACCGTTTAAATTTGATCATTTTTTCTCACACACATTGGGATCACATTGCCGGCCTGCCGTTCTTTTGCCCCGCCTATGGTGACGGCAATAAAATTAACGTATGGGCCGGCCATCTTTTGCCCGATGGCAACATCGAAGCCGTCCTAAGACAGGCGATGACAGAACCCTTGTTTCCGGTTCCCCTGGAT
>Ga0055584_100003715_pt1 | contig 14987 bp, 16 predicted proteins | sample OSDHelmetaG_FD_58716 | JGI IMG/M metagenome (GOLD analysis project Ga0055584, IMG submission 58716) | Pelagic marine sediment microbial communities from the LTER site Helgoland, North Sea, for post-phytoplankton bloom and carbon turnover... | ecosystem: Environmental > Aquatic > Marine >... | reverse complement strand
ACGCCGTTGTGATTTTACTGGTAAAGGCGTTCAGACTGGCAACAATGTTAGCCACGCGAATAACAAGACGCGCCGTCGCTATTTGCCGAACATGCAAAAAGGTTCATTCGTGAGCGAAATTCTGGGCGAAGTTATTCAGGTTCGCCTAACAGCTCGCGGCATTCGCACTATCGAGCATAACGGTGGTTTGGACTCATTCTTGATGTCTACAGCCGACCGTAACCTCGGTCCTGATGCGCTTAAGATCAAGAGCCGCATTAAGAAGAAAGCTGCTTCTGCTGCTGCGTAAATCTAAACAGATTTTTGAAAAAGGCCTGCCTCTTTGGTGGGCCTTTTTTTATGCCTGCCATTCAAGACGAACGCTGGCATCCTTCTCGTTTGAGAGATGGTTTGTCTGTAAGGTCTGAAACTCTTGATTTGTGCAGAGTTGTGACAGGGCCCAGACAGCAGCACCTCTCACGACTGGGCTACCATGCGCCAGGAGTTTTTCGATTGATGGTCGTAATTCAGGACTTGCTGAATTTCCGCAAGCGATCAAAACATTGCGCAAGAAACGATCAATGCCGATGCGTTTGATGGGCGAACCGGAGAAGAGTGCCCGAAAGGAAGCATCGTCCAATTCCAGGAAATCTCTGAGCTTTGGTGTGACAAGTGCTTCTCTGGGTAAGAAAGCAAGTTCTTCGGTTTGTTTGGCGAACTTATTCCACGGACAAACCGCGAGACAGTCATCACAGCCGTAGATCCTGTTACCTATCGCTTGTCGAAATTCTCTGGGGATCGGCCCTTTGTGCTCGATGGTGAGGTAGGAGATACAACGGCGCGCATCGAGCTGATAGGCCCGGGGGAAGGCCGCTGTAGGGCAGATGTCCAAACAACGCCTGCATCCACCACAGTGGTCGCTTTCTGCCGTGTCAGGCTCGATCTCAAGGGTTGTGTAGATCTCGCCCAGAAACAACCAGGAACCAAAGTCTCGCGATACAATGTTAGTGTGCTTACCTTGCCATCCAATCCCGGCCGACTGAGCCAAGGGCTTCTCAAGCACTGGTGCCGTATCGACAAAGACCTTCAGCTCACAGCCATACTCAGCAACCATCCAGCGCGCAATCTGCTTCAGGCGTTTTTTGACCAGATCATGGTAGTCTTTGTTTTGCGCGTAGGCGGATACATTCGCCTGCTCTTTGATCTCGAGTTTTTTGAGCGGATCAAAGGCAGGTCCGTAATTGGATCCAAGCGAGATTACAGAACGGCATTCTGGCCAAAGGCCTTGTGGCGAAGCACGTTGTTCTTTGCGCCTCTCCATCCAGGTCATGTCACCTTGAAAGCCAAGTGACAGGAATTCATCAAAACCCTGTTGGTTGACTTGTGACATTTCGGTCGAGGCAAAACCAACCGTATCGAAACCGCAACTAAGTGCGAATTCGTTGATCGAGGCTTTCAGATCCTGCATCGAAGTAGACATTGTGATTGCTCAAACAAAAAGACCGGCCATAAAGACCGGTCTTTTCAAAAGTCGAAAGTATCCAGACTTAGCCGTAAATGGACTCTTTACCAAAATGCTTAGTCAACATGTAGTACATCACAGCACGGAACTTGTTGCGCTCTGAACGGCCATAAGTCTCGATGGCTTTTTGGATAGCAGCATCAAGTTCAGGACCGTCGGAAAGGCCAAGCTTCTTGATGAGGAAGTTGTTCTTCACTGTTTCCAGTTCCGCAGGCTGAGAAGCCGCAACAGTGGACGCATCTGCGTTGTAGATCGCAGGACCGCAGCCCTTTGTTACCTTCTCAAGCAGATCCATATCTGCTGTCATACCACATTTGTTCTTCAGATCATCTGCATACTGTGCGATCAAATCATCACGTCTACCCATGGAAAATCTCCTCTTGGCTGTATGGGTTTGTACCGTCGCAAGCCAGCAAGTGGCTTCCCGCGTCGCGAATCTATAAACTCGAGGGCGAACCTAAGCGATCTTGGCGCGCAAGGGAAGGCTTTTGCTCGGTAAATTTTTATCTAGTTTGCTTAAACTAGAGCGTCGCAATGTCACCTAGCGCTTGTTCAGCATCAAAAGCAGCAACAAAGTCATCAAATTGGCCCTGTTCTAGGGCACCGCGCATCCCTGCCATCAGTTCCTGATAGTAGGTCAGATTGTGCCAAGTCAGCAGCATGTTGCCTAAGATCTCGGAAGCCATGACCAAATGACGTATGTAGGCACGGCTGTAGGATTTACAGGCCGGGCAGAGGCATTTTTCGTCGATGGGGCGAGGGTCGTCTTTATGACGAGCGTTGCGCATATTGACAGCACCGCGCCTGGTGAAGGCTTGGCTGGTCCTGCCAGAGCGTGTAGGCAGTACGCAGTCGAACATGTCCACGCCACGCTTTACAGCACCGACCAAATCACTCGGTTTGCCAACGCCCATCAGATAGCGCGGGCGGTCTTTGGGCAGCATGGGTGCTGTGTAGTCGAGTGTGTCGAACATGATTTGTTGGCCTTCGCCAACAGCCAAACCGCCAATGGCATATCCGGGGAAATCAAGATCAACAAGACGTTTGACCGATTCTTCTCTGAGGTTGCGATAGGTGCTGCCTTGAACGATGCCATAGAGCGCGTAGCCTGGCCGCTCCACAAAGGCCTTCTTACTTCTTTCCGCCCAAGCCATGGAGAGTTCCATCGACTCCCGCGCGACAGGCTCTGTCGCCGGGTAGGGCGTGCACTCGTCAAAAGCCATGGTGATGGTCGCATCCAGCAAGTTTTGGATTTCCATAGAGCGTTCCGGCGTCAGGCGCTCTTCGTGGCCGTCAATATGGGACTTGAAAGTCACGCCATCCTCGTCAATCTTGCGCAGTTTAGCTAGCGACATCACTTGATAACCGCCAGAATCAGTCAGGATGGGCCCTGGCCAGTTCATGAACTTGTGCAGGCCACCAAGAGAAGCAATGCGCTCTGCCGTAGGGCGAAGCATCAAGTGATAGGTGTTGCCCAGAATGATCTGCGCACCCGTAGAGGCAACAGACTCAGGCAACATAGCTTTGACGGTCGCTGCTGTTCCCACAGGCATAAACGCAGGCGTATCAATCTCACCGTGGGCTGTGGTGACTTTACCGCGACGGGCTTCGCCGGATGTGTGGGAAACCTTGAATGAAAACTCAGTCATGATGGGTCCTTTCTCTCAAGCAAAGAGGCATCGCCGTAAGAATAGAAGCGGTAATTGTTGTCAATGGCATGCTGGTAAGCAGCCTGCATTTCCTCAAGTCCGGAGAAAGCGGACACCAACATGAACAGTGTCGATTTTGGCAAGTGGAAATTGGTCAGGAGCTTGTCAACGCAGCGAAAGCGGTAGCCCGGCGTGATGAAAATCGACGTACTCTTTTGACCATGATCCATGTCGCCATTTTCGAGCGCAAAACTCTCAAGCGTCCGAAGAGAGGTTGTTCCCGCGGCAATGACTTTGTTACCCGCTGATTTTGTCTCTTGGATGAGAGCAGCGGTTTCCTGAGGCATGACACAGAACTCACTGTGCATCAGATGATCAGAGGTGTCATCAGCCACCACAGGCAGAAAGGTGCCAGCCCCAACGTGCAAAGTGACTTTTGCAGTCTTGACGCCTCGCTCGGCCAGCTGGTTGAGGAGCCTTGTCGTGAAGTGCAGACTGGCCGTTGGAGCGGCGACCGCGCCTGGGTTTGCAGCGAAGATCGTCTGATAGTCTTCGTTGTCATTCGCCGCTTGGTCTTCCGATCTCTTAATGTAGGGAGGCAGCGGCATAGAGCCTACTTTCTCCAGAAGAGGGAAAAAGGCCTCCGCCTTTACACCAAAGTTTAGGACCAGAGTTGCGCCATCACGAGAAACGATTTCTGCACTAAGCTCTGACCCAAAATCAAGAAAATCGCCAGGTCGGCAGCGTTTTGCTGGCCTAGCGAAGGCTTCCCAAATCCCTGGGCCTTGTTCTTTGGTTAAAGTGACTTCGACCTTGCCGCCTGTGGCTCTTTTGACCCCCAACAGCCGCGCCGGAATGACTTTTGTGTCATTGATGACCAAGAGGTCGCCTGGCTCAAGCAAGCTAGGCAAATCGAGAACACCGAGATCATCTAAACCGCTGGGACCAACATGCAGCAGCTTGGCTGCATCTCTCGGTTGAGCAGGTTCAATGGCGATTCGGTCTTTCGGCAGTTCAAAGTCGAAGAGATCAACGCGCATGGATCAAGCTTCAGCTTTGTTTCCGATCCACCAGGCGATAGCCAGCTTGAAAGGAACGAGAAGCAACAATGCCATTGCGACCTTAACACCGAAGTCACCCAAGGCGACTTGCTGCCAATTCCAATCCTGGCCATAGAAGGCGAGGGAGTAGAACAGCGCGGTATCAACCGCGGATGCAATAAAGGATGAAATCAATGGTGCCTTCCACCAATCCAACAGACGGAAGCGATTGAAGACAGTCACATCCAGGATCTGGCCTACCAAAAAGGCAGAGACAGAAGCCAAGCCGATACGGACGTCGCCACCAAGGATAGACATGATGCCACCGGCAATAAAACCGAAGAAGATGACAACGTAAGCGTTGCGCGTGCCCAACAGACGGTTGGTGACATCGGTGATCAAAAAGGCGAGGGGGAAAGTGAACGTTGCCCAAGTGACCCAATTGTTGATGGGGTGCTGGACCAAAACATTAGAAATATAAATGGTAAAGGCCATTGCAAGGCCAGCCATCACTGTCGAGAGTGATAGTTTCGTCATGTGCCACATCCTTCTTTTGCTCTCCTGATACCTGACCGGCATGATAGACCAGCGGCTTTCACCAAGTAGAGTTGTCGTGGGTTAAGTGATGGCAGGCGCTTTGACAGCTTTTGTCTTTGAGGTCAAGCAATGCTGGTCTACAAAAAAGCAGAGTTTGAAACCGAAGGGGTCGCCATGTCTTTGTTTATCAGTAAAAAAAGCGACGGACTGGGAAAGATGCTTGGCATTGGCCTCGTCATTTTCGTGGTTTTTGTCATCAAGTTCTGGTCGGACATTTATGGCTATTTGGCGAAAACCACGATCCTGACACGCGACCAGTTTCTTTCCAGTTCAGTAACATCGTTTACAGGTATGTTCGCTGGGCTGGCGCTCATGGGGTTGTCGATGTGGATAAGGAAGAGACTAGCTAGAAATCGCAAAAGCGATGAGCAAAGTTGATTGCAGCGGATTGAAGTTGTTGTCGGTCATCAAATAGATCCAGGTTTCACCATTGGGCCGTTCCACGGCTGAGATAGCCTCGAAATTGCGTCCGAGCTCTGTTCCTAAACCGAAGTGTGCCAGGATCTTTGGCTGCAAGAACGCGCCGGGTTGGATGTCAATTACGTCCAGCTCTACAATCCGGCTTTCAAAGCCTTTAGTGAAGCCGTGGAAACGTCGTTCGGTTAACCAGACCTTGTTGCCATTTGGGCTGGTGGTTGCGCCCGTTGCTTGCCAGCGTTGATCGCGTGGATAAACCAGGATCTCCCATTGGTTGCCATCGAAGATCCAGGCGCGATAGCCGCCTTGTCGTCGGAGTTTTTCTGCGACCGCGAACAGTCGGTTACCGGGTAAGTCGGTCACGGCCTCAACACCATTGTTAAGACTTGAATGGTTGATTGCGACAGGGTTGGGGAGTGTTGTGCCGTTACCATCGAGGTCCCTATACTGGCGGAACCGATGTGCGCGTTCAAATGATACGATGAACGATCCGTCGCTCAGTTTGGTAAGGGACTCACTGTCATACCGCTTGAAATGAGTGATGTGCGCTTCAACCTGTAAGGAAGACATGGAAGCTTGGTTGACCGTCCCGAGCCTACCGGAACTGTCGTAGAATAGGGAAGCGGAGAGGATATCAGCTTTATCTGTGAGGGCTGTTATGGTTTCACCACGCTGATCGATAAGAAGGCCGCTAAAGCCACCAAAACTCGCTGACCAGGCGGCTAAAGCTAGACCACCGCGCCACTCTAACCGTGGACTGATTGAACTTAGATTGGGCTTGGGGAAGACGGAACTGCGAACGGAAAGATCACCCGCTTTCGCTTTTTGCTCTAGGGTAAAAAGGCAGGCGAAAACACACAAGAAAATTGATAGAAATGTTTTCACGGCCTTCAAGCCGCGCGTCGGCCTCGACCAGAGCCGCCCTTTTTGGCGGGTTTTTCGTCGAAGAGTTCGACCAAGTGATGCATCATCGCACCGCCCAGTTGCTCGGCATCGACGATTGTCACAGCTCGTTTGTAGTAGCGGGTTACGTCGTGGCCAATACCAATGGCAACCAACTCGACAGGAGACTTGTTCTCAATCTCGTCGATCACTTCCCTCAAATGTCTTTCGAGATAATTGCCTGAATTGACAGAGAGTGTTGAATCATCAATTGGCGCGCCGTCAGAAATCACCATCAGAATACGGCGCTGCTCCTGGCGAACCATCAGACGCTCATGTGCCCAAGACAGCGCCTCACCATCGATGTTTTCTTTGAGAAGACCTTCTCTCAGCATCAGGCCTAGGTTCTTGCGAACCCGGCGCCAGGGTGCATCGGCAGATTTATAAATGATGTGGCGCAAGTCATTGAGGCGTCCTGGGTTGGCTGGTTTACCGGCGTTCAACCAAGTTTCTCTTGCCTGTCCACCTTTCCACATCTTGGTTGTGAAGCCGAGAATTTCAACTTTAACAGCACAGCGTTCCAAAGTACGCGCCAGAATATCGGCGCAAATAGCAGCCGTTGAGATCGGACGGCCTCGCATTGAACCAGAGTTATCAATCAACAAAGTGACGACGGTGTCGCGGAATTCTGTATCGCTCTCTAACTTGAATGACAAAGCATTCATTGGATTGAGAACAACCCTGTCTAAGCGAGCGGTATCCAGCAGGCCTTCTTCGAGGTTAAATTCCCAAGAGCGCGTTTGTTTGGCCATCAGCTTGCGTTGCAAGCGATTGGCAAGTTTGGAGATGACAGATTGGATAGAGGCAACTTGCTGATCGAGCATGGCTCTCAACCGTGTCAGTTCCTCGCCATCGCAAAGCTCATCGGCATTAACGATTTCATCGTTCTTTGTGGAGAAAGCTTCATAAGCGCGCTCATTGCCAGAATTATGGCCCATGTTGGCTTGTGGCAAGTCTTGAGGACCACCTGGTTCATCTTCGGTGGCACCGTCCATGGCGTCATCATCCATGGACATTTCTTCGGTCTCACCGGAAGGGTCGCCCTCGTCTTCGCTCGGATTTCCATCCATGGACATGGAAGAATCGTCGTCTTGATCTTCCGAAGATTCGCCGCGAATGTCGTCGTTACCGTCTTCTTCTTCGGTGTCGCCTTCTTCGCCGTCATCTGAATCGTCGCCTTGGTCGCCGTCGCCCTCAGAGACTTCATAGTTGAGGTCGGCTAGCAGGTCTTGGATAGCAGAAGCGAACTCATTTTGGTCATCAACATGATCGCTTAAACGATCAAGATCCTCATAGACCTTCTCGTCGAGGTGTGGCTTCCACAGATCGATGATGTGTTGACCAGCTTCTGGCGGTGTTTCGCCGGTGAGGGCTTCGCGCACCATCAACCGCATAACTTCAGACAAAGGAACTGCGTTGTGGTCCGTCAGGCTTTGGTAGTTATTGTTAGTACAGCGGTCTTCCAGGGCTTTACCGAGGTTGGCGCGGATGCCGTGAAAAGCTTGACTGCCTACAGCCTCATAGCGGGCCTGTTCAACTGCATCGAAGATAGCACGGGCTGACATATCGGTCGGTGCGCGACGGCTGTGAATCTTTTCATCATGGTGGCGCAGCTTGAGAGCGGCTGCATCAGCCTCTCCGCGAGCCAAGGCAACTTCGTCAGCAGGTAGATTGCGAGCCGGAGTAGGCAAGTAAAGTTCTTGCCCAAAGATACCACGTGCGTTTGCAGCAAAAACAGCTTCCAATTCTTTTTCGCCAGAGACGGCTCTGGTTGCTGCACTCAAGCAACGGCGAAAATGTTCTACTGGATCGTTGTCTTTGTTGGCAGACATGAGCGCTTAGCCGATACCGCTGATGGAAGACTGTGGCAGGTCCTCGCCCATTGCTCTTTGGTAATATTCAGCAATGGTCGAGCGTTCGACCTCGTCACACTTATTGAGGAAGGTCAGGCGGAAACCGAGGCCCAAGTCGCCTTCGAAAATCGAAGCGTTGTCCCCCCAGTTGATCACTGTTCTAGGGCTCATCACTGTAGAAATATCGCCATTTATGAAACCTTCGCGGGTCAAACTGGCCAAGGCAACCATGGACTCGACAATTTTGCGACCTTCGTCAGTATCGTAGCTTGGGCATTTGGCGAGCACAATATCAACTTCTTGCTGACGTGGCAGATAGTTCAACGCTGATACGATTGACCAACGGTCCATCTGGGCTTGGTTGATTTGCTGTGTACCATGATACAAGCCAGAAGTGTCACCCAAACCGACGGTGTTTGATGTTGCGAACAAGCGGAAAGAAGGGTGCGCTTTGATGACCTTGCTTTGATCGAGCAGGGTCAGCTTTCCGCCAACTTCCAAAACACGTTGGATAACAAACATTACATCCGGGCGACCGGCATCATATTCGTCGAAAACAAGTGCGGTGGGGCGTTGCAAAGCCCAAGGCAACAAACCTTCGCGGAATTCTGTGATTTGCTTACCGTCTTTCAAGACGATGGCATCTTTACCAACGAGATCGATACGGCTGATATGGCTGTCGAGGTTGATGCGGATACAGGGCCAGTTTAGGCGCGCCGCAACCTGTTCGATGTGTGTCGATTTTCCCGTACCATGATAGCCCTGAATCATCACACGACGATTGTGGGCAAATCCGGCCAGAATAGCCAGTGTTGTATCGGGATCAAAACAATAAGCAGGATCGATCTCAGGCACATGTTCTGTGTGCTCTGAAAAGGCAGGCACCATTAGACCTGATTCAAAACTAAATGTTTCAGAAACAGAAACTTTGGTATCGGGCAGACCAATGCCGCCAAAGTTATCCTCGGCCACCATTGCCATAACTACTTATCCTTGTTGGTGAATTTAGCCTCGTTGAGAGAATCAACGCTGTTCATACTAGAGCTTGTAGTCCCATGGGTACAGCCACTTTTTGCAAATTCCTTGCAAAAGAAACTGCAAAAGGCGTTAGTGGATACCCTTTTTGAGAGCTGCGAAGGCTTCGTTGATTTCTTTTAGCCGTTCTTCTGCATCGGGATCGTCTTGATTTAAGTCAGGGTGGTACCGCTTGACCATTTCTTTGTAAGCCTTTTTGACTTCCTCTGCTGTACAGGGGGCCTCTAGATTCAGCAGATCTAAGCCGCGCTTTTGCACACCGGTCAGCGACTTATAGAGATGTTCTCTCTTCACTCGGGCAATGTCGGCTTCATTCCCCAAAATACCTAAGGGATCGGCAACTGAATCGGCGCCGAGGCTGGCTTGGCCTACTTTACCAGAACGCGTGTTCCAGGTTGGTCGCTGCCACGTCGTGTCCGCCTTGCGGTGACTTTCTATCTCGCCAGGGGTCATGCCCTCATAGAAATTCCAGGATTTATTGTATTCCTGGATATGTTTTATGCAGAACCAATAGTACTCATTGAGCTGCTGTTTGCTCTTTGGTGCGCGGTGTTCACCCAATTCTTCGCAATCGTCGGCGTCACAAAGTCGTTCTTTTGACACTGGTTTGCCAAAAGGGGCATTCAGGAGATCGTCCTTGATTGAGCTGCGGCGCGCCAAGATTTTGGTCCTTTGTTTTGAAGGCTTGGTTTTGAAGAGCGCCCATGATATCGAGTCGTGATCAACTTGTGAAGCCGAGAAATGACAGTAGCAGCAACAATCGAAAAAAAACTACAAGAAGCTTTTCAACCTGCAAAGCTTATTGTGAGAGATGACTCGCATTTGCATGCGGGGCACATCGGTGCCAAACCAGAAGGGGAAACCCATTTTTATGTGGAGATCGCCGGGGATGCTTTTGATGGGTTAAATAGAGTTGCACAGCAGCGGGCGGTCAACAAAGTTCTGTCAGAGGAACTGACGGGCCCTGTTCATGCGCTTCAGCTGAAGGTTAGCAAAGTTTAGTCAGCTTTGGCTGTGTCACCGGTGTAATACTCAGGCCAATCCCGCTCGACGATTTCGCTGTCGCTTGCATAGGCATGACAGGTGTTGAGCAATAGGGGACGGCTGCGTTCTTTGTCGGGATTGGCAGCCCGCTTTTCATTGGCTTTTCTGTTGAGGGTTGGCCACATGGTTTGATAGGCGACTGTTCCCATGTTGCGCAACATGTCTGTTAGATGAGTGCAGCCATGAACGCCGGAAACTGCCTTTCTTACTTGATGGTTCCATCCGGCAACCAAACGCGTGCCAATGATTGCTTTATATTGATCGTTGATCGCGGGGCAGATCGCGTGGGGGCCTGACACCGTTTTGGCCTCCACGTCGATGACTTCCAAAGAATCGTTGATGGTCATGCGAATCCACATGTCATGAATGGGTTCGCCCGCCGCAACATGCCCGCGAAATGTCGAATCAAAGCTATAGGTCTTTGTGTCGGTCATATGACCCTCAATGTCGAACAAGCCGTCTTCGCGTTCATAGCCCGCGAAGGAATAGTTACGGCTATGCAGATGTTTTCTCTTAGCAGGCTTTGAAAGAGGCATTGATTAAGTCCTGAATTTGATCCGAGTTCACGAACGTTTCGGAGGAGTGATTTTTAGGGATGTAATCTGATTACGCTGGCGTTCAAGGATTTCAAATCGGAACCCGTGGAAATCAAATATCTGACCAACATTTGGAATATGGCGCGCCTCATAGAGAACCAGGCCAGCAATCGTGGCGGCCTCTTCGTCAGGCAGCAGCCAATCAAATTGCCGGTTAAGATCGCGGATGGTAACGATGCCTTCTGCTATGACAGTCCCGTCCTTCTGAGGTGCGACACCGGCCGTCATAGTATCGTGCTCGTCATCGATTTCGCCAACGATTTCTTCGAGAATGTCTTCCAGTGTTACTATCCCCTGAACGGTGCCATACTCGTCGATCACAACCGCGAAATGTTCTTTGCGAGATTGGAAAGCCTCAAGCTGATCAAGCAGGGAGGTGGTTTCCGGTACAAACCAAGTCGGGGTCGCAATCTTCTTCAAATTGAGTTTGCTGAGATCACCGTTGAGTTCCTGGATAGCGCGAAGTAGGCCCTTTGCATGGACAACACCAATGATGTTGTCAGGGTCTCCACTGTAAAGAGGGAGGCGCGTATAGGAGCTGTTGAGGACCGCGGCCACCGTTTCTTCTGGTGATAGCTCGATATCGATAAGATCAACGGAGCTGCGGTGGGTCATGATTTCTTCTAGCGATATCTCGTCGAGGTCTAGGATTGAATGAAGCATATGTTTCGCTTCACGCTTTTCCTCTTGATTGTTCGCCGCGTGAAGCTCAATGGCGCCGCGCAATTCTTCTTCCGCCGCGTCCTCATGATCAGCGGCATGTGTCAAGCCAAAGACCTTAATCAATCCGCGAACAATAATTCTAACGATGGTCGTGAAGGGTTTAAGCAACAAGACAATTTTCTTCATTGTCGGCGCGATAACCAGTGCAACCCGGTCAGCGTGGAGCAGGGCGTAGGTTTTCGGCAAAACTTCGGAGAAAATTACGATAGTAAGTGTCATAATCAGCGTTGCGATAAGAACGCCTGCATCACCAAATGCTTTAAGAAGGAGAGATGTGGCAAGGGCCGACGCCAAAATATTAACCAAGTTATTGCCGAGCAATATGGCACTGAGCAATCTGTCCTGATCTTTCCAAAGAAGGTTAACGATGCTCGCCCTTCGACTGCCGCGTCTTTCTAAGGTGTGAATGCGTGGTTTAGAGGCGGCTGTTAGCGCGGTTTCTGAGCCTGAGAAGAACGCAGAAAGGGTCAGAAGGGCGACGATCGCGACGATCGTGACGATCTCATCCCAGTAGCTTGTCAAAAAAACTGTAAGGTTTTCAAGCATGCTTACAGCGTTTCCGAAAGCAGGGTCGAAACCATATCTTTGTCGACTTCTTTGGTCAAAAAGGCTTCTCCTATGCGGGAAAGCATAACAAAAGTAGACTGTCCGCCTTTTACTTTTTTGTCTCGAGTCATGTGATCCATCAGCGCTGCGACAGTGACGTGTGTGCCATCGTAAGCACTAAAATCACAGTTTAGCCCGAGTGATTGAAAGTGTTGTTCGATACGCGTTGCTTCCTGGCGTTCCATCCATCCGTGGCGGACGGAACTTTCTGCGGCTAGGCGGGTGCCAATGGCAACAGCCTCACCATGCAGCAGTCGTCCATCGTAGCCCATTTCAGCTTCATAGGCATGACCAAAAGTATGTCCTAGATTAAGGAGACCGCGCACTCCGCCCTCACGCTCATCAGCGGAGACGACTTCGGCTTTAACTTCACAAGAGCGCATGATGGCATGTTGCAGCAGATCTAAATCGCCACCAAGCATTTCGGCGGCCTTTTGCTCCAACCATTCAAAGAAAGCGTAGTCGCGGATCAGGCCGTATTTTACGACCTCGGCATAACCCGCCAGCAATTCACGATTGGGTAGGGTTTCTAAGACAGAGAGATCAATGAACACAGCTTTTGGCTGGTAAAATGCGCCGACCAAGTTCTTGCCTTGTGGCGTGTTAATACCAGTTTTTCCACCAACGGAGCTGTCAACTTGGGCTAGCAGAGAGGTTGGAATTTGGACAAAGTTGACGCCACGCAGGACCGACGCCGCAACATAGCCAGCTAAGTCTCCAATGACGCCGCCACCAAAAGCAATGACGGTGTCAGATCGCTCAATCCTAGCGCTCAACAGTTCTTCGCAAAGGCGCGTAAACTGGGACCAACCTTTGGAAGATTCTCCAGCCGGTACCGTTATCCATACTTGCTCAAAAGATGACTTGTCGAGAGCTTGTTTCAATTGACTACCGTGGAGGTCATAGACATTTTGATCGGCGATAATGAACAGCCGTCGCGAAGCAACCAAAGGTTCCAGCAGATCTCCAGCTTCAGACAACAAGCCAGCTTTGGTGATGATGGGGTAAGAACGGTCTCCAAGATCGACTGTGATTTCGTTCCGCGTTTTTGTCATCCCAACTCCGCCGCTATGGCTCGTAAAAGTTTTGTTAAAGTTCGCTCGTGAGGGCCATCTACGCTTTCCACGGTCACATCAGCCGTGCCGTAGAACGGGTGGCGTTTTTGAATGAGGTTAGCCAAAATTTCCCGCGGCTTCCCTTGTTTTAGCAAAGGGCGGTTGTTTCGCTTAGCGGTTCTCTTGACCAATAGATCGAGGTCAGCTTTGATCCATACAGACAAAGATTGCTCTTTGATGGCTTTTCTCGTTTCGGGATCGATGAAGGCACCGCCGCCAGTTGCAAGCACGAGAGGTTTTTCACCGAGGATGCGCTGAATTACCCTTCTTTCGCCGTCACGGAAGAAGGCCTCGCCATGCTGCTCAAAAATTTCGGGTATCGTTGCGCCTGCGGCTTCCTCAATCGCGGAATCGGCATCGGCAAATGGCAGTTCAATGCGTTCAGCCAAGCGCCTGCCTAGGGAGGATTTCCCGCAGCCCATCAACCCGACCAAGACGATGGTCTTGTCCAGCTTCTTCTGTATCAAAGCTATGTCGGATTTTTTACTCACGTGGTTCTACTAACCTGATTACCGCAGATCTTTGCGAAAGCTCTAAATAGGCGCTTTAACGTCATTTTCCAATGGCCTGTAAGGCACTCCATGCACTTTTTCAATTGCGGACTCGCTGTTGAAACCTGTAAAATCCCTTATTCCGTGACCGTTGCCCTGAAATCACCCGTGAACCAAGAAAGTTTAAGCTTTGCCCCGTCGCCGTAAACAATCATCTGGCATCTGGATTTTCATCCTTATAATTCTGCTGCTGGTGGGGGCTTTTGCCGGTGCTATCGTTTATTCGTGGGACATGCCGCCACCGCTGCGGAAGATCGAGAAAATTTTACCTCCTGAAACATTTGAAGGACTTAACGTACCGCAGCCAGTGGATTAGGGGGGTGTTAGAGCTATTTCTAGAGATGCTTGTTGCTGAGCGCGGTGCCGCAAAAAACACCGTCGAAGCTTACACTCGGGACTTGGTCTCTGTATCGGACTTCCTGTCCCACAAAAAACTGGGTGCTCTGAAGTCCGCACAAACGGAACACTTGAGGGCCTATTTCAGCCATCAAAAGAAAGAGGGTGTGTCGGAACGCACGGTTGCGCGACGTTTGTCCAGTCTCCGCCAATTCTATCGCTTTCTTTTGGATGAGGGCTTAAGAGAAGACAATCCGGTAGATCGGATTGAAAGCCCTAAGCAAGGGCGCTCGTTACCGAAGGTTATGTCTGAAAAAGAAATCGAGAGTTTGTTGACTTTCGTTCGCAAAGAGGCGGATGAAAAAGGCAGCCCTGAGGCAATGCGACTTTTTCTTTTGATCGAGCTTTTGTACGCAACGGGTTTGAGGGTCAGTGAACTGGTCGGCCTGCCATTGGCAGCTGTATCTCGAGATCCTCAGTTGCTGCTGGTAAAGGGCAAGGGTGACAAGGAGCGTTTGGTTCCAGTGGGATCGGCGGCTCGGAATGCACTTTCGCGCTATTTGCCCTTGCGAGTTCGATTCTTGAAAGCTGGAATAGAATCACCTTGGCTGTTCCCTTCAAGCGGAGCAGAAGGCCGTTTGACGAGACAGCGGTTCGGCCAGTTGTTGAAAGAAGCAGCGTCACAGGCGGGTTTAGAACCCAAGAAGGTGTCGCCGCACGTTCTGCGTCATGCTTTTGCCAGCCACCTTTTGGCCAACGGCGCCGACCTCAGGATTGTACAAAAGATGCTGGGGCATGCAGATATCTCAACGACTCAGATTTACACACATGTGTTGGATTCGCGATTACAAAAATTGGTTCAAGAGCACCATCCTTTGGCGTCGCGGTCGAAATCCGGTTGATCTTTGTCTGTGCAAAAGTTAGAGCAGGCACCAAAGTTTTAATTCAATCTATTTGAATTTCTCCTCCGTCATGCCTAACT
>Ga0055584_100003714_pt1 | contig 14989 bp, 12 predicted proteins | sample OSDHelmetaG_FD_58716 | JGI IMG/M metagenome (GOLD analysis project Ga0055584, IMG submission 58716) | Pelagic marine sediment microbial communities from the LTER site Helgoland, North Sea, for post-phytoplankton bloom and carbon turnover... | ecosystem: Environmental > Aquatic > Marine >... | reverse complement strand
CTTTCGGAAAAATGTCGAAAGCGATCTACAAGGCAGACTGAATCTCGAGGTGGTGATATTGCTCCCCAACGCCCTCATCCTACCAATGCATCTGACTATCATTTTCGGAGTGGGCATGGGATCCAACCGTCTCGCTGTCCTCCTCTTTTCTACTCTCAAAACCGGGGCAGATTATCTGATGCACATTGTCGAGCACATGATGTTGCAGAAGAAAATTCCGAAAGAATGAGACTCGCCAGATCGCGGCGTCGATGCCAATCTCTCGCCATGAAATTCTGGCTTTCCCTGGCAACGCTCACAATCGCGCTTTCTCTACCGGCAAAAGAGAAGCCGAATGTTCTGTTCATCGCTTCCGACGATCTCGCCTGTTCGCTGGGATGCTACGGAGACCTCATTGCGCAAACTCCACACCTCGACCGGCTCGCGGCAACAGGTGTCCGCTTTGATCGCGCCTACAATCAGCTTCCGCTCTGCAATCCAACTCGAGCCAGCGTCATGACCGGGCTGCGACCTGACACAATCAAAGTCTATGACCTCGACCGTCACTTTCGCGATGAAGTGCCTGACGCCGTAACGCTTTCCCAGCAATTCATGAAGGCCGGATACTTCGCAGGTCGCGTCGGCAAAATTTATCACTACAACGTCCCCGCCAGTATCGGTACAGACGGCTTCGATGATCCGCCTTCCTGGCAACAGGCCATCAACCCGAAGGGCAGGGACAAACACGACGAAGCTCTGGTCTTCAACGCCGAACCTCATCGCAAGATCAGCGGCGCTCTGAGCTGGCTCGCCGCTGACGGAACCGACGAGGAACAAACCGACGGCATGATCACAACCGAGGCGATCAAGTTGATGAAAGAGCAAAAAGACGAGCCTTTCTTTCTCGCAGTTGGATTCTTCCGCCCACACACTCCCTACGTTGCACCGCGAAAATACTTCGATCTGTATCCTCTCAAAGACATGCGTCTTCCCTATGCGCCGAAGGACGATCGCGAGGACATTCCGACAGCTGCTTTTGCTCACAACTGCCCTGTTCCAAATTACAACCTGCCAGAGGAAATTCTTCTCGAAGCTCTGCGAGGATACTATGCTTCTGTCTCTTTCGTTGATGCACAGGTCGGCCGCCTGCTCGATGCGCTGGATGAAAACGGACTCTCCGAAAATACCATCGTCGTTTTCTGGAGCGACCACGGCTACCACCTCGGCGAACACAATGGGATCTGGCAAAAGCGAACCCTCTTTGAGCAAGCAAGCCGCGCCCCCTTGATCATTCGCTCACCTGGTGCGGCCGGAAACGGAACTCCGAGTCCGCGCATCGTTGAATTTGTCGACATCTACCCGACGCTCACAGAAATCGCGGGAGTCGGAAATCCCAAGCGGCTCGAAGGACGCAGCCTCGTTCCACTTTTGCAGAATCCCAACGCTGAGTGGAATGGTCGAGCAATTACCCAGATTCTTCGGCCCGCCGATGACCGCCTCTCGGAACCTGTCATGGGCCGCAGCATTCGAACGGACCGCTGGCGCTACACGGAGTGGGCCGAGGGAGACAAAGGAGTCGAACTCTATGACCACTGGGCTGACCCAATGGAGTTCGATAACCTGGCACTTAAACCATCCAAAGAGGACGAGGCTGTGATCAAGAAACTACGCCCCATGCTCACGAAAAGAGCCAGCGGAAAAATTCCAACGACCCCTTTCAATCAGCCGCGCCTGTAACCAAAAACAGCCACCTCGCGAATCGTTACTCGTCACCGCTTTTTTCAGGCGCCAAACGCTTGGCCCCCACCGCCTGAATCCCAGTCGATGGTCGGATAATGAGACGAGGGCGCTCATTGTCATCAAAATCAATCGTAGAACGATAGTCGCCCCGAGAAGGGGGAATGTAGTAGGAAGGTCTTCGTAAAACAGGGCGCTTCGGAAAGCCAACCGCGCCAGCGGTAGAGATTTCGCGCTTTCTTACTTCCCGAAGACTCCGGCTGTCGCCCCGGGTTTCCTGCACGAACTTCGTCTCGTCGAGTCGGATTTCGTCTCCCTTTTCCCAATGATCATTGATGCGCAGTTGGGTGGTCGTAATTTTTTGCTCGTCCGCGGTGTCAATGGAAATGAAATTTTCGAGACTCGCTTCATCAACTCGCTTTGAGTCGCGAGAGACGCGGATTTCATCCGATCTTTTGTATTTTACCGGCTCGCTACCTACATTCTGCTCCGGCCAGTATTTACCCTCCACCTTTGCCGTCATTCGTGCGATTGCTTCCCGCAGATCCTCGTCCATGACTTGCACCTCGGGGGGCATTACGACGAGTTGCGGCTCCTCCTCATAGGCTCGCAGAGATTCTTTCATAACCTCATCGTCAGCCATGAATGCGTTGCGGATCGTGTCGATGTGTTCTGGCGCTGCCCCGAGAGCCGCTTCCGCAAAAAGGCTCTGGTCAGTAGGGAACTCCTGCCGAGCGATGAAAATCAAATTCTTAATCATCGCGGAATCTGCCTTGGAAGCCTCGACAGCAGTGATAAGAAGATTTCGGCGGCAGCCGGGATTCGTCCGCAGGGAATCAAGAAACAGGACCAGCGCATCGTCAGGCTGGGCTTGCAGGCCCGCAGACAGAGTTTTCGAAGCCGACTCGCAGTCGACTGCGGATTCCGAAGCAACGACGCGAGAGGAAGTAGAAAAAACCACGATAAATAGTGAAATCGAAATTCCAATCAGGCGAAAAAATGATGCGAGCTCCATAATGGAAGGGGTGGGAGGTGGAGCGGGTAGTGGGAATCGAACCCACATAACTAGCTTGGAAGGCTAGGGCTTTACCACTAAGCTATACCCGCACTCGCATACGGTCCTCGAAAGTTATAAAAATTTCAATAAAGTTTTAGAATTTCTAACAATTTAAAGAAACTGAGAAAATCGGAGGACCGATTTCTCTCCAGTCAAGGCCAGAGAGGGGCGAGAATGTAACGATGTCTTGGGAATTGCCAACCTCAATTTTGCACAAATCGCGAGAAATTTTTCGTCGGTCGTGGTCCGCGGTTGGTAGGAAGCTGAATCTGGCTGTTTTAAGGAACCCGCTTGTACCGGTATTTATCGTCGCTGGAGCAGGAATTATTGCAGCGGACTATGGATGGTGGGTTGCGGCCGCGATCGCCATGTTACCGCTCTCTTTTCTCGCAATGACCGCAGCGGCAACGAAGCCCCGCCGTGTCATTATCGCAGGAGCATTGGTTGCTTTCCTGATTTTCGGCTGGATGCATCGGCTCCATTTGGAAAAGGTGAATACCTTTCCCCTTGCGAGCGAAATCGGAAAGGGCAGCCGCGTCGAAATCGAGGGCAACGGTTGGATTGCCTCGCGGGCGAAAACAGGAGAGCGATCCTCAAGCGCGACCCTAGAGATTGTATCTCTGCGCATTGGCGGCAAGGAAATCTCCTGCGACCATCGCGTTCCTGTATGGATTCAGAAACCGGGAGAGGACACTCCCTATGGAAGCGTCATAGATTTCTCCGGACTTCTCCTTCCGCTGGAGTCGGCCGATGCCCCGGGAGGTTTCGACCCAGCGGCGTTTCACTATCGTAAATCAGGGTCGCTGGCGCGCCTCGAAATCCGAAGTGGTGATGAGTTGGAAATCCTCGAAGAGAAGCGCGGGTCCCGCGTCATCTCTATTGCTCAAAGACTACGAGATCATTTTGAGTCAGGGCTGCTGTTTGATGTTCACCCAGCCAATGAATCCTACGCCAGACTGATCGCGGCGATGTCTCTCGGTGCTCGGGAAAACTCTCCGGAAGACCTGGAGGAAGCGTTCCGCCTCAGTGGCACGATGCACCTGTTCGCCGTATCGGGACTGCACGTCGGAGTCGTGGGTGGCGCGCTCCTTTCCCTTTTCTGGTTCCTCCGCGTTCCAAAACGATATGCCGTTCTCATCGTAATTCCGCTGGTCCTTTTCTACGCCGTTCTGACTGGGCTCCGGCCCTCGGCAGTGCGTGCTGCGATCATGATGTCGATTTTTCTTGCCGGATATGCTTTCCGCGAGGAGCCACGACTTCTCAATACGCTAGCTCTCGCGGGCATCTTGATCCTTGGCTTTCAGACCTCGCAGCTTTTTCTTCCCGGTTTTCAATTGTCCTTCGCCGTCCTGCTTTTCATCGCCTTGTTTGCCGAAAAAATGAGAGATGGTCTCGCACGACTCTGGGTTTCCGATCCGTTTATTCCACCGACATTGCTGAGCCCGCTGCGTCGGGGAAGTGATGTCGCGATCTACTGGGTTACCGGTGCCATTGCTGTATCGATCGTCTCCTGGCTGGGGTCGCTTGGGCTTTTGACGTGGCACTTTCAAAGCATCGCCCCGATCGGAATCATCGCGAATCTACCACTCGTAGCAATAGCCGGCGGAGCCGTCATCCTCGCGATGATCACCCTGTTTTGTTTTTCGCTGAAACTTCTGCCCCTTGTCAGCTTGCTGAACAAAGCCAACGTCGGAATGGCAATAGCCCTAACTACGACGGCGGAGTTTTTCGCGGCACTCCCCGGAGCGCATCTTCACAGCGGGGAGATTGGGAGGGAAAACTCTTCGCAGGCTGCTGTCATCCTAGACATTATGGGAGACCGTGGCGACGGCGCTACTTTATTGACGAACCCTGACTCTAGATCAGGTGATCCGTCATACTGGATGCTCGACACGGGGAGCGAACGCACCTGGAAACGCCATGTCCTTCCCACCTTGCGAACCCGAGCAATCAATCGACTCGACGGCGTTGTCCTGAGTCACGGAGACGTCGGGCACATCGGCGCCGCACCCGACACGATCTCTCAAATGCGTCCCGGTGCCATTTTTGGGCCGAGGTCAACCATTCGATCTTCGGTATACTCCGAAATCCGCGCCCTTGCCGAATCCCGAAACATCCCCCTCGTCGCTCTCCGCGCCGAACAGCGCATCACCCTGTCTCGCAGTATGCAGGAGGAAAATCTTGTCCTGCAGGTCCTCGCACCCGCAAAAGGCAACGACGAGCGTCTTGCCGACGACCGCAGTCTCGTGCTGCGCACGAAAATCGGGGAATTCACCTTGCTCCATACTTTTGACTCCGGATTTCACACCGAGCGGGATCTTCTCCGTTCTGGTGTCGATCTCTCAGCCGACATCTGGATTCGCGGACAGCATGTCGAGTCCCCTTCCGGTTCGCCCGAGTTTCTGGACGCGATCAATCCGAAAATTGTCATCAGCAGCCATTCCAAATTTCCCGCTTCTCAAAGGGTCCTGAACGCGTTTCGAGATCTCCTGGAAGAGCGAAAGACACGCCTGATCACAACGGACGAAACCGGGGTCGTTACCATGACCTTCTTCAATGACCGAGTCGATCTCTACTCCCATCGCTTGAAGCGCTATCTCCAGCCCCTGTCGATTCGATAATATTTTTTACAAACTTTCTAAGAAAACGAGCCTGTCCCCCGTCTTTCTCCCAGCGAATCTGTAGTCGACCCAGAGTCAATTCCGCGTTACAATGTGTTTGTCAGGAACTGAAACGGAGATTGATAACCTATTATCCCGGAATAAAAAATACCGCCCGATCATGCATGCACAGATCGAAAAGACCTCACTGCTTTTGCTTGCCGCAGGAATCATTGTATCCCTGACAACAAGCTGCACTAGCACATCGAACCTCTCCGCTTTTTCCCAGTCGAACATTCAGGCTGTAAATCGCATCGCGAACGAGACCGAACCGTCAAACGCCTCCAATTCGATCCCGGCCACGGCCAACGATCTCAAACCCGCAGAAGAACCAGCTCTGCAACCGGAGAAACCCGCCGAGACGAAGCCAGCTTTTACTCTCGCCTCCGTCCCACTCACCTCTGTAGAAAGCCAACCAACCAATCAGGTAATGATGGTTCGGACTACGGCATACAGTCATCTTCAGTCTGACAGCCTCCCCTACGGTCGCCTGAGCGCCGCTGGTAACACTCTTCAATACGGTGATCGCGTTCGCAGTGCTGCGGCAGACTGGTCCAAGTTTCCGATGGGCACGCGCTTCGTGATTGAGGGGCTCCCATACGAATACGTCGTCGACGATTACGGAAGCGCCCTCACCGGCACGAAGACCATCGACATCTACAAGCCAAACCTCGCCGGAATCCGCCAGTGGGGTGCGAGAAATGTTCCCATTCGCGTCATCGAGTGGGGATCATTCGAAAAAAGCCGCAAGATTCTCGACGGTCGCAAGCACGTCCGTCATGCTCATCATGTTCGCAAGATGCTCAGCGACATCGAAAAGCGCGGCGAGTCCGGCTTCATGAAGAAAAGCACTGACACCAGTGCTTGATCCGATTGGCCTCGTTTCCTGAGCCCTTTGCAATGACCAAGGCGGAGCGCGCCGCGCACATTCTCACGCGACTGGAGGAATTGTATCCGGAGACTCCGATCCCTCTCGATCACAAGGATTCCTACACCCTGCTCGTTGCCGTTTTGCTCTCCGCCCAGTGCACCGACGAGCGCGTCAACAAAATTACACCGGCCCTTTTCAAGCGAGCCGACACGCCGCAAAAAATGAGCGCCGTCCCAGTCGAGGAAATTCGCGAGATCATCAAGCCCTGCGGCCTTTCCCCTCGCAAGTCAGTTGCCATTTCCGAGCTTTCGAAGATCCTTGTTGAAAAATATGGGGGCTGCGTCCCCGCGCACTTCGAAGCCCTTGAGGAGCTCCCCGGAGTCGGTCACAAAACGGCATCCGTTGTCATGAGTCAGGCCTTCGGCGTCCCTACTTTCCCGGTCGACACCCACATCCACCGTCTCGCGCAGAGATGGAAAATGACGAACGGAAAAAACGTCGTTCAAACCGAAAAAGATCTAAAGCGCGTCTTCCCAATAGAACTCTGGAACAAGCTCCATCTTCAGATCATCTTTTACGGTCGCGAATACTGCACCGCTCGCGGATGTGATGGGACAGTTTGTCCGATTTGCACCGAGATGTTTCCCGAGAGGAAGCGCGGGGTGAAGACGAAAAAGTGAAGGCCGAGTCTCCCAATCTCGTTTGCACTATCGCACTTCGTCGCTACGGTGCGACACAGCGAAATACTGCATTTCCCCCATGAGCGAAGACATAAACAAAATCGTCGTGGCCTACTCCGGTGGGCTGGATACTTCCGTCCTTCTCACCTGGCTGCGCGACACCTACCAGGCCGAGGTTATTGCCTATTGTGCCGATGTCGGTCAGCAGGAAGAACTCGACGGCCTCGAAGAGAAAGCGCTCAACACTGGCGCGTCGAAGTGCATCATCGATGATCTCAAAGACACCTTCGCCGCCGATTTCATCTACCCGATGATTCAGGCCGGAGCGATCTACGAAGGACAGTATCTTCTCGGAACTTCGATCGCACGCCCCTGCATCTCCGAGGGAATGGTTCGCGTCGCACGGGAAAACGGAGCCAATGCCATCGCCCACGGCGCAACCGGGAAAGGCAACGACCAGGTCCGCTTTGAACTTTCCACTGCCTCGCTCGCACCCGATATTGAGATGATCGCTCCCTGGCGTCAGCAGCGCTTTCGTGATCAATTCCCCGGCCGCGCCGAAATGATCGACTACGCAGCCGAGCACAACATCCCTGTTCAGGCTTCTGCCAAAAAGTCCTACTCAATGGACCGGAACCTTCTTCACATCAGCTTTGAAAGCGGTGTCCTCGAAGATCCCTGGTATGACGCAACCGGAGACGCCGACCGCGATATGTATGTGCTGAGCGTTTCTCCAGAAGAAGCTCCCGACGAACCCGAATATTTGCAGCTCCTTTTCGAAAAGGGAAACTGCATCGGTCTTGCCGTTGATGGCATGGGGGAGATACTCAACAGTGTTGGAGATGTGACCCAACAGGGTAGCGAGGGTGACTATACCCTGTTGAATCCCTACGGCGTCATGCGCGTCCTGAATTTCCTTGGCGGAAAGCACGGCATCGGCCGGATCGACATGGTAGAAAACCGTTTCGTCGGTATGAAAAGCCGAGGCATCTACGAGACGCCCGGAGGCACCATCCTTCTCGACGCCCATCGCCATATGGAAAGCCTTACCGTTGATCGCGAGGTCATGCACATTCGTGACGGATTGATTCCCGAATACGCAAAGCTCGTCTATAACGGGTTCTGGTTTGCCCCTGAGCGCGAAGCTCTCCAGGCACTTGTGACCGAATCACAGAAATCGGTGTCCGGCGAGGTTCGCGTGAAGCTCTACAAAGGCAACATCATTACCGCCGGTCGTCGCTCCAAGCTCAGCCTCTACAATGAGGACGTGGCTACTATGGAAGGCGGAGCCGAGCACGCATACAATCAGGACGATGCCACCGGCTTCATCCGCCTGAATGCGCTGCGCCTCAAGAGCGAAGCAACACGGCGCGATTCGCAAGGCGGCTAACCTGCAACTCGCAGGCAGAACCAGACGACGATTCCTCCGAGAACGAGGAATGCAAACATAGACGATCCACATCCCGTGGATTGAAGCTGCGGGTGTGTATCACGCTCCGCTTTCTTTCTTTTGCCCGTCGGCTTGCCTGTTGATTTCGGAGAAAGCGTCTGCAGCTCCTTGCCCATGGCAGATGTAGCAGATCACTTCTTCTTTGCCCGCGGATTTCCGTTCGGCCAGTGGATTTTATCAAGTTCGACCCACTGCTCTTCGGTAATGCGTCCCGGCTCGCGGTTGCCTGATCCCTCACGTTTGGTGAGGCGATCTCCGAGTTCAGCACGAGCGGCTTCGACTTGCTTCATCAGTTCGGCGACTTTCTCTGGATTCTCAGCGGCGACATCTTTGCTTTCCCCGATGTCCTCAGCAATGCGGTAGAGCTCGGTTCCGGTTTTGTTGTTCTCGTATTTCACGGGCAAACCCTCGCTGCCGCCTGTTCGTCCGTTAAGAGTTCGATAGGTATGAGGAAGAACTAGCTTCCATCCATCGTCGATCACGGCATGAAGTTCGTTTTGCTTGTAGAATACCCAGTAGGAATCGTGAGGGTTTTTAGCCCCTTCTTCGCCAGCGAGGATGGGCCAGATATCTTTGCCATCGATTTCTTTCTCCGGCAGCTCACCTTCGATGAGTTTCGCGAAGGTGGGGAGAAGGTCGATATTCATCCCGGCAGTGTCGCAGACAGTTCCCGCTGGAATTTTCCCAGGCCAGCGCATGATGCATGGCTCACGAAAGCCCCCTTCCCATCCCGTTCCTTTCCCTTCGCGAAGCGGACCCGAGGATCCTGCATGCGTTCCGTAGGAGAGCCACGGACCATTATCGCTCGTGAAAATGACGAGGGTATCCTCGTCGAGGCCGTTTGTGGAGATAGCATTGAGAATCTCCCCGACGGACCAGTCGATCTCTGCAATGACGTCTCCGTAGATTCCATTCTCAGTTGTGCCCGCAAAACGATCACTCACGTAAAGCGGGACATGTGGCTGCGGATGCGGGACATAGAGAAAGAAGGGATTGGTTCGGTTTCGGTTGATGAAGTCCACAGCCTTGGTCGTCAGCCAGGTCGTCATCATTTTCTGGTCGTGTTCATCGGCAGTTCGAAGCCGATCATTCCCGGAAAAGAGCGGAAGCGGTGGGAAATGTTTCGCAGTCGGGTGCTGCGGCCACATATCGTTGGAGTAGGGAATTCCAAAATACTCGTCAAAGCCGTGCTGTAGAGGGAGGAACTTCCTGTGGTCGCCGAGGTGCCATTTTCCAAAAATCGCAGTGGCGTAGTCTTTGCTTTTGAAAACTTCAGCCATAGTTGTTTCCTCAGGATTGAGCCCGTGTCGGCTCCCCGGCCCGAGGGCACCGTGCATACCGAGGCGATTCGGATAGCAACCTGTTAGAAGACCCGTTCGCGAAGCAGAGCAGACGGCTTGGGCAGCGTACCATTGTGTGAAACGTCGACCTTCGGAAGCCATGCGATCGAGATTGGGCGTCTCGTAGCCTTCCGCGCCGTAGACTCCAACATCTCCGTACCCCTGGTCATCGGTAAAGATGATGACGATGTTAGGAAGTCGCTCCTCCGCAGAGAGGAGGTGATGCGACGAGAAAATTCCGAGGAAAACGAGCAGGGAAAGGATTCTCAAAACCATGGAACAGGAATTACCACACAACGCGAAATCTCGCGACGGCGCATTTCTTGTTATTTCATAGAAACACTTTCGTAGAAAATGCGTAGAAAAAGACAGGAAAGTGAATGCGCCCGAACGGTCACCCATGAGAAAGCCACCTAACTCATTGAATTTCAGGAATAGAAGCGCTTGACCATGAACACTCCAGAACCCAATCCCATTCCACCAGAAGACCGAGATGATCCCGGACTTAATCCCAAAGTCTTTCAACAAAATGGCAAGCTGTATGCAGCAAGGAGCGCAGCTCTCCCCGACGACACCTGTATTCGCTGCGGAAACAAAACCTTAAAGGACGTCAATGAGGCCCTGCGAAACCCCTACAATCCATTTACGTGGCTCGGTGGCCAGATTCGTGAGGAGGTCGGCCTCTGCAAGAGGCCTCTCGAAAGATATTGCACCGCCATTGCTCTGACCTATTCGCTACTGGTCTTCGGGATCATGTTAGTAGGGATAGAATTTTACTCCAAAAGCTACGGAGTCGCCGCGTTTGGCCTGCTTAGCGTCCTCGGTTGTGGAGTTTTTCGGGCCGCCGTTCCAATCTGGTCCCCGAATACAAGAAGAGAGCCGCTTGAGCTTCGAGACGTGGGCAAAAAGTATATCCAGCTCTTTCCCGAGTGGAATGGTGATGTGCCCAACTGGAAACAGAAAAAGCCCGAATCCTGAAATTGCTTGTCTCTCCGCTGTCCCCGGTCGATTATTATTCTGTGTTTCAGGTAATCTTCAACGAAATCAGTGCAGCCGAGATCTCCCAACTCTCCACCTTGGAGCAGTTGGAAGTCCTCAATGAATTTAAAGTCCGCCCGGAAGATCTCGAAGGTCTGGAAGAAAAGGATCATGACTCTCCTTTTGGACAAATCGAGCGGGACGGGAAAACGCTCTATCGCTACCGGGCGAGCGATGTTCGCCTCTATTTTGAGGTTTCCGACGATCACCAATCTGTGATCGTGCACCGGGTCCTGAACCGGAATACGTTTCAAGATTTCCTTTTCCGGGCCAACCTGCCGATCGGTGATGAAGAGGATGCTCTGGCCAATTCCAAGCAATTCTGGGCACTGATTGAAGAGGGAGAACGTGCTCGCCGTGTCTAGTCGCACGTGAGCCGGCTGGCTGATACAGGCAATTCCCTTTCGCCTTCCGCTTGACGAATCCAATTCTTGCTGCATTTATCGGGGCGTTTTTCCGCTGGAAACCGAGCGCCAAATGCGTGACACTTGGCTCCTCACAACCGGTTAATGTTCTTCGGAGCAATCGGAAAATGAAATTCAACCGTATCGAATCGTCGTGGAATTCAAAGACATCAAACAAATCGTCGAGCTCATGGATGAGCACGGACTCTCGCAGTTCAAGCTCAAGCAGGATGACACGAAACTGGAACTGAAAAAAGGCGGTGACCTCGATGTCGCTGCTGTTCAGGCTCTCCTCGCTTCTGCACCTGCACCACAAGTTCACGCACCTCTCGCAGCCGCCCCAGTTGCTGGTGCTGCTCCTGCCGAAGGTGATGGTGGCCTCCCCGCCGGAGTAGAGGAAATCACTTCACCTATGGTTGGCACTTTTTACACGTCTGCTTCTCCTGAGGCCGATGCTTTCGTAAAGGTAGGCGACAAGGTTTCTGCTGACAGCACTGTCTGTATCGTTGAGGCGATGAAGGTGATGAATGAAATCAATGCGGAAATCGGCGGCGAAATTGTCGAGATCCTGGTCGAGAATGGGACGGCAGTTCAGTTTGGCGAACCACTCTTCCGAGTGAAGTCAGCCTGATTTTTCTCGCGCTTTCCGAAGGGACTCTCCGAAGGAACGAAACACAAGCGGATACATCATGTTCAAGAACATCCTTGTCGCGAATCGGGGCGAAATCGCTCTGCGCGTAATTCGAGCTGCCAAGGAATTGGGAGTTCGCACCACAGCAGTCTACTCTGAAGCTGACGTTGACTCGATGCATGTGCATCTTGCCGACGAAGCTGTCTGCATTGGACCTGCTTCAAGTGCAGAGTCTTACCTCGACATGCAGGCGATTCTTTCGGCCGCCGAGATTGCCAATGTCGACGCGATCCATCCCGGTTACGGCTTCCTTTCCGAGAACCCGCGCTTTGCGGAGCTCTGCGAGGAGTGCAACGTGAAGTTCATTGGCCCGTCCGCTGAGGTTATCTCGACGATGGGAGACAAGAATCAGGCACGCGCCACGGCAACTAAGTTTGGTGTGCCCGTGACTCCCGGATCAGAGGGCATTGTTCAGGGCGAGGAAGAAGCGATCAAGATTGCCGAAGAAATTGGATTTCCCGTGATGATCAAGGCGACCGCCGGTGGCGGTGGCCGCGGCATGCGCCCGGCGCTGAACAAAGCATCTTTCATCAGCGCTCTTCACGCCGCCCAGACTGAGGCGGAAGCCTGCTTCGGGAATGGCGACTGCTATATCGAAAAACTGGTCGAGAATCCGCACCACGTCGAATTCCAGATCGTGGCTGATCAGCACGGCGGAGTGAAAGAACTCGGGGAACGCGACTGCTCGATGCAGCGGCGGAATCAGAAGATCATCGAGGAAACTCCATCTCCCCTGCTCAGCGAAGATCTCCGTAACCGTATGGCCGAAGCCTCGGAAGCGCTCGTCAAGAACATCGGCTACGAAAACGCCGGGACGATTGAGTATCTCGTCGACGACAACGAGAATTTCTACTTCATGGAGATGAACACCCGGATTCAGGTGGAGCATCCCATTACCGAAGAAGTCCGCGGTTGTGACCTCATCAAAGAGCAGATCCGCATTGCCTCCGGCATCCCGCTTTCCGAGCATGTCATGGAAAGCAGCCCGCGTGGGCACTCGATCGAGTGCCGGATCAATGCGGAGGACCCCTACAACAACTTCATTCCCTCCCCCGGTAAGATCAGCCTCTTCTACGCTCCCGGTGGACGCGGTGTCCGCGTCGACACTCATGTCTACAGCGGATACGAAGTGCCGCCACACTACGATTCCATGATCGCCAAATTGATCGTCACTGGCGCTACGCGAGATATTGCGATCGCGCGAATGATTCGATCTCTGAACGAATTCGTGATCAAGGGAATAAAAACGACCATCCCATTTCAGGTTTCCATTCTCAAGCACAACGCTTTTCGAACCGGAGATTACAATATTGCCTGGGTCGAGAAATTCCTCGCCTCAGAGCCCGGTCCGCCCGATGTGCCTGAGATCATGCTGGAAGAGGATTGAGTTATTTGGGCAGAGCCCCAATAACCTCCCTTGGCTCTATTCAGGCCTTCCCGGGTTTAGCTTTTAGCTCGTAACCCGAGCGCGAGCAATTTGGGCCAATTCCGCGTCGCCCCGAGCCGGATACAAAAATAGGGCAAAGCTTCTCAGCCCTGCCCCATTTCCCAGCGAGATTGCCAATCGGACGGCAGTTCGCTTCCTTATATGCACTCCTAGTGATTGTGTCCTGCGTGACTTCCGCCTTGGCCGCCCCACTGAATTTGGATTTGAAACCATGCTGCATGTTCCGAGCCAATGGCATCTGTATCGCTGTGGGTATAGTCATACTGCAATCGAGCACGAATGCGGTCTCCAGGTCCAAAATGGGTTGAAATCGCAGGAGAAATTCGATGGCGCTCATCCAGTTCGGCCATCTCAACTCCGGATACCCAATCGTGACGTAGCGAGAGAGTCGTCACGTCAGTGAGGCCGTGGTGAATACTACTCGACAGGCCCCGGTCATCAAAACTGACAGGATCTCCGTCCTCCGTGAGTCCTTCGACATCGCGTCCAATAAACTCTGTGCGGAACATAGTCGCTCCGGTGCAGAAATCGGGACCACCATGTCCGTGGTCGTGGCCATTCCAGACTTTCTGCACTCCAACTCCAAAGGCGTGAGTATCTTCGCCAAATCCGTTCTCACCAGTAGCAACGGAAAGTGCGGCAGTGATGCTGTCGTCGAAAGGCAACCGGAAACGGTAGTCGGCTGTAAATACACTGTTGTTAAACCCAGCTTCATCCGCTTCGAAGTGATGCTCTTCCTCCTCGTGGTGATCCTCATCTTCATCTTCGTCCCCCTCTTCGTCGTGGTGCCCGTGCTCTTCCTCTTCACCATGCTCGTGAGCGTGGGCATGAGTTCGAACCCCACCGGCACCAAGCGTAAGCCGGCCACTGTTTTGTGGTGTGTTGAAAATAATCTCCCCACCCTGCGTGATGAGTTCGCCCTCGTTGAGAGTCCGAGCATTAACGAGGTTCTGATTTACGAAGAACCAGCCGTGCAAGTGGGCCCCACCCTGAAATCCAAACTGATTCAGGAACTGCCCACCGCCAATGGTGATGAAATCATTAACCTGGAAGTGGAGAAAAGCCTCTTCCAACTCGGCCTCCCATTCTTTCTCTCCCTGATAGCCAAAGCCGGAAATCAATCCTGAGACATTTTCTCCGAATTGAAGGCCGATATGAGCTTCGATCGCCTGGATGCCGAACTCGTTAAGTGGATCATGCTCCGAAGAAGCAAAATCTCCGGGGTTCGCACCGGGCTCGAAAACTCCGCCTGTGCCAATGAGGTAGAGAGACGGGAAAAGAAAGCCTCCAACATCAGCCCCTTCACCCATGTATTGTTCCAGCCCTCCAGCTTCGTACTCAAAAACTTCTTCACTAGTTTCCTCGGAAAGTACGAAGGTGGAAGAAAGAAACACCAGCGCAAAACCGGCAAGATAGGTTCGAATTTGATTCATTTGCAGTTGTAGCGATTTGGATGTTTAATGCAAAAAACTTGCATTAGTAACCCAACGAAGCATTATTGCAATAAAATTGCAATAATTTTTCATTTATCTAAAATATGTTAATATTATGAATATAGAAAATAATCTACATTTCGCCTTCATTCTTGCTTTCGCGCTTGCTCTCTTTGCTCCAACAGTCCGAGCTCATGACACG
>Ga0055584_100003712_pt1 | contig 14991 bp, 14 predicted proteins | sample OSDHelmetaG_FD_58716 | JGI IMG/M metagenome (GOLD analysis project Ga0055584, IMG submission 58716) | Pelagic marine sediment microbial communities from the LTER site Helgoland, North Sea, for post-phytoplankton bloom and carbon turnover... | ecosystem: Environmental > Aquatic > Marine >... | reverse complement strand
GGGGGGCAAGCAGAGAATGTGCGCGAAGACCGGGTCCGGACGTCGAACTATCACGTTCGTCGGGGTCCGAGCCTGGGCTTTGTTGCCCAGATGCTGGCACAGGCCGACAGAGGTCGACAGGTCACTCCGGCGGAAGGGGGGGCGACTTATCCGTCGCTCGTGTCGGATCTGGACATTTTCCTGCCCGGTGAGGAAATCGTCCTTGCCGATGTTTCCCGCCGCCTCGACATTCGCGTCTGAGCAACACTCATTTTTGTTTTTTGAGACCTGTCTCCCGTTGCGGGAGAGGCCCCCTTTCGCCTATTGAAAGGGGAACTCACGCAATGAGAGGGTCGATGAACCCGGGGGGATGAGAGATCATGGCGGAAACAATCCTGAACCTGATTGGTGGTGGTGTGGATGATGCAGTGGCACTGGCTGCGCCGGACCGTGATTCGCTGACCTATGCCGGGCTGCTCGCACTCGCAAGCAAGACCATTTCCGATATGAACGCATTGGGTATTGGTCGCAATGATCGGGTAGCCATCGTTCTTCCCAATGGACCAGAGATGGCTGCTGCTTTTCTGGCGGTCGGAGCCGGGGCCACAACGGCGCCGTTGAATTCGGCCTATCGTGGTGAGGAGTTTCGCTTTTATTTGGAGGATCTGGGCGCCAAGGCGCTGTTTGTCGAAGCTGGCAGCGAGTCCCCGGCCATAGAGGTGGCGCGTGATCTGGGCGTTTCGGTTTATGAACTGAATGTGCCCGAGGGTGCGCCAGCGGGAAGTTTCGAGATCGTCGCGGGCGAGACAGGAACCGGACCGGCGGCGCTGCCTGGTCCGGCGGAGCCGGAGGATGTCGGACTGGTTCTGCACACATCGGGCACCACTTCGCGACCCAAGATTGTCCCGCTGAGCCAGACCAATATCTGTGCTTCCGGGCGCCATATTAGCGAGACTTTGAGCCTGACTGGTGATGATCGTTGCGTGAATATCATGCCGCTGTTTCACATCCATGGCCTGATCGCGGCCGTCCTTTCCAGCATGGCCGCTGGGGGCAGTACCTATTGCACGCCCGGATTCGATGCCCTGCGAGTCTTCCGCTGGTTCGAGGACGCGAATCCGAGCTGGTACACGGCCGTACCGACCATGCATCAGGCCATTCTGTCACGCGCCGGGCGCAATCAGGAGATTCTCGACAATATGGATCTGCGGTTCATTCGCTCATCCTCGTCGTCGTTGCCGCCCCAAGTGATGGCAGCTCTAGAGGAGACCTTTGTTTGTCCGGTGATCGAGTCCTACGGCATGACGGAGGCCGCACATCAAATGGCATCCAACCTGTTGCCACCGGGCGCGCGCAAGGCCGGTTCCGTCGGCGTTGCCGCGGGTCCGGAGGTCGAGATCATGGATCTGGACGGAAACATACTTGAACGGGGTGCCACTGGTGAAATCGTGATCCGGGGCCCCAATGTGACCAAAGGGTATGAGGCGAATGAGAAGGCGAATGCGGAAGGCTTTACCAATGGCTGGTTCCGTACAGGTGATCAGGGGATGTTCGACGAAGACGGGTATCTCAGCATCACCGGTCGCCTGAAGGAGATCATCAACCGCGGCGGTGAAAAGATCAGCCCGCGGGAGGTCGATGAAATTCTGCTTGATCACCCGGCCGTGGGTCAGGCTGTCACCTTTTCCTTGCCCCATGACAAACTGGGTGAAGAGGTGGCTGCGGCCGTGGTGCTGAAAGACGGCGAATCGGCCACGGAAGCCGATATTCGCGAATTCGCCGCCACCCATCTGGCGGACTTCAAGGTGCCGCGCAAGGTGGTCTTCCTTGAAGAAATTCCCAAGGGTGCAACCGGCAAGCTGCAGCGTATCGGTCTGCATGAAAAACTCGGGCTCTAGATCATGAAAGTCTGTGTCTTCGGAGCGGGTGCGATTGGCGGCTACATAGCCGCCGAACTGGCTCGGGCGGGTGATTGTGAGGTGACCTGTATTGCCCGTGGGCCGCATCTGGCCGCCATGCGGCAGAACGGGCTGAAGCTGGTCATGAAAGATGGCACCGAACATGTCGTGCCCGTGAAGGCTACGGATGACCCGGCTGAGGCCGGTCCGCAGGACTATGTGATTGTCGCCCTGAAAGCGCATTCATCCGCCGCGGTGGCCGATCAGATGCTGCCATTGTTCGGGCCACAGACAGCCCTGGTGACTGCGCAGAATGGTGTCCCCTGGTGGTATTTCTACAAACTGGAAGGACCCTTTGAAGGCACAAGGGTTCACTCTGTGGACCCGGATCAGCGGCAATGGGACCTGATTGGCCCGGAACGCGCGATCGGCTGTGTTGTTTATCCGGCTGCGGAAATCGCCGAGCCCGGGGTGATCCATCATGCATATGGCAACCGTTTTTCCATCGGCGAACCGTCCGGGGAGAGAACCGAGCGGGTGCAGGCTTTGTCGAAACTGATGTCGGATGCCGGGTTGCGTGCGCCGGTGCGACCGCGCATCCGCGATGATATGTGGGTCAAGATCTGGGGCAATGTTTCACTCAACCCGATCTCGGCCCTGACGGGCGGAACGCTGGCCGAGATGATCGATGATGCCGATGTGCATGCCGTGATCCGGGCTTCGATGATCGAGGCACAGGCAGTGGGTGAAGCTCTGGGCGTGAAATTTGCCATCGATGTGGACAAGCGCATCGCCGGGGCCCGGGAAGTGGGGGATCACAAGACATCCATGCTGCAGGATCTGGAGCTGGGCCGGCCCATGGAAATTGACGCCCTGGTGGCCTCGGTTCAGGAACTTGGTCGGATCGTTGACATTGCCACCCCGACCATTGATGCGGTGCTCGGGTTGGTGAAGCAGCGGGCGCGGCTTGCCGGATGTTACGACGACTGAGCTTCGCCTAGAGGCTGGCGAAGATCGCTTCGATCACGGCTTCGGTTCGCACGCCCACGCCCATGCCTTCGCTCTGATAGTTCGAGACAAAGCAGGCCGCGAGATTGCGTGCCGGGTCGGCCAGTGCGCGCGCACCACCTGATCCCAGATGGCCGAAGGCGTTGGGGTTGGGACCCATATAGGCGTGGACCGGCGTGCTCTTGGCATAGCCCATGGCATACCGCATCGGGCGTCCTGTCATGCCATCCACATCATCTTCCCATTGCAGTGTGGTCGCGCGCGCCACGGCTTCAGGTGAGAGAATCCGGACACCATCCAGTTCCCCGCCATTTCCAAGCATGGCGTAGATGCGCGCCATGGCGCGCGCTTCGCCAAAGCCGCCAAAGGACGGAATGCCGGCAAGCCGAAACTCGCGACTGTTCTGGGTGTCTGTTCCGAAAGGCTGGGGCAGGGGTTTCCAGGCCCGTGACAACGGGCTTTCTTCGCTGCTGACGCCCAGTTTCATCATTGTATTGCCCTTGGCATTGGGGGTCAGATCGGCGATCCGGCCAAGATCGCTTTCGCGCACGCCGATCTGATAATCCACGCCCAGCGGTGCACAAATGTTTTCCTCTACGAACTGCGCAATGGGGGTGCCGGTGACCCGGCGGACGATTTCACCGGCGAGATAACCGATATTCACCGTGTTGTAGGCGCCCTTGGTGCCCGCGGGCCAGGCGGGTGCCTGTTGCTCGATCAGCCCGATCATGCGGTCGTAGTCATAGATATCGCCCGGTTTGCCGGCATCGGCAAAGCACACACCGCAATAGTGGGAAATGACGTGACGAACCTTCACGTTCTCCTTGCCGGCCTGGGCGAATTCCGGCCAGTAGTCGGCCACCGGCGCGTCCAGATCGACCAGACCCCGGTCTGCCAGAATGTGCACGGAGGTGGCGCACATGCTCTTGGCGATGGAGTACATGATGCACAGCGTGTCTTCGCGCCATGGTTTGGTACGCTGGGTGTCCATGTGGCCGCCCCAGAGGTCAACGACCTTCTTGCCGTCGTGATACACGGTAACCGCGCAGCCGATCTCGTCATGCTCGGCAAAGTTCCGCGCGAGCGCGTCCTGCACCGGGGTGAATTGGGCTTCGCAGCTGCCCTGGATTTCTGCGCTCATGCCGGTCCTCTGAAGATGTGATGCAAAAGTATCGGTTGCGGGCGTGTTGAACGCAAATGCTGCTAGCACGACCCGGATAATGTTCGGGCCACGGCATCCTGCCAGCCGGAAAGCAGATTGTCCCGTTCCGTGGCCGTGATCTCGGGGTTGAAGTTCCGATCAAGATGCCATTGGACTGAAATCCCTTCGAGGCTGTCATACAGACCGGCTCCGAGCCCGGCGAGCATGGCGGCGCCCAATGAGGCGGTTTCGGTCACCTGAGGTCGTTCGATGGTGATGTCGAGAATGTCGGCAAGAAATTGCATCAGCCAGTCATTTTCGGCCATGCCACCATTGACCCGGATGGTGCCCGGGTCGGTGCCCAGATCGGCCGACATGGCGTTGAGCAGATCATGGGTCTGATAGGCGACGGCTTCGAGGCTGGCGCGGGCGATCTCGGCAATGCCTGAATCCCGTGTCAGTCCCAGAATCGCACCGCGCGCATCCGGGTCCCAATGTGGAGCACCCAGTCCGGCAAAGGCGGGGACCATATAGACCCCGTTGTTGGCGCCGAGTGAGCGGGCCAGCTGCTCGGTTTCCGGGGCAGATCCGATCACCTGCAAGCGGTCCCGCAACCACTGAATGGCGGCACCGGCAACGAAGACCGATCCTTCCAGGGCGTAGGTGGTTTGGCCCTTCAGGCGATAGGCGATGGTGGTGAGAAGCTGATGGTTCGAAGTGACCGGGTTCGCGCCCGTGTTCATCAGAACAAAGCAGCCGGTCCCGAATGTGCTTTTGATCATGCCCGGCGCGAAACAGGCTTGCCCCACCGTGGCGGCCTGTTGGTCACCGGCGATGCCGCGAATGGGCAGGGCGGCACCAATCGTGTCGGCTTGCGTGGTGCCGAAATCACCGGCGCTGTCGCGCACTTCGGGCAGGACGGCGCGGGGGATGTCCCACAAATCCAGCATCTCCGGGCTCCATGCCTGTTTGTGAATGTCGAACAGCATGGTGCGGCTGGCATTGGTTGCATCGGTGGCATGGAGGTCGCCGCCGGTCAGGCGCCAGAGCAGGAAACTGTCGACCGTGCCGAAGGCCAGTTCGCCGGTTTCAGCCCGGGCGCGGGCGCCGTCCACATGGTCGAGCAGCCAGGCGAGTTTGGAAGCTGAGAAATAGGCGTCGGGCCGCAGTCCGGTTTGCGCGTTGATGATGTCCGTGTGGCCGGCTTCGGCAATGTCGCGGCAGGCCTGTGCGGTGCGACGATCCTGCCAGACGATCGCGTTGTGCAGGGGCAGACCCGTGTCGCGATCCCACAGCAGTGTGGTTTCGCGCTGGTTGGTGAGGCCGAGCGCGGCGACATCGTGGCCTGATTTCAGGACTTCGCGACAGACCGCTACCGTCGCGGACCAGATCTCTTCGGGATCGTGTTCCACCCAGCCGGGCCGGGGAAAGATCTGCCGTAGTTCCCGCTGAGATGTGTGGACGGGATGGCCGGACTCATCGAAGAGAATCGCACGGGTGCTGGTCGTGCCCTGATCGATTGCCAGGATGTGGCGTGGCCCAGCCACTTGGGGCTAGCGCGTGCAGAAGGGCTGCATGGCCACGGCGAGATCGAGCAAGGCTTCGTCGCCCCCGGGCCAGCCGATGAAGGACAGTCCAGCCGGGCATCCCTCGACCTCAGCGGCGGGAATGCTGATCTGCGGCAGGCCGGTGTGACCGGCAATGCAGGTCAGGGCCATGGTGTTGGCCCGGAAAAATTCCAGATCTTCGGCCGGGGCGTCGGTTTTTGGCGCGATCACAGGTGCAGTTGGCAGGCACAGGATGGTGCCCGGTGTCGCCAGAGAGAGCACCCGGGCGAGCACCCGTTCGCGCACCTTGGTGGCGGCGGCAGTTTCTTCGGGGGTGATCGCGGCAGCCATGGCAAAGCGTTCGCGAATGCCCGGACCCAGATCGGGATTGTGCTCGCGCACCCAGGGCAGATTGGATTGCGCAACCTGACCGGCCTGCAGAACGCGGAAGGCGTCCCACCAGATTTCGAGCGTGTCATCGCCGGCGATCTGCACAGGTTCGGCTTCGGGCAGGACACCGGCCGCGGCGCCGATCACCGTGCTGAGAGCATCGCCGACCATGGGGTCGGTGCGTTCGAAGGCATCCGCAACGACCAGCATCCTCTCCGGAGTGCCGTGCATAGAAGCCTCGTCGAGCAGGATCGGGCCGATTTCGCGGAACAGTGTTGCGTCATTGGCGAACCAGCCGGCGGTGTCGAAGGAGGCCGCCATGCCATGGGCGTTGGACAGATCGACCCGGCCATGACTCGGGCGAATGCCGTAGAGACCACAGAAGGATGCGGGGATGCGCACCGATCCACCGGTGTCGGAGCCAAGCGCAAAATCACACATCTCTGCCGCCATGGCCGCGGCGGAACCTGATGATGACCCGCCCGGCATGCGCCCGGGCGCGCGGGCATTCACCGGTGTGCCGTAATGGGCATTGGCACCGGTGAGGCTGTAATAGAACTCGTCACAGACGGCGATGCCGACGATATCGGCTCCGGCATCGAGAAGCTTCTGCACCGTGGGGGATGTGGTGTCGTTGACCTCTGCCTGGGCGAGATAGTCCGGGCTGCCATTGGAAATCTTCCGTCCGGCGATATGGTACTGGTCCTTCACCACAAAGGTTTTGCCAGCCAGCGGGCCGGTTGCCGCACCCTTGAGGGGGGCGGTGATGGTGTGCGGCACCAGAGCGCCAACCGGGTCGGCGGGGATGTTCGGATCGGTCATGGTCATCTCCCGGCCCAAGGGCCGCGGTTGGATCGGATCGGGGTTACTTCTTTTTTCGGCTGCCAGCCTTTTTCGCTTTCGCAGATTTCGGCGCGGGACGTTCCTTGTTGAACCAGTCGAGAATCTGCTCGCCGTCCCAGCACACAACCCCGGGATGGGAGAGGATATGCTCGAAGGTCTCACGCACATATTTGATCCGGTGGGGTGAGCCTGACAGATAGGGATGCATGGCCACAGCCATGATCCGGGTGTGCTCATGGCTCTCGGCATAGACCGTCTCGAAATAGTCGATGGACCGGTTCTTGAAGACCTCGGAAGGCTGATGCTGGATCGCCATCATCACGATGTCATGCAGCTCGTAATTGTAGGGCAAGGCCACCATCGGCTTGCCGCCTTCGGTTTTCAGGCGCACCGGCTGATCGTCGAGCACCCAGTCGCCGATATATTCGACCCCGGCATCGGCCAGATGATCAATAGTCTGATAGGTCTGGGTCAGGCCCGGGCCGAACCAGCCGCGCGGGGTCTTGCCGCAGAAATCGCCGATGATCTTGAGGGATTTGTCGATGACGGCGCGCTCATCCTTGAGCTTGTGCATGGGCATCTGCTCGTAGGAATGGGCGTTGAATTCCCAGCCTGCATCGAGCACGGCTTCGGCGGTGCGGGGATAGTCCTCGATGGTGCGGGCGTTGAGGGTGACCGTGGGGCGCACGCCCAGATCTTCGAGCATGGACTTGATCCGCCAGAATCCGACTCGCATGCCGTATTCGTGCCAGCTCCAGTTCGGGTGATCGGGGATCATTGGAACGCCCTGGGGCGGCGGGATCACCATACGGGCCATGGCGCGGGCAATGTCCCAGACCTCCAGCGCGAGAATGGGCCAGAGCACGAGCTTGGCCCCGTCCGGCAGGACGAGCGGCTTGCGGTCGGTGATTGCAGAAAATGGCAGGCGGTCGCCCGGCATCATGCCTTTCATGGTCTCTCTCCCCTTGCCGCCCGGTTGTTTTCTGTGGGCGTACGTTATTTTGTTGGTCGCACTATACTGTTGTGCGAAGACTGACAAAAGGCACGGGGTGGCCCGGCCGGACGAATTCTGGGGATGTTTATGAGTGAAAACGCAGCCGGTGATGGTGATGTGGTTCTGGTCCAGCGTGACGGCGATATCGCCACGGTCGTGCTGAACCGGCCCGAGAAACTGAATGCACTCAACAAGGCCATGTGGCGGCGCGTCGGCGAGGTGATGCACGAACTCGGCGCTGATGACTCGGTCCGTTGCGTGGTGCTGCGCGGGGCTGGCGACAAGGCAATGGGCCCCGGTGCGGATATCTCGGAGTTCGAGACCGAACGCGCCAATTCCAATCAGGCCGCCGCATATGGCGCCCTGATGCACAACGCCATGCACGCCATCCGCGACTGCCCCCATCCGGTGATCGCCCTGATCAAGGGGTTGTGCGTGGGCGGTGCGATGGAGATCGCTCTGATGTGTGATCTTCGTATCTGTGGAGAGGGATCGCGCTTCGGGGTGCCCATCAACCGGCTCGGGCTGGTGATGGCCTATCCGGAGGTGGAGGCGCTGGTCGGACTGGTCGGGCGTTCGGTGGCACTTGAAATTCTTTATGAGGCGCGCGTTTTTGGTGCCGCCGAAGCCAAGGACAAGGGTCTGGTGAACCGCGTCGTAGCCGATGACGCGGTTGAGGAGGAAGCCTACAAGACAGCGCGCCGGATTGCCGATGGTGCGCCACTGGTCAATCGCTGGCACAAGAAGTTTGTCGACCGGGTGCTTGCTGGCGGACCTCCGCTGAGTGAGGCCGAACAGGCAGAGGGTTTTGCCTGTTTCGACACTGATGATTTCAACACCGGGTTCCGGGCCTTTCTGGCCAAGGAGAAACCCGAGTTCGAGGGACGCTGATTATGACGACGAAAAATGCCGGCCTGCTGCATGGCCTGAAGGTTATCGAAATGAGCCACATCATGGCGGCGCCCACCTGCGGCCAGATGCTCGCGGATATGGGGGCAGACGTGATCAAGGTGGAGCGCGCACCTGCGGGAGATGACACCCGGCGGTTCGGTGAGGGCGAGCAGGGAGATTCCGCAGCCTTTGCCATGATGAACCGCAACAAGCGCGGCCTGGCCGTGAACACCAAATCCGCAGAAGGGCGCGCCGCCCTGCACCGGGTCATCGCCCAAGCCGATGTCTTCATCGAGAACTATCGCAAGGGCGCGATGGAGCATTTCGGCATTGGCTGGGAAGAGATGCATGCAGTCAATCCGCGGTTGATCTACTGCTCGGTGTCCGGGTTTGGGCGCACGGGACCCTATGCCGAGCGCGGCGGGTTTGATCTGATCACCCAGGGCATGTCCGGGATCATGAGCATCACCGGCGAAGCGCCGGGCCGCCCGCCGATCAAGGTCGGCGCTCCGATCACCGACATCACGGCAGGCATCCTCTCTGCCACCGGCATTCTGGGTGCGGTGGTCAGCCGTTATGAGACCGGCGAAGGCCAGTATGTGGATTCCTCGCTCTATGAGGCGGGGATCATGCACACCTTCTGGCAAACGGCGATCTATCACGCGAGCGGCGAGATTTCTCAGCCCATTGGTTCGGCTCATCCCCTGTCTGCGCCCTATCAGGCCTTTCCGACGAAAGACACCTCACTGGTGGTGGGCGCGGCCAATCAGAGCACCTGGCTGAAATTTGTCGAGGCGATCGATTCCCCCGAACTGGCGGAAGATCCCCGGTTCGAGACGAGCAATTCCCGCATGACCAATCTGGATGCGCTCGTGGAAACCCTGACCGAGATTCTCTCGCACCGGACCACGGGCGAGTGGCTCGAACGGCTCGAGGCCAAGGGCGTGCCGGCTGGCCCGGTCTATGACGTCAAGGAAATGTCGGAAGACCCGCACACCATCGCCAGGGGCATGATCGCCAAGGTTCCGGCCGCCACCGGTGGCGAACACAGCGTGATAGCCCATCCGGTCAAGTATTCGGCTGATCCCACAACCATTCGCCGCGGTGCGCCGCTGATGGGTGAGCACTCGCGTGAGGTGCTGGCAGAGTTCGGCTTCGCCGCTGATGAAATCGACGGGCTGATCGGCTCTGGCGCGATCATTGAGCCGGAGGTGACGGCAAAAGCTGCAGAATAAGGTGCGCCTATTCGGCGGCGTGCGCCGTCGAGGTGCCCAGATGCCCGGTGAGAAAATCCCAGAGCGGTGCGGCGGGGTCTTCCAGTCCGAGAAACACATCGAAATGATTGGCCTGGGGGACCGCGACGAGCTTTGTCTCCCCTTGTTCGGCCAGCGCGGCGTGCCAGGTGCTGGCCTGGCGTTTGAACTCGTCGCTTTCGGCAGCGCCATGGGCCACCTGCATGGGCGGCATGGGTTTGTCCAGCGTAAGCAGCGGTGACATTGCGATTGTCTCTGCGTCATCGAGTTGCATGAAGTCCTGCCGGTAGCTCAGCATCAGTGGGCGCATGTCGTAATTGCCGCTGACGGTCATGCCGCAGACGATGCCGTCCAGATCACCTTCATTGGCCAGCCGCACCAGGGTTGCCGCGGCCAGATGGGCGCCCGACGAATGGCCCGCGATGCAGATCCGTTTCCGGTCCACGCCCAGTTCATCGGCCTGCGCGCGCACATGGCGCACCAGCGCCGTTGCGTGATCGACCATCTCGGGCAGACGAACCTCCGGGATCATCGGGAAGGTGCCGGCGACGAAGGATATCCCGTGGGAGAGGGCGGCTTCGGCCCAGCCGCAGGACGCGGTGGTGGAGCCGCGCTGCCACTGCCCGCCATGGGTGAAGACGATGACAGGCCCCGGCGGGCCCTCGGCCCTGTAAAGGTCAAACCGGTTGCTCGGGTGGTCGCCATAGGACAGGTCGCGCGAGGTTGCCAGCCGTTCGGCCACGTCAGCGGAATGTGACTGCAGCCGCTTCTGGGTGGCTGCGTCCGCGTCGTTCTTGACGTTGGTGTACTGGGCGTCGAGTTCGTCGCGGGTGTAGTCGAGATATATCTTTTCAGTCATGGGCACAGTCTAGCGGGTTCCGGCTTGAATGTTGACGTCGGATTGAATGCACGACACGCTGGGTCCAACAACGGAGGAACGGGCATGCCGGACGGTGATATCAAGACGGTTGAGGAGCTGGTTGACCACTACGGGTCGCCGCAAGGCCATCTGGCGGAAAAGGAAAAGCCCGAGCTCAGCGATCATTGCATCCGGTTTCTGGAGTTGTCGCCATTCTGTGTTTTGTCGACATCGGCAGCAGGTGATGGCCCGGCAGACTGTAGCCCCCGCGGGGATGCGCCCGGCTTTGTTCACGTTATCGATCGCACCACCATTGCGATTCCGGACCGGCCGGGCAATCGACGCACGGACACCTTCCACAACATCATGGAAAATCCGGAAGTTGCGGTGATGTTCATGGTGCCCGGCCTGAACGAGGTGATGCGCCTGAACGGTCGCGCACGCCTGACGACCGAGTCCGCCTTGCTCGATCAGATGTACGCCAATGGCAAGGCGCCGCGCGCGGCGCTGGTGATCGATATCCGCTATGTCTATTTTCACTGCGGCAAGGCGGTGATCCGCTCGGATCTCTGGAACCCGGAAAATAAGGTTCAGAAGGGAGACTTCCCGACATTGGGCAAGATCAATCAGGACTGGTACGGAGTGGATGCCGACGAGACCGACGCCCGGCTGGCCAACGACTACAAGAACAACCTGTATTGAGACCGGCACGCCGGTTAAGCGAACCCGGTGAATGGAGAAGACCATGGCCAAGGAAAAATTTGTCATCGCACCGCATATGCGGTTGCAGGAATGGGTTGCCGAAGAGAAGGGTTATTTCGCCGATGAAGGCCTCGACTATGTGTTTGGCGAGGAACTAGTTTCGGAGGATGGCAAGAAGCACGATCTTGGGGACAAGGTTGGTGCCTATCAGACCTTCGAGAAAGGCCGCTCCTGCGATATCAGTTCGGCCTGTCACTGGACGGTGAATGCTGCGGCCGCATCAGGTCACGGGAAGCTCTATCGCGATGCTTATTCGGTGGCACCCTGCGGCATTTTCGTGCCGCCCGAATCCGACATTCAGAGCCCGGAAGACCTGGCCGGTGTGCCGATCTCCGTCGGGTACCAGTCGGGCAGTCACTACTCGACGATCCAGACGCTGGAACAATGGTTGTCCCCCGATGACATCAACCTGTCGTTTAGCGATGGCCTGTTGTTCAAGCGCCTTGAAAACCTGGTCGATCGCAAGGTGCCGGCGGCATCCCTGTTCAGCGCGCCCTATTATGTGTGTGAATTGCTGGGCTTCCGGAAGATCTGTGATTCGAGTTTCATGATTTCCGGTATGGTCACCGGTGAGCCGGACATGGAGGATGTTCGTAAGTTCTATGCGGCCCTGCAGCGCGCCCAGCGGGATATCGATCTGCGGCCCGAACTCTACACCCATTACTATCTGAACGAACTTCCTGAGCGGTTCCACGATATGGTGGACGTGCGTCGTATGGGGCCGGGGGAGCGGATCGTGTTCGAACCCTATACCGTCGACGTGTTTCAGCAATCTCAGGAGTGGATTGCCGAACGGGGTATTTTCGAGGGCGATGGGATTGGCCAGACCGGCTATGACGAAGCGACTGTCTCGCTGGCGAGCTGAACACCGCCATTTTCATCATGGCCGGACTTGATCCGGCCATCTCATCAACCTGCGATGCGACCTCGTCGGGAAACCCGGATCGAGTCCGGGTATGATTATTGTGGGAGTTGGGAAGTCTAGTCTTCCAGCCCCGCATTGAAGGTGTAGCCAAGCCCCAGCAATTCGTTCACCACCTCTTCGCTGAAGCGCTCCTTCAGTTCGGCCCCCAGACTGGGTGCGAATTCCACATCGCGCAGGGGGCCCTGCAGGGTGACGTGCAGCAACCCGCGCTCGTTTCCGATATTGGCGAAGCGGCGCATCACGCCGGGCGGAACGGAGATCGTGTCGAATTTGCCGAGTTCCACCGAATGTTCGCCCTCGTCACCCCATTCGATGACAAACCGGCTTTGCAGGCAGGTGAAGGTCTCGGTGGTATGGGCATGGGAATGGAGGCCCGGTCCGTTGCCAGGTTCGCATTCGGCGATCACCACGGCGAATTCTGCCGGGCCGGGGATGACCCCATTGCCCCATGGCGTGTCCTTGTCGACCGTCGCGATGACTGTCCGGGTGGCGCGCGCAGTCATCATCTCCCGGGCTTCGGGGGGAATCTTCCCCGCGGTCCGGTCTTTGTTGGCGGGCAGGTCGTCGAAGCGCGCAATATAGCGTTCCATTTCTTCGGGGGTGGGGGTTGTCGTACGCATGGTGTTCGCTCCTGTTGCGTTCCTATCGGGTCGCAATGTTGTATGTGTTGTGGTGATTGAGCCACGCGCGCGTCTGATATTCAACCGAGAGGACGGAAAGCCGGAATGACAAGCCAAGCTGCCACTTTTTATGCTGATGGCATTCGACTGGCGGGAACCTTCACACCGACCACAGGTGGCGGTGTGCGGCCCGCGATTGTCTGTGTGCATGGTTATACGGGCCGCAAGGAAACCTACATGCCGTCTTTCGTGCGCGATCTGACGGCCGCGGGTTTTCACACACTGGATTTCTATCACCGGGGTTTTGGCGACAGCGATGGCACGCCGCGCCGGGTGGATCCCGAAGAACAGGTTCGCGATATTCTGGCCGCGCGCATCTGGTTGTCCGCACGGGATGATGTGTCGCAGGTCGCCGTGATGGGGCTGAGCCATGGTGGTGGTGCCTCGATCAAGGCGACGGCGGTGGACCTAGAAATCGTGGCGCTTGCCACTGTGGGTGCCCCGGGAAATGGCGAACGCTGGCACCGCTCCAAACGCACTCCGGAAGAGTGGGATGCCTTTCAGGCGGAACTGGCTGTCGACCGGGTGACCCGGGCCCTGACCGGTGAAGGACGCACCCTGCCATATCAGGAGATGTCGCCACCGGGCTCGGCCGAGCGCGAGGCCTTCAAGACCATGTACAAGACCGAGGATGCTTATCCCGACGGGTACCCGATCGAGAATGTGGAACTTGCCTGCGGGTTCAATGCAGAAGACTGGGTGGGGCAGATTTCGCCGCGGCCGTTGCTGCTGATCCATGGCGAGAAGGACACGATGGTGCGCCATGTGGAGGCTGAAAACATTCTGGCCCGCGCCGGCGTACCCAAGGAACTGCACACCATTCCCGATATCAATCATGCCGAGGTCTATGAGCCCCGCAACCCGGCGGTCTATGCCGGGGTCATAAAAAAGCTGCTGGAGTTCTACAATGGCGCACTGGCTTAAGCCTGCCGCCGTACTAGCCGGACTGTGTCTGGCCGGATGGCATCTGGCTGTGTCGGTGGCGCAGGCGCAGGATATTCCCGTGGATGTGGAACTGGTCCTTGCCGTTGACGTTTCGGCATCCATCGATGGCGGCGAGGTCAATCTGCAGCGGGCCGGCTATGTCGCCGCGCTGACTGATCCGCGGGCCATCGAGGCGATGTTGTCCGGCCCGTTGGGACGGGTCGCTCTGACCTATGTGGAGTGGTCCGACACGGCACAGGTGACGGTTGGCTGGCAAGTGATCGCCAGCGCGGCGGATGCCCGGCGGTTTGCGGTTGGCATTCAGGCCTTTCCCATTCCAAAGGGCGGGCTGACCTCCATCACCACGGCGCTGGATTTTTCGTCCCTGCTGTTCGAGCGGAACGGGATCGAGGGTACCCGCCGGGTGATCGATCTTTCGGCGGATGGACGCGATTCCAAGGGGGACGAGCCCCAGGTTGCGGCAGCCCGGGACCGGGCCGTTTCGCGCGGGATCATCATCAACGGACTGGTGATCAATCCGCAGCAGGAACAGAGTGAGGTCGAAGGGGTGAAATACGATCTCGAAGGCTATTTCCACGAGGTGGTGATTGGCGGTCCCGGTGCCTTCACCGTGGTGACGGACTCACCCGAAGACTTCCCGCGCACGGTGGTGAACAAGCTGGTTCTGGAGATCGCATCGGGCCCGCATGCACCGGGTGATCTGGCGGCTCAAGAAATCGGGTTTCGGCCCGGCGGGTGATGTGATACCCAACCCTTTCATTTGTCCGGACAAACTATCCGGACCAGACCGACACGCACATTTTGAATGACATTCACAGGGGAAACCGTCGTGGCCAACGAAATCAGAGACTGCATCGCACCGGACCGCAATCCGCG
>Ga0055584_100003711_pt1 | contig 14994 bp, 11 predicted proteins | sample OSDHelmetaG_FD_58716 | JGI IMG/M metagenome (GOLD analysis project Ga0055584, IMG submission 58716) | Pelagic marine sediment microbial communities from the LTER site Helgoland, North Sea, for post-phytoplankton bloom and carbon turnover... | ecosystem: Environmental > Aquatic > Marine >... | reverse complement strand
GGATGGGCGTGCCATTGAGTTCTCGGCATCTGGAACGGTGATCGTCTCTCCTGGTTTCTTGGCCGCCTACGCCGATCCTGACGGTGACGATGACCGCAAGAAGTCCAACAAGCTACCAATGCTGCAAACCGGGGATCAGGTGAATCCGGCCAGTTTGGCCGCGGAAGTCCATCGCACCTCTCCACCTGCTCGCTACACCGAAGCATCGTTGATCAAAGCACTCGAGGAGATGGGCATTGGTCGGCCATCGACGTTTGCGTCCATCATCAGCACGATCATTGATCGGGAGTATGTGGCGAAGCGCGGTACCGCGCTTGTGCCCTCTTTCCTAGGCATGACCGTGATCCGGCTGTTGGAGAACCACTTTGCCGATCTTGTGGACTACAACTTCACCGCTCGGATGGAAGAGGCGCTGGACGCAGTCGCCAACGGTGACGATTCCCGGCTGGCAGCGCTGGAGCGGTTCTATCGGGGTGATGCCGGTATTGGCTTTGATGGGTTGCGGCCGCTCATCGACAAGGTGGGAGATATTGATGCCCGCGCGCTGTCCACGTTTGCGATCGATGGCAGTGACGCGGTGCTGCGAGTGGGCAAATATGGACCCTACCTGCAGCGGGACGAGGACGATCGGGCCAATATTCCCGAAGGGATGGCGCCAGATGAACTCACCGCTGCAGCAGTCGAGGATATCTACGCCCAACCCCGTGGTGACCGGGAACTTGGCAATCACCCGGACACCGGACTGCTAGTCGTCGCCAAGTCCGGCCGCTTCGGCCCATACGTCACCGAAGTGCTACCTGAGGACGCCGGTAAGCAGAAGCCGCGCACCGCTTCCTTGTTCAAGGACATGGCCTTGGACACGGTCACCTTGGATCAAGCGGTGCAGTTGCTCACTTTGCCGCGGGAGATCGGATTCGATCCCGCTGATACTGAGCAGGCGGAACCGATCATCGCTCGCAACGGTCGTTACGGCCCCTACATTTCCAAAGGTAAAGAGAGCCGGTCGCTCACCGAGGAATCACAACTTTTCACGCTGACCCTGGAAGAGGCGTTGCGGATACTGGCGGAGCCGCCGCGGCGCCGCGGTCAACGCGCGAGTTCTCCCGGACGCGATCTCGGCACCGATCCGGTGTCGGGAAACAAAGTGGTGGTCAAGGAGGGCCGTTTCGGTCCGTACGTGACCGATGGCGAATACAACGCGACCATTCCTAAGGACGAAAATCCCGAGGAGATCACCATCGAGCGGGCCTCGGACCTGTTGCAGGTTCGACGAGCCAAGGGACCAGCCAAAAAGCGGTCACGCAAGAAGAGTGCGGCTAAGAAATCGAGCGCGAAGAAGAGTGCGGCTAAGAAATCGAGCGCGAAGAAGACCACGGCTAAGAAAGCCACAGCGAAGAAAACTTCCGCAAGTAAATAGTGACCACTCTGTGCTGGCGCTCGAGTCGCCTGCAAGGATAGGGGGTCCGTGACATGAGGAGAGCCATGAAGGTTGCCGACGACATCACTGCCCTGGTCGGTGGGACGCCGCTAGTACGACTAAGGGGAATTTCGGAAAGTTCCGGTGCCCAGGTGCTGGGCAAACTCGAGTTCTTTAACCCAGCCAACAGTGTGAAGGATCGCATCGGCGTCGCCATGATCGATGCAGCAGAAGACGCTGGTTTGCTGCAACCCGGTGGGACCGTGGTCGAACCCACTTCCGGTAACACCGGAATCGCCCTAGCAATGGTCTGCGCCGCGCGGGGCTATCGGCTTGTGATCACCATGCCCGAAACCATGAGCAAAGAACGTCGGGCACTACTGCGCGCCTATGGCGCGGAGTTGATTCTCACTCCCGGCCCTGAGGGAATGGGTGGCGCGATTGGCAAGGCCGAGGAGTTGCTGAAGGAGAACCAGGACTGGTTCATGCCGCAACAGTTCGCGAATCAAGCGAATCCAGCGATCCACCGCAACACCACCGCAGAAGAGATCTGGCGGGACACCGACGGCGAGATTGATGTGTTGATTTCTGGCGTGGGTACTGGCGGCACCATCACCGGAGTTGGTGAAGTGCTCCGAGAGCGCAAGCCGGACGCCCAGATCGTTGCAGTGGAGCCCGAGGCTTCGCCGATCTTGTCCGGTGGCGCCAAAGGCCCACACCCGATCCAGGGCATCGGTGCCGGTTTCGTTCCGGACATTCTCGACACCGAGGTCTTTGACGAGGTCATCAAAGCCCCGGCCGAAGACTCCATGGTGATGGCCCGCCGGATGGCCCGCACGGAAGGGCTCCTGATCGGTATCTCGTCTGGCGCCGCGGTATGGGCCGCGAGCCAGGTAGCAGCCCGACCAGAGATGGCTGGCAAGACTATCGTCGTGATTATCCCGTCCTTCGGTGAGCGGTATTTGTCCACGGCGCTCTTCGCTGATCTGCTGGACTAATGGGTAAGTTCGGGGAGAACGTCCGCACCGTTCAGGAGCGGGACCCTGCCGCTCGCAACAAGTTCGAGATCGTTCTTGCCTACCCGGGTTTGCACGCCCTGTGGGGGCATCGGTTGGCTAACTGGTTATGGCGGCATCGCCTAAGAACTATGGCCCGCCTTTGGGCACACTTTGTCAGGTTTCTCACCGGTGTTGAGATTCATCCGGGCGCGACCTTGGGCCGCCGCGTCTTTATTGACCACGGTATGGGCGTCGTTATCGGGGAGACTGCAATCGTCGAGGACGACTGCAGCATCTATCAGGGCGCGACTCTGGGCGGAACTAGTCTTAACAAGGGCAAGCGGCATCCCACGCTGTGCGCAAATGTGGTGGTGGGCGCGGGCGCGAAGGTATTGGGACCGGTGACCGTGAGTGAAAATGCCCGGATCGGAGCCAATGCCGTAGTGCTGCACGATATTCCGGCGGGAACAGTAGTGGTTGGCGTCCCGGGCCAGGTGGTCACCCGGACCAGTCCCGCCACTCCGCCCGTTAGTGAGCGAGAAAACGACGTCCCCGACGCGGTGGGATCTACCTTGGTGTCACTGCTGCGTCGAGTGGAGTCGTTGGAACGTTCAACGAGTGGCGAAGTGGCGTCTGGCCCGCATGCGCCAGAAGACGGCATCTGGCGCGGTGAGGATTTCGCGGATCAAGACTTCGTGATCTAATCGCAGCAGCATTGCCATCGGTCGCGCGTCGAGATCATCGAGGCTGGCCGAATGACCGTGGCTGCTAGAAGTCCCAGCCGTCCTCGCAGATGACATTCTCGGCTGGTGGAGTGCCAGTCAGTAGGAACTCATTCACTGCCCGGTCAACGCAGGCGGAGCCATTTTGGTAGGCGGTGTGACCATCTGCATCGACAACGACTAATCGGGAGTCAGCCAGGTCAGCGGCCAGTTGCTCCGCCCATGGCAGCGGGGTGGCGGGGTCGTGACTGGTGGAGACCACCAGAATGGTCCCGGCCCCCACCGCCTCAGCTTTACCTGGGGATTCCACTGAGGGCACTGGCCAGTTGAGGCACACCAACTCGGACCACGCCAGGGCCGGGCCGAAGGTGGGAGCGGTCTCAGCCCACTCTTCTGCGCGCTTGGCTACCTCAGCCGTTGTCGCCTCACTACCGTCATCGAGACAGGTGATCGCCACGAAAGCGTCGTAGCTGTTGCCGTTGTTCTTGTAGTTACCAGCGGAATCCCGCTCGATGCGCTCATCCAGCATGGTGACCAACGGACGCCCATTGCCGGCGAACGCTTCGGCCAGCCCACGATTCAGTCGATCCCAATCCCCGGCAAAGGGGAAATACAAGTAGTAGAGCACTGCTTGCATCGCTAGTCCGCCGGTGAGTTCGCGGTCGTCGACGGGAAGCGGTTCGTTATTCAGTTGGTCGAAGAGCTGTTGGATCTCCTGTACCCCGCCATCGACATCGGTAGCGGTCAGCGGGCAGTTGCTGCCTGCTAAACACCATTCGACGTAACGGCGCAGGGAATCTTCAAAGCCCTCCGCTTGGCCCTGAGAGATTTCTTCACTGGGCAAATCAGGAGGCAGGATTCCGTCCAAAACCATCCGCCCGGTGCTCAGCGGAAAGGTGTTGGCGTACATGGCGCCGAGTTTGGACCCGTAGGACTTGCCCAGGTAGTCCAATTTGGGATCCCCCAAGGCAGCCCGCAGGATGTCCATATCGTTGACCACGGAGGCTGAGTCCACGTGGGCCAACAGGTCTGCGGAGTTTTTCTCGCAGCCCTTGGCGATCAGTTGAGTGTCGGCCTGGTACTCAGCAATTTCTTCGTCCGTCTGTGGATCCGTGTCGGCGGCCAATACTTGATCGGTTTGTTCATCGGTCAGACAGTCAATCGGTTCGCTCTTGCCGACACCACGGGGATCAAAGCCAACGAAATCGTATTTGCGAAGCACTGCTGGTGAGACCGTGGAGCTGGCATAGGGAACAAACTCCACACCGCTGCCGCCAGGACCTCCCGGGTTGAAGACCAATGAGCCCCGACGCTCGCCGCTGGCTGGCAGTCGGGATACCGCGATGGTGATGTCGCCCGCAGTAACGTCGTCGTAGTCGAGTGGTACTCGCAGATCAGCGCATTGCGCCCCACCTGCGCACTCGTCCCACTGCAGTTCTTGGTCGTAGTACTCGGCGAGGGCTAGGTCACGAGGCTCGGCACTGCTTCCATCGAAACTCGGTTCCGGAGCGGAGGCTGAGGTGCAGCCGACGAGCAGGGCGGTGCTCAGTCCGGCTATCACGGCGAGAACTGGCTTGCTCATCTAGTACTCCACATCGCTGCCACGGTCGTCGCGCCCAACGCACAGCGGTCCGTACTTCTCAGACTCTACGGATTCCGGTGTGGTTCCCGGCACCCGCCCCGGTGCGGCTCGCTATTGAACGTTTTCAGTTCTACCGTGGGGGGATGGGTCGGCAGAAGGACTCCTCGCGAAAGATGGCTTCCCGAATCGGCGAGGGGTTGGCTGAGTTCACCGCGACGGCCGCGGCTTTTCGAGCTGGATGGCAACGCGGAGGGCAGCCACGCGACCAGCATGACCGCATGACGCTGGATTATGAAAAGCAGCAACAGCAGTATCACCATGCGCAAAGTCGATACCGTTCTCGACTCTCACGGCTACGCAGTCGGGTCAGGTACATGTCGGTTGTGGCCGGTGCAGGTGCTGCGGCGGCCATCGCGGACTTTGTGGTGGCTGGACCGGAAGCGTTGTTCTTCGTAGGAGCACCAGTGGCGGTGGTGGGAGCCGTTTCGGCCCGTAGTGCCAAGCGGCAACTCGAGACACTGCAACCTCCGCAGCCATTGCTGGCCCCGCCGCCCCCGCCGCGTCCGTTGCCGGAAGGGGTTATCGGTGCCGCGGAATCGGCTCATCTGCACCGAGTGAGACTGCAGCTAGCTTCGCTAGTCCCCACCATCGCTGACCTACATCAGGACGCCGCTCTGGAGTTGCGTCGAGCGGACTGGGAGGCTGCTCCGGCTATGGCGGCATTGGTGCAGCGGCTGGAGTTACTGCATCGAGTCAACATCGAGATGGCGGGAACACCGGCGCAAGAAACTGCACTGGCGAGTGCGGAACAAATTCGGCGTAGGTTGCAGGCGGGTGTCGGACGATACGAGGAATTGCTCAACGCAGCGCTGCAGATGCTGAGCGCCCCGGACCCCAGTACGGCACCCAGCACCGCCCTGGAGAACGCGGTCTTCGAACTCGCCGCCTACACCGAGGGTCTGCGCGCCGTGGAGTTGGCTGAAGGAGTCGCTGACCCGGGATCGGCTAGCTCGTAGCGGGACCTGAACTAGGTCGCACCGGATGCAACAATTGCACCATCACGGCTTCGCACACCAGTAGCGGTGGAACGTTGCTAGCGAGTTGATCGCGGGCGGCTGCCAACGCATCAATTCGCAACATGGTGTTGGTGAGATCATCTCCTTGTGCCAGTTGGTCGATGACCGTGGCCATGTCGACATTGACCGGTTCGACGCTGGCGCCGAGTTGTTGCATGAGCACGTCGCGGTAGAAACTCATCAGATCCAGAAAATAGCGATCTAGTTCGTCGCGTACCGATCGGGACGAGCGTTGTTGCTGCGTTTTGGCTAGATCAGCCATCGCTCGTTTCGCTATCGATCGAATTTTCGCGTCTTTGACGCCAGTGGCCCCGGCGCCATGCACCTCGAGCAGTTCTGCGTTTTCTGCTTCGTCGAGTTGTTGCGTCCGAGACTTCGCATCTGACTCAGCGGTACGTTTCAGATCAGCAGCTGCCTGGAAAGCGTCGGTGATGGCGGAGAGTCGCCGAGGTATCCGCAGGATTTCAGCTCGCCGATTTCGAGTGGCTTCGTCGGTTGCTAGTGCCCGCGCTCTGCCAACATGGCCCTGGGCAGCATGTGCGGCAAATGAGGCCATAGCTGGATCGACCCCCTCCGACTCCAGCAAACGTGCGACGTCGGCTGCTGCTGGAACCCGGAGCGCGATGTGGCGAGTGCGCGATCGAATGGTGGGCAGCAGATCTTCGGTGCTCGGGGCGCACAGCAGCCACACCGTTCCGGCCACCGGTTCCTCGATTGCCTTGAGCAGCGTGTTGGCAGCGGCCTCCGTCATCCGGTCGGCATCTTCAATGATGAAAATCCGCCAGCCACCCGACACCGGTGCTCCGTAGGACTTGGTTACCAGCGCTTTCGTCTGATCCTTACCCAGGCTGAGCGTGGTCGAGCGCACCACGTCGAGATCCGGATGGTTGTCGCCGACAATCGCTAGACACGCGGCGCAGTTGCCGCAGCCACCGGTCGGGCAGATCAGCCCGGCGGCCAGTGCAACTGCTGCGGTTGTTCGTCCCGAGCCGGGAGGTCCGGTGATCAACCAAGCGTGGGTCATGGCATGAGCGGGTCCCTGGCCGTGGGCAGCTGCCGCCGCTTGCCGAAGCTCCGCGGCGGCTGCTGGCTGACCGATCACGCGGTCCCACACGCTGGCTGAGGTCATGCCGTCACTCCTCGATTGGTGAGTGCCTGCCAGATGCTGCTGTGGACCTGCGCCGCGGAATCGTCGGCCGAAACAACTAGGTAGCGATCTGGTTCAGCGGCGGCGAGATCGAGAAAGGCCTGTCGCACGCAGCGATGAAAAGCAAGTGGCTCAGCTTCCAACCGGTTGGCATCCTCGGCTCTTTTCAAACCGATTAAGGGGTCGACGTCCAGCACGATGGTGAGCGCTGGCGTCAGGTCATCGGTGGCCCACATGCTCAAGTCGCGGATCGTTTGTGCCCCTAGGCCCCGAGCCACGCCTTGATAGGCAACTGATGAGTCGATGTAGCGGTCAGAGATCACCACGTCTCCTGCTGCTAGTGCCGGCCTGATCGTGTGTTCGGCGTGATCAGCTCGAGCTGCGGCAAAGAGCAGCGCTTCGGTGCGGGCATCGAGGTCGGCAGACCCCGCGCCGAGAATGAGGTTGCGGATGCTTTCGGCTCGCTTGGAGCCGCCTGGTTCTCGAGTGATGGTTGCGGTGTGGCCAAGCCGCTCCATGGCGGCAGCGAGCAGTCGGGTTTGCGTGGATTTGCCACTGCCCTCACCGCCTTCAAAAACCAGAAAGACTCCGCGGCGGGAGTTCATTGCGGAGCCGGCCATGGCTGCAGCCTAGGCCGAGGTGTGTGGGCGAGTGACCGAGGGTGGCCGGTACATGGTGATATTCGCCACCTTCCAGCGATCAGTAGCGTCCGATTCGCGCGGTTTGGGGGGTTTCCACACCCTCAGGTCTCGCCCAGTTTCTCAAGCAGGCCCCCAGAGGTGCCGATATCAGTTTAGGTTGAAAGCAATGACGAGTTTCTGGCGCGCTGGCCGCGCTCTTCCCCTAGCTCTGTCAGCCGCTACAGCGGCGATGGGGCTTCTCGTCGTACCCGCAATCTCGGGACCGGCCGCTGCTTCAGATTCTCCGGATGAGCTGCGGTCCAGCCTGATGCAAACGGACCTCACTGAGATTCAGGCCGCGCGCGAGGCGGCACGGGATAAGTATCGCGATGCCAAGGCCAAAGCGCGTGAGATGGAAGCTGAGGTTGAGCGCAACGAGGAAGCGGCAACGGCTGCCCGGTTGACCGTCGGTCAATATGCCCGCGCCGTGTACATGAACGGCCCGACCGACCTCAGTGTCATTGCTTCGATGATCGACACCGATGATCCGGGGGCGTCAGCCCGCGTTGCTGACGAGGCCCTTCGGGTGGGCGACCGTAAAGATTTGCAGTATGACCAAGCGGTAGCGTTGTTGGCCCGCAACCAGGAGATGAAAGTCGCCGCAGAATCTGCAGAAAAGGCTGCTGCTGCCACCCTTGAGTCGCTGGATACTCAACTGGCTGGGTTGCGTCAGGAGATGGCGGATGGCGTGGCAGCTTGGGCCAAGTTCCTGGCTGGGGAGGGTTCGCTGTACTCGGCCGAACAAGCCAAACTTAATGGTGAGGCGGCGGCCGAGTGGTCTCGCTACCTGTCGCGGCTTGCTAACTGGCGAGTACCAGCGGTCACCGGGAAAGACATCAAGCAAGACCAGTTGCCAGCCGGGGTGGTGCAACGCGCCAACGACCCAGGGATTGGCTACTGGAGCCGTGGGGACAAGAAGTCAGTCCTGCTGCCGGAACAGGTTGTTGCTAGCGTCACCTATGCGGTGTCACGCATGGGTACTGGCTACAAGTGGCGCACCAATACCGAAAAAGAAATGGATTGCGCTGCACTTGTTGACCGGTCCTGGAACATCCCTGCGACTCCGAAAGCTAACCGCACCGACGAGCGGCCGCTGCCTGCCGGGGGTGTCCGCGGAGTCGCCGAGCGCACCCGGCTACTGCCCAGCAGCAAGTTGAACGTGGGTGATTGGGTATTCCTGCAAAACAACAAGCGGGGTGTCAATCACGTGGGCATCGTGGTCCGCGACGACCTGATGATTGCTGCGGATGCCGGGACTGGCGGTGTAAACGCAGTCAGGATTCCCCACAATCGAGTATGGAAAGTGGGACGCCCGGTCCTCGACAGTCCACGCAAAGCCAACAGCGTCCCGAAGCCGGACAAGCGGCCTTTCCAATGTGGTGCTGACCCGCGCGGCTTCGTGAAACTCCCCGACGGCAAGGTGCTCAACAACCCGGACAGTTGTCCTCCCAGTGCCATCTTCGGTGAAGGAAATATGCAGCCAGCAGCGGTCCGGGGTGGTCGTTGTGCTGCCGCCACTTGGCCGCAACTAGCCAGTATCGGTGGTTGGCGACAATCGGATCCCTATCCGGATCATCCTTCTGGCCGGGCCATCGACTTAATGCTGCCGGAGGGCTGTTCTACCGAGAAGAAGAACGCTGGTCTCGGTGATGTGATCGCTACCTTCTTCATGCAGAACTCAGGCAAGTTTGAGGTGCAGTACATTATTTGGAACCAGCGAATCTGGGTGGCTGGTAGTCCCGTTGTCCCACCGAATCAATGGCGAGGTATGTCGAACCGCGGTGGTTGCACGGCTAACCATGTTGACCATATCCATGTCTCATTCCTAGGCCCCAATGTGAATCCCGACCCAGCACCAGCGCCGGAGGAGACTACCGACGAAGCGGGGCAGGACAAGCCCGCGGACAAGCCGAGCAAGAGCACGGGTGACTCGTCGGCGAAGCCGGATTCTAAAGACAAGCAACCTGCCGGTGACAAACCTGCTAAGCCCAGCCCAACGCCGCTAGACGAGAGTGTCGTCGGCTAAGTCCGCCGCAGTGAGTCCTTATGGTTGTGCGCCAGTGGATTGGCCGGAGTCCGGTCGGGATGGACGAACGTAGTTGCACGCAACTCGCCGCCCGATATGAACTGAGCCCGGCCAACCTTTGGGGTTGACCGGGCTCAGTTAGTACTAGCGCGACTGCTGCTTAGGCGCAGCCCCAGGGCTGCCAGCCACGCGACTTCCAGAGTTTCCAGGCAATGTGGTCCTGCGCGAACTTAGGCGCTTTATGAGCATGGGACTCGAAGCGGCCACCGCCACTGCCCAGCCAGGTGCCGTAGGCAAACTGCCAAGCGCCGTAGTAGCCGTTACCGGTATTGATCTTGTAACGACCGTTCGACTCGCACCAGCGAACCGCCTTGGCCTTAGGAGACTTAGCCCACTTGCGGGATTGCTTGATCTGCCGCAAGTCCGAGTTCTTCAATTTGTATTTCTTCACATAGCTGGGCCGGACCTTTGCTTTCTTGCTCTTTTTGCTCGCAGTAGCAGCGGCCGCAGCAGTGGTCTGCTCGGCCCCAGTAGCGCTGGGTGCGGCAGGTGCAGCCGTTGCGGTGGCAACCGCAGGACCCACCAGCAGGGCGGACGCGGCCGTCAGGGCAGCAGCGGACAGGGCAGTTGTGCTTCGCACAGATATTCCTTCGTTGTAGGTCCCCTCGCGCCGTAAGGCCCGCCTCGCGGACATTTCGGTACTAGCAACGGGGCTTACCAGGTGGTTATCCACCACACCTGTTCTTCCCGAGGTTGCGGGAGTCACACGTCAATCGACAATGAGCCAGGTCACATGTTGATCATGAGAAAGTGTGATCTGCGCCACTTTCAGAGCCAGCGAAGTGAAGAGCCGGTAGCGGAGCGCGTTCGGGTCATTGTGGCGCCGGACTATCGCTTGAACTTTGGTCCAGTCGGTGTACTGATGGAGGTAATGCTGCTCCGGCGTGCGCACTGCAACGGCATACGATCTCTGCTGTCTGGACTGAAGCGGCACGTGGAGTCGGCACGCACAAAGCCCACGGAGATTCGCTGGGCTCACTCCTGCCGAGGCGGGAACCGGCTTTCTGAGAGACACTATGGGCGTGATCCGTCTTGTTGCTGCCTTGCTCTCCTTGCCGCTGTTAGCGGCGTGCAGCACGACCGTGTCTGAACCGTTGGTGTCCCCCGATCCCGGTGAGCCGGTGCCTGAAGTTGTGGGGAATGCTGCCACCGACCTCGCGGCCCCCTGGGGAATGGCGCTGTTACCTGATGGCGATTTGCTGGTCACTCACCGAGACACTGCCACCATCTCGGTGATTGATACCGGCGGACAGCCCCGCAAGGTGGCAGATGTTGAGGGAGTCGTACCCGGTGGTGAAGGCGGTCTGTTGGGAATCGCGATTTCTCCGGAAGCCACCCAAGGTCGGGCATCCGTCTACGTCTACTACACGGCTGCGGATGACAACCGCATCGCGAAGTTGGACTGGGACGGTGAGCAACTAGCTGGACAACAGGTGGTCTTCACCGGTATCCCCAAAGCGCCGATCCACAACGGTGGGCGCATCGACTTTGGCCCCGATGGATTCCTCTACGTCGGTACGGGCGACGCGGGTCAAGCAGAACTCGCGCAAGATCCGCAAAGTTTGGCTGGCAAGATTCTGCGGATAACCAGCGACGGCGAACCGGCCGAGGGTAACCCAGGTCCGACATCGCCGGTGTATTCCTCAGGGCACCGCAACGTGCAGGGGCTGGCCTGGGATGAGGATGGCAGGCTGTGGGCCAGTGAGTTTGGCCAGAACGATGTCGATGAACTCAATCAGATCCAACCAGGCTCGAACTATGGCTGGCCAGAGTGCGAGGGGCGTTGTGACAATGACAAGTACGCTCAACCTGCCGCTCAATGGTCTCCGACTTCGATCGCCAGTCCCTCCGGGATGGCCATCGCCGATGGATCGGCCTGGATCGCTTCCCTGCGCGGGGAACGACTGTGGCAAGTCTCGCTCGCTGGGGACAGTGCCGGGGACCCCGTTGACTGGTTCGCTGGCGAATACGGGCGGTTGCGGGACGTCGTCGTCACCGAAAGTGGCAGTTTGTTGGTGGCCACGAACAACACCGACGGGCGCGGATCCCCGCAGCCTAAGGACGACCGGCTGCTTCGGGTGGAACTACCGGGCTAGCTGCTTTCGTAGTTCTCTTCCTGTGAAGGCTGCGGCAGTCCCGATAGGCTGCCAATCGTTCAACGATCCCGGGAGCGATAATGATGCCCAAGTTTCTTGTCCCCTCGCTGCTGGTTGCTGCGTTACTGGTGGCCAGTTGTTCCACATCTACGAGTTCGCCGGACGAGACCGCGACACCAGCCTCGTCGGGCCAACAGGTCAGTGATTGCGTCAAAGACGGCCAAGGGTTCACCGGTGGTGCGACGGTGCCGCGGCAAATCTTCGGTTCCTATGGCCCGGGACAGTCGCTCGTCTGGGACGTAGCCAAAGGCAAGACCGCCGGTGGTGCGCAGAACGTGCAAATGGCAACCGGTATGCCCAACGGAATCGTGACCATCCTCTGGGGCAAAGATGCGGGTGCCGGAAACAACACCCTGACTGTCGAATGCACCACTGGCTGGGATGTGTACGACAAGGATGATCCGACGAAGTTGTGGCAGGCGGGCATCATCTTCAACGAGATTCCGGGGCTCGGCACGGACACCTACTTTTGCCACCGCATTGAAATGGACACTTCTGGCGATCAGGTCACGATGAAAATGTGGGAGACCTTCTGGAAGTACGGCGAGGACTACACCTGCCCCGACACGCTGCAGCAAATCCTCGATGGTGACCTAGACTTCCCCAACCCGGTGACCTACTTGGAGTTGCCGGACACCGGCATTGGGGCGGATACCGTGCCCCCGTCGGAATGGACCACTGATGGGACCGAAGTGGGAGTCGTCCTTTAGCGGTCTACCCAATAAGCCGGCATTAACTGGCTGCAGTCGGCCCATCGGAAGTGCGCGAGGTCCAGTCCTGTTCCTTCAGCAGCCAGGCGAAGTACAGGATCGAAAAACTGACCGCAGCCAAGATCAGAATTGATGCGCTGATGTAGGTAGCGCTGCCCAATTGCCCGTCGTTCCCCGAGGGCGCCCACCAAGTCATGATTCGTGCGGCTAGTGCCAGCAGCGCCAGCAGCAGTCCGCCCATTGGCAACAATTGGTCGGCAAGTTTCGTCCCGGTTGCTGACCGCCAGTGTCTGGGCAGTAGCCAGGACGCGCCGCCGGCGAAGCAGGCAGTGGCGAGCAGGATGCCGCCGACCGCATCAGATGGGCGATGCCAGCCAGCGGCCAAGGTCCCCCAAGTGGCGGTTGCGGCCCATACCAGGCCAACGACGGCAACCCAGGGGCGAGCGCGAGCGCTGGACACCAAGAGCAATGCGAGAACCAGCGAAGTCGCGATCGTTGCGTGACCGCTCGGGAACGTGTTGATGCCATCGAATAGCGGCCGATCCTCCAACTGGCTGAGATCGGGTCGGGGCAGCACGAGTTTCAGCACTTCAGCGAGCAGGATCGTACCGGCGAACAGCAGTACTGCGCTGGCAGCCGCCCAGGGTCGTCGCCGCCACAAGCCAATCGCAATCAGAACCAGCAACCCCACCACCAATGACTGAACCCGAATCGCATCCAGGATGTCTTTGGCTCGGTTCATGTGCTTTTTCCCGGCGGCAAATCTTTCCAATACTGCGCGGTCATCCCACTCTTGGCCCAGTTGGGTGTGAACTGCGAGTAGATATATGAGCACAAAGAGGGCAGCTGATCCGAGCGCAAGATTTCGCAGTCGCCGAGCGCGCTGCGGAATGGTCTCCGGTGGTGTGGAGTCGGCGACATCGGTCACTCCTGCATCTTAGGGGCCAGACCGGGCGGGCAACGTTGCTCCGTGCGGGGAGTGAGCAGCTCCAGTGAGTGGGCGGTAGCCTGCTGCCATGCTGCTGCGCGATCTCCCGGCCGAACACCTGACCCTCTACACCGCTGCTGCTGCGACCAATCCGGTGGACTGGCATGCCTGGGGTCAGGATGCCTTCGCCGAGGCGCGTAGGCGAGATGTGCCGGTCTTCCTGTCGGTGGGCTATGCCGCTTGTCACTGGTGCCATGTGATGGCAGATGAATCTTTTTCGGACCCAGTGGTTGCCCGTCGGCTTAGCGAGAACTTCGTTGCGATCAAGGTAGATCGGGAGGAGCGACCGGATGTTGATTCGGTGTACATGGCTGCCACCACCGCTTTGACCGGTCACGGCGGCTGGCCGATGTCGGTGTGGCTGGATCATGAAGGTCGCGCCTTTTACGCCGGTACCTACTTTCCCGATCTTCCCCACGGGAACATGCCCTCATTCGGGCAGGTGATGACCGCGGTCTCGGATGCCTGGCAGAACCGGCGCGAACAGTTACTTACCTCGGCGGAACGCATCAATACGCTGCTAGCCGAGCGCGACCAGCCTGCCGAGTTGAACTCGGTGGAACCAGCCTCGACGATCATGTCGGCAGCGGTTACCGAACTGGCGAACTCCTTCGATCCAGTCAACGCCGGCTTCGGAGCCGCCCCCAAGTTTCCGCCCAGCATGATTCTGCGGTTCTTACTGGACTACGCGACCGTGACCGAACAGCCGCGCCCGGCGCAGTGGGTCGCAGCTACCTGCACCGCCATGGCACGTGGCGGAATGTACGACCAACTCGCCGGCGGTTTCGCCCGATACAGCGTCGATGAAACCTGGACGGTGCCCCACTTCGAGAAGATGCTGTACGACAACGCACTACTCGTTGATGTCTACGCGACCTGGTGGGCGACTACCGGTGACTCGTTGGCAAAACGCATCTGCGCAGAAACTATTGAGTTCATGCTCAATGATCTTCTCCTGCCTGAAGGCGGTTTTGCTGCGGCGTTGGATGCCGATGCGCCGGAAACGGCAGACTCCCCTGGTGGTGAAGGTGCAAGCTACGCCTGGACCCCTGAACAACTCGCCACGGTGTTGGGAGCTGACGACGGTGAGTGGGTTGCCGAACTCGCGTCGGTCACTGCGGCGGGAACGTTCGAGGTTGGTACGTCAGTGCTGCAACTACAATCCGACCCCGACGATGTCGAGCGCTGGCGACGGTGTCGGCAAGAATTGCTAGCGGCCAGAGCTCTCCGACCACAACCAGCCCGAGACGATAAGACCGTGCTGGCGTGGAACTCGCTGGCGATCCTAGCTTTGGTTCGCGCTGGGCTGTTGTTTGATCGTGCGGAATGGATTTCGGCAGCGGTCGCTGTGGGTGACCAGATTCGGTCGGTACACGTGACAGCTGACTCGGCCGGGGTCAGGCTTTGTCGGATTTCACGTCACGGGAAGCCG
>Ga0055584_100003710_pt1 | contig 14997 bp, 14 predicted proteins | sample OSDHelmetaG_FD_58716 | JGI IMG/M metagenome (GOLD analysis project Ga0055584, IMG submission 58716) | Pelagic marine sediment microbial communities from the LTER site Helgoland, North Sea, for post-phytoplankton bloom and carbon turnover... | ecosystem: Environmental > Aquatic > Marine >... | reverse complement strand
TGATCAAAATCTAACTTAATTTTAAACCCGTTGTGTCCGAAATCTTTGAAGACGTACATACTGCTCTTATGGAGATGTGCCTTGTCCGCCGATACAAGCGGATAAGAAGTGCTGTTGATCTAGAGCATCTCGCAATCACAAGTCGCCAAGAGGATATAACTCTGGTTGAAATAAACAGGTGTTAAAGCATGGAGTAACAAATACCTCTTTAGTCCGTCACATAAATAGTAGGATCCAAACCTTTAAACTATATGATGATGACACCAGAAACAACCACACTTCCTGCATTGCAAAAAATAGGTGCGATCGCAGGCATTCTCTCGATCGTATTTTATTTCTCCTCGGCCGTCATGTCGTTCCTTCCGGAACCGATTCTTCTCGCGGTTGCCTTTTCATTTCCGCTGCTTTGGATTATTTCTTTCATGGGACTTTACCGCTTCTTGAAGGCTCAAAATCATACACCAACCTTAGAAATCGGCTACTTATTCGGAATCATTGGTGCGGCACTTGCATGTGTTCTCCTGGTTATTCAGCAAGCCAATTTCGCATGGCATGATCTAGCGATGGAAGGCAACCCTACCGAAGAAGCAGCCGCTTTGCTCAAAGCTTCCTTTAGAGGCGCAAATCGAGTTCAGGCTAGTATGGATGTAGCTTTTGACATCTTTATCACCATTGCCTGGTTCTTGTTCGGCATCAACATCGCGAAAAGCACTAGTTTCAATAGAATCTTAGGGTGGACCGGTAGTTTGCTTGCAGTCGGCTTATTGACGTTGAATATGATCACTTTTCCGACAGCGCCGGCCGAGTCTGGATTATTCGACCTCGGTCCCTTCTTAGGCCTTTGGATGTTGATTTTCTTCATCTGGTTCTCCGTAATTCTATTCAAAAAGAAACGCATCTCCCTCCCTTAGTCATCTCGCATTACATTCCATGACAGAGTGCACGTCAATCCCTTGGGATATATCGATTGGAGAAGATCACTTGAAGTAGGTGGTATTCCAGGATCAAACAGCTCAGATCAACGGCTCTACCGCCAATTCAGGTTCGTCCTTTGATGGAACCAATGTGAGGTGAAGACATTCAGTTAGTCTCCGATTTCCTCATGCTTAAGCTTACCCTTGGGTTGAATTATGTCAATGACAAATTAAGGCGCTACGACGAATTCCACGTTGCAGCATTGGGTCTCGGAGCCTTGGCTGGTGTAAATGTCACGTTCTGGGACCGTGATATTCAGCATCCTGAGCAAAAAGAGGATACATCCAAATGCTTGCATCCACACAACATAATCGGCAGCACCCCCGGCGCAGATCAACACTTTTTCTGCCTACCGTCTAATGTGGTGTTGGGCGTGTTCTTAGGTCTGAGCAATGTCGAAGAACCCGCGGTAGAATAACTCGGCTATCACTTGTTGTTGGAAGCGCTGTGAAGACGGATTGATAGAAGTAGACTTTTTCATTGCCCCTGCGTCTGCTACTTGAAAGAAAACGGCGAACTTTGAGGCCCATGTTACGACTGTTCAAATACATTCTCTTCTGCGCTTTGATTGGCGGACTTGTGCTTTCAGGCTGCAAGAAGGATCCCGATGAGGAAGAAGAACCCGAAGTGCCTGAATTGGAATTCAGCACCAGTGAGTTCTGCGATAATTCATGCTACTTCAACAGCGATGGCGAGTGCGACGATGGAGGCTACGGCTCTACCAGTTCGCTTTGCAAATTTGGAACAGATTGCCGCGATTGCGGAAGGCGCGTCATCAAAAAGATCAAACGATGAACACTATCCGTCCGCTCTTACTTGTGGCTTTTACGTTATTCGTCATGACCTCACTTTCCTCGTGTAAGCAGGAGCTTTGCGACGACACCTGCTTTTGGCCAGCCGATGGCGTATGCGACGACGGCGGTGCGGATTCGGAGAATGACTACTGCGAATTCGGAACGGACTGTGCTGATTGCGGAACGCGCATCGCGGAATAATCGACATGTAACACCCCCTCCTCATTTACCCCACGATCAAAAGCAGCTTTCGATTGTTAGAGGGTGCAAGCTTTTTTGGGAGGAGCAAAAAAAGATCGTCCCCTTTTTTTATTCATAATTTTGCCGCGCAATGAGAATAGAGGTACTCAAATCCAAGATTCACCGCGTAAAGGTGACCGACGCCAACCTTGACTACATCGGTAGCATTGAGATCGATGCCGCATTGATGGAGGCTGCCAACATCTTAGAAGGTGAGAAAGTGCAGATTGTCAACATCAACAATGGCGAACGCTTCGAAACGTATGCGATTACTGGAACGAGAAATTCTGGGACCATCAGCCTAAACGGACCCGCAGCTCGTAGGGTCATGCAAGGCGATATTGTCATTATCATATCCTATGCATCGATGGAATTTGAAGAGGCGAAAGCCTTCAAGCCTTGGGTAATCTTCCCCGACGAAAAAACCAACACCCTTCCATCTTGAACAAGAAGCTGAAATCTGCACTGCAAGTGCTGTTTTCCCTAGCTCTTGGGTTTTTCTTGATTTGGTTTATTTACAAGGACCTGACAGAAGAAGACAAGGCGAACATGGTCAACTCCATCAAGGAGGCGAACTATTGGTGGATTGTCGCTTCAACCATGGTCGCCGTGCTGAGTCATATTTTCCGAGCCTACCGATGGAAATACCCCTTGGAATCATTGGGCATTAAAATCGACATGGCCAACCGCTTTTCAGCCGTCATGATTGGCTACTTGGCCAACTTGGCCTTTCCTCGATTAGGGGAAGTAACCCGCTGCGCCGTGCTCTCTCGTTACCAGAAACAACCTTTTGAAAAACTCTTTGGAACCGTCATCGCTGAGCGAGTAGTGGATGCGGTTATTCTCCTTGGCCTGATCGCCCTGGCCGTGGTTTTGCAATTCGGCATCTTACGCGATTTTCTAGCCGATACCGGTGGCCGTCTGATGGCGAAGACATCCACCTTCATTTTTTTGAGCGTTGTAGGGGTAATTGGGGTAATTGGCCTTTTTGTCGCATGGAAATTCATCCAGAATTCTGTCCATCCATTCGCGCTCAAAATCAAAGATCGCATCATGGGATTGGTAGATGGACTGGCTTCCATCAAACGGATGGATGGACAAGCTGGTTTTTACCTGCACACCTTCCTCATTTGGGCTTGTTATATACTGATGTTCGTTTTGACCTTCCAAAGCTTGCCCGAAACGCAAGCCGTGCCGTTCGGTGGCATGCTCGCATCCTTCGTTCTTGGAGGATTGAGCATCGTTGCAGTGCAAGGCGGATTGGGGGCGTACCCTCTAGCAATCATGGTGATTCTCGCGTTGTACGGAGTAGAATCATCCGTAGGCTACGCCTTCGGTTGGATTGTTTGGACCGCACAAACGGTTATGATCATTTTAGTAGGATTCATTGCCATGCTGGCAATGCCTTTGATCAATGCAGTATCAACAAAAGATGCCATAGATTCATGAGCACTTCCATCAAACAACGTATCTATCAGAATCGGGCGGATGTCTCAGATCTGCTCGAGCTCTGGAGAGCTGGTGATGAAACCATTGTCTTCACCAACGGAGTTTTCGACCTCCTTCATCCTGGCCACGTGCTCTACCTAGAACTGGCAGCGGCATTGGGAACTAAATTGGTCATTGGGATCAATAGCGACATGTCAGCCAAGACTTTAGGTAAGGGCGACCACCGACCTATCAATGATCAGAGCGCTCGCGCGCTGGTGATGGCAGGATTGAGGTCCGTAGACATGGTTGTGCTTTTCGATGAGGCCACGCCCCTAGAGCTGATCCAAGTGGTGCGACCAGACATTCTTGTGAAAGGCGGCGATTACACCATGAATCAAATCGTTGGCGCCCAAGAAGTGATGGCATATGGAGGAAGTGTGCAACAGCTCGACTTTGTGGAAGGCTATTCCACCACGGCAATAGAACAAAAGATCCTCAAAGCAGGTTTAGATACGTGATGGCACAAAGCATCAACGAAATACAAGACGAGGTCATTGAGGAGTTTAGCTTCTTCGGAGACTGGATGGAGAAATACGAACATATCATTGAGTTTGGCAAGAGCTTGGCCCCAATTGATGCCGCATATAAAGTGGAAGAAAACTTGGTGAAGGGCTGCCAAAGTCAGGTGTGGTTGAATGCTGAAAAGAAGGGCACCGCCCTGCATTTTACCGCAGATAGCGATGCCATCATCACCAAAGGCCTTGTGGGTCTGATGGTGCGCGTTCTTTCAGATCAAACGCCAGAAGACATTGCAAAAGCCGACCTTTACTTCGTGGATCAAATTGGACTCAAAGAACATCTTTCTCCGAACCGAGCCAATGGACTCGTCTCCATGATTAAGAAAATGAAGATGTACGCCATCGCACACCAAGCCAAATCGGAACAATAGCCTCATGGATCCTGCATTGAAAAAACAACTCGAAGCATCTGTCATTCAGGCATTGAAGACGGTCTATGACCCGGAAATTCCCGTGGACATTTACGAGCTCGGCTTGATATACGAAATCAAGATCGACGATGATTTTCACGCTTTGATTGTCATGACCCTTACTTCGCCCAGTTGCCCGGTTGCGGAAAGTCTACCGGTTGAGGTAGAAGAAAAAGTAGCCGGTGTGGAGGGCATCAAAAGTGCGTCCTTTGAATTGACTTGGGAGCCGCCATGGGACAAAGACATGATGAGCGAAGAAGCCCTCGTTGAACTAGGGATGATCTAAGATCACATGAGCGACATAATTGAAAATAAAGTAGCCAAGAGTGGGTTGATTACCCTCGACCTCGAGGAATTGAGGCCGGCATGGAACGTCATGGGTCTTGACCTTGTCGATTCTCTTTGGGAGGGAATGGCGCTGAAGGAAAAGGACTTTCGATTATTCGTTCAAGAACACGACTGGTCGCAGTACAACGACGCCGCCGTGTACATTCACTGTTCTACCGATGCGATCATCCCCACCTGGGCTTACATGTTGATCGGGACCCACCTACAAAATGTGAGCTCTTACTCAATTGTTGGTGAAAAAAAAGAGCTGGAGCAAATGCTCTGGCTCGAATGGGTCCGTAAACTTGACCTTGCCAAGTACGAGGATCAGCGTGTAATCTTGAAAGGGTGCAGCGATGAGGCGATTCCCGAGAGCGTTTACTTGGCATTGACCAGCAAACTAACTTCTGTTGTGAAGTCACTCATGTTCGGAGAACCGTGCTCCACCGTGCCCGTTTTCAAGAAAAAATAGTGTAGGATTAGAACAAGATGTGCTTTCGATCCATCCAGGAAACGAAGGCGTAAAGCTCTTGCTCAACCATCATGGCGACGCGCTCTCCATTCAGGAATTTGTTTACTCCTGCTTCTTCAAAGCCTTTAGCTTGAAGTTGTTGCGCATAGTTTTCTGCTTCATCCAAACTGCCAAAAAGGCCAGCTGAATATGCAAATTGATGGTTGGGCAACACCTCGAAGCTCAAGGCAGCATCGATCTCCTCTAGCAGTTTTCTGCCTTGTGGCTGATCATAAGTAGCAAAGTAGACCGTAAAAGAAACGGCTTCCTCTTCTCGGTAATCGGGATCAATATCTCGATTGTTTAAGTTACCGAGCAGAGCAAGTGCATCTTCAGATGAAATACTCTTCTGGTTAAAGAAAGGAATAAGCGAAACGTCCGAATTCTTCACTCCTTCTGGCAATGTTGGCATTCCTTCTAAAGCTGCCTCCAGCGTTCGGTACATTCCGTAGTATACGACCAATCCGCTGGCGTCTCTCGAAACGGAGAAATCGCTGTTCTTCCATGAACCGTCCACTTGTTCGGCGTGGATCTGCCATTGGAATACGAGGTGCTGTGGCAACTCTGGATTGTGAATTCTGTTCTGTGCTGATACGGCTGATACAATTGCGAGCAACAATACAAGCACTAAAAAAACGGGAGCTAAGGCTTTCATAACATTAGAATTTAATAGGTTAAACGGATGTTAGTGGCTTAACCGATCATTTAATGTTCAAGGGGGAAGACGAGCTTCAAATAACAGACTGCATGTGTTTTGAAATAGTTGCCTGATAATTTTTCTTTTCTTCATTTTTGCAGTATAATATTCTGTATACGGGTCGAATTACAATATGGTTTCGACGAATGATCGAAATTTTTCGACGCAGAATTGCTGTTTCTTGCGTAAGGACCACAATCACTCGGCTGTGAATCGCTTATAACGGATGGGTATACCTTCCTAAGGGGACCTATTTACTTCAAAACTGCGACAGATACCTTGAGAAGCTAGGGCAGGCAGCAAGGATTATTAAACATGATGGGGCTCTGCCTTGCAATGAGGGTTAAGTACCATCAATCGAAAGCGATCACAGCAGACAGCAAGGCAATGATCAGCCGATGTATCGATTTCAGAAAAGGGATGGGGATCAGTAGGCCCGTTCGCGCTTGCCTTCGTAGTAATTGACAAAAGCTCTGTTCACTACTCGGTTTCCTCCGGTGGTCGGATAGTTGCCACTGAAGTACCAGTCGCCCAAGTGCCTCGGACAGGCTGCGTGCAAGCCCTCTAAGTTCTGGTAGATGATCTCCAAATCAGCATTCAAGTCCGCCGGGCGCAAGAGCTCCGCGATCTTTGCCGACACTTCTTCTGCTGTAAAGGGTTCGTAAATTTTCTGAACGTGGTTCTGGAAATTATGATTGTTTGAAGTGGCCAACTCATCGATGCACAGGTCGTACACTTCTTTGATGATGTACTCTTTACCCCCCTCTTTCAGCAAATCAATCGCCGCTTGGAACGCGACAAAATCCTGCAAAAGGCTCATGTCAATGCCATAGCAATCAGGATAGCGGATCTGAGGGGCGCTGGAAACTACCACTATCTTCTTCGGTCCCAATCGATCGAGTATGCGGAGAATGCTTTGCTTAAGTGTCGTACCACGCACGATCGAATCATCGATCACCACAAGGTTGTCGACTCCACGCATGACCGTACCATATGTAATATCGTAAACGTGCGCCACCAAATCATTGCGGTCGCTGTCTTGGGTGATGAATGTTCTGAGCTTCGCATCTTTGATGGCTACCTTCTCCGCCCGAACCCGCTCGTTCAAAATGTTGCGCAATGCATCCTTGTCCTTCGGATCGATTTTCGCAATGTCTTCCAGTTTGCGCTCGTTGTGGAATTCTTCCAATCCTTTGAGCATTCCATAATAGGACACCTCAGCGGTGTTGGGAATAAAGGAAAAGACCGTGTTCTCTAAATCAGCTTTGATGCTCTTTAATACACGGGGAACGATGGTTCTACCCAAGGCAAGACGCTCGCGGTAGATGTCCAAGTCACTGCCCCTAGAGAAATAAATGCGCTCGAAGGAACAAGAGAGCTTCGTGCCCGGTTCGCGGATCATGTCCATGCTCACTTCACCGTTCTTCCGAATGATCAATGCGTGACCTGGATCAACTTCTTTTACGGATTCAGCCGGAACGTTGAAGGCTGTTTGGATCACAGGTCGCTCGCTTGCTACCACCACGACCTCATCATCTCTGTAATAGAATGCCGGACGAATACCATTCGGATCGCGCAAAACAAACGCATCGCCGTTTCCGATCATGCCCGCCATGGCATATCCTCCATCAAAATCCTCGGCAGAACGCGTAAGGATGTTACGGATGTCCATGTTTTTGGAGATCAAGGCTGTAATCTCTGTATTATCATATCCCAATCGCTTGTAGCGTGCAAACAAGGATTCGTTCTCTTCATCTAAGAAGTGGCCAATCTTTTCAAGTACGGTTACCGTATCTGCTTTTTTCTTGGGGTGCTGTCCCAAGTTGATGAGAATTTCAAATTGCTCATCTACGTTGGTCATATTGAAGTTGCCCGCCAACACCAAGTTACGCGTCATCCAGTTGTTCTGTCGCAAGAACGGGTGGCATGCCTCAATACTGTTTTCTCCGTAGGTCCCGTAACGCAAATGGCCTAGAAAAACTTCTCCAGAGAACGGTGCATTTTTCTTGATCCAATTAGGATCCTCGAGTACAGACTCATCGCCATTGGCGCGTTCCTTCACCCGGTTTTTGATGCCTCCATAGATGTGATCGAAAATGTCTTGGATGGGTTTATTGCTGTTGGATCTGTGACGTGAGATGTATCTGTTGCCTGGGGCAACATCGAATTTCACATTGGCCAATCCCGCTCCATCCTGACCTCGGTTGTGCTGTTTCTCCATGAGGAGATACATTTTGTTAAGGCCGTAAAAGGACGTCCCGTATTTTTCACGGTAATATTCGAGAGGCTTTAGGAGTCGAATGAGTGCAATGCCGCACTCGTGCTTGATCTGGTCGCTCATCTTTTCAGGGGCGACAAAGGTATCAAGTTTTCAGCGCGAATGTCATATCCAATTAACGTTTGCGTAACAGCAACTACTAACATCTCTCTTGCGTCTATGAAATTGCGCCCAAGGTCGCAAACAGCTACCTTAGGCAGTTATTTCTGCTTTGAAAAAGACCCTTGCATACCTGTTTATTTTTGTCATTGGCATTAGCCAGCTGCTGGCCCATACCCACGATGAGCAAGGCGAATTGAAGTTTGAAGAGAACAAAGGACACCTTCCGGATCACGTACAATACCGTGCGCGAATACCAGGAGGAATGGTGTTTTTAGAAGGGCAAACACTAACGTTTGACATCAGCGACCTAGAGACAATTGCGCTTATTTCAGCCTACAAACACGGCGAAGCTTCGCTTGCAGACCTCCCTGAATTTCTACAGGGACATGCTTTTAAAGTGCATCTCATCAACAGTCAACCACCTTCTTCCATCGAAACTGGAACGGCATTCCCAGATCACGTCAACTATTACCTAGGTGACGACCCCAGTCAATGGGCTTCGGGCGTACAGCAATTTCATTCGATCATATACCGCGATGTGTATCCCGGAATCGATGTTCGCTACTATTCCCAAAACTTGAATTTCAAATACGATTTTATCGTGCATCCTGGGGCAGATCCCTCGGTCATCGAGCTGGAGTACGAAGGGGTGGGTGACCTCAAACTGGGTTTTGACAATATCCTCATCGAGACTTCCGTCGAACAAATCGTCGATCAAAAACCTGTTTCTTGGATTGAGTCTGCGGACGATCGGCGTTTCGTGCCTAGCGCATTTCGCATGATTGAACAAACCGATGGCTTGGCGCACGTAGGTTTCGATGTACAAACGGACTCCGCCGAAACCTTGATCATTGATCCGACCTTGATCTTCAGTACTTACTCCGGGTCTACGATCAACAATTGGGGCTCTACCGCTACCTACGACTCATTGGGAAACATGTACGCTGGAGGCTACATCCTCGTGAGCGGCAATGGAAGTGGATCAGGTTATCCAACTACTACCGGAGCGTATCAGACCACTTTTGCCGGCGGTACGGGCGGATTCAAGACGGACATGGCGATCACCAAGTTCAATTCCAACGGAACGGCCCTCGTTTACTCCACCTATTTGGGCGGAAACGGAAATGAGATACCACACAGTTTGGTGGTCAACGGAAACAACCAACTCTATGTGCTGGCAACGACCTCCAGCACGAACTTCCCCACCACCAGTGGAGCCTTTGATGGCACTTTCAACGGTGGCAACACCATCGGCAGTACTGGCGTGAATTCCAATTCCAGCCAGATCCAATACACGGGAGGGTCTGATATTGTTATCGCCAAGTTCAACACGAATGGTACAAACCTCATCGCATCCACATACATCGGAGGAACGGGCAACGATGGCATCAACATGAGTGACACCCTTCAAAAGGCCTATTCAGACGAATTTCGCGGTGAAATCATCGTCGACCAAAACGACAATTGTTACGTGGCAACCAGCACAGCTTCGAGCAATTTTCCGATTGTAAATGGATTCCAAACCACTTTTGGCGGGGGCTTAACCGACGGGGTTATTTTCAAATTCAATGCTAGCCTGACCAGTTTACTGTGGTCAAGCTACATCGGCGGAAGCAATGCAGATGCAGCTTATTCCGTTCAGTTTGACCCTAGTTACAATGTATTCTGTACCGGAGGAACGAAGAGCACCAACTTCCCCACGACCACTGGGGTAATCCATACTTCCTACCAAGGTGGCATCACAGATGGGTGGTTGGCGAAGATTAGCAACAATGGTTCTAGCCTACTGGCGTCTACTTATCTCGGCACCAATGCCTATGATCAAAGCTTCTTTGTACAGCTCGATCTATCCGGTTTTGTGTACGTCGTCGGCCAAACTTTGGGAAGCTATCCCATCGCACCCAGCTGGGTTTATTCGGTTGCCAATAGTGGGCAATTCTTGCACAAACTGAGCAACAACCTTCAAACGACCATCTTCTCAACACGCTGGGGATCTGGAAACAGCAACATCAACCTATCACTGACGGCCTTTTTGGTGAATGAATGCAATCACATCTTCGTCTCCGGATGGGGAGGCACGCTCTTCGGAATCGGAGCATCCACCAGCACTGGCACCACCACTACTGGATTGCCTACAACGAGCAATGCGGTGAAAACCACAACAGATGGCCACGATTTTTACTTCATTGTTTTTGAAGACAGTGCTTCTAGCCTGCTCTTTGCCAGCTTTTACGGTGGAAATAGCGGGGCGTCAGGAGGTGAACATACGGACGGAGGCACGAGTCGATTTGACAAGAAAGGCATCATTTATCAAAGTGCATGTGCGAGCTGCGGACAAAGCAGTTCGTTTCCGACTACAACCGGTGCGTACGCAACCACCAAACCCACGTCTGCAAGTTGCAACTTAGCTGCCTTGAAATACGACTTAATCACCTTGATCGCCGAAGCCGATGTGGATGGTCCGCTAAGCATTTGCGTAGACGATTCTTTGCAATTTGAAAACGAAAGTTTTGGCGGATCTGAATATGAATGGGACTTTGGTGATGGCAATACAAGCTCTGAGTATGAACCCAAGCACGCTTACGCGGTGGCAGGAGTTTACGATGTCGTACTGATCATCAAAGATTCTGTGAGCTGCGTGTATTCCGACACCGACTCTATCCAAGTCACCGTCATTCCTGGTCCAGAGGCAGTAGTCCCAAACTTCCCTAAGGTCTGCGCAGGTGGTCAAGTGCAATTGACCGCTTCAGGAGGCACCTCCTACCAATGGTCTCCCGGCTCCGGGCTCGACGATCCGAATATTCAGACTCCCATCGCCACGGTAGATAACCAGATTACGTACGTGGTGTCTGTAATGGACAGTTGTGGCGTAGACACCGCATGGGTAACCCTTAAGACCTTTCCCGACAAGACGGAGGCTATGCCAGACACGAGCATTTGCCGAGGGCTTTCGGGCCCCTTATGGGCGAGTGGTGGCGTTTCTTATTCCTGGTCACCACCGAGGTATTTGAATACAACCAACGGTCCGAGTCCGGTTGTGTTTCCGGACTCAACGACGGCTTACACGGTTACCATTCTTGATTCCTTTGGTTGTGTGAAAGAACACGAAGTAACGGTATCGGTGTTCGGTTACGTTCCACAGGTCGAAGCCTGGGGAGACACCACGGTGTGTTCTGGTCAACGGATCATGCTGAATGCGCAAGGAACGGACGAATACGAATGGTTTCCGAAGGAAACGGTTCTCAACCCCTTTCTGAATTCAACGCCGGCCTTTCCGGAAGTGACAACAACCTATGTAGTTGCCGTAAAGAATGCCTGTGGGAACGCCTACGACTCCGTGCTGGTTGTGGTGTCCGAAGTCGAACTGGAGGTGAGAGGGGATACAGCCATTTGCGAAGGAGATACCGTTGAATTGAGTGCATCTGGGACTTATACCTACCGTTGGACAGGACCTTTCTTTGATGAACCGACCTTTGTCCGCACACCACATATCACCCCAAAAGAGAGTGGGTGGTACATCGTAGAAGGGCGAAATCTTCAAAATTGCACCAAAGCAGACAGCGTGTACGTAGATGTTTATCCTGTTCCTGATTTGGATATTCCTATCCATGAAGACACCATATCAGGCATGGAGAATGTGTTGTTGATCGCGCAATCCAATGCCGAGATCCGATGGTCTTCAACAGGCTATGTGCCTTGCGCCGATTGCGACAGCATCAAAGTGTATCCGAAGGAGCCAACGGTCTATTATGTGGTGGCCTTAGACAGCAACGGATGCAATGTCTATGACTCCATCAAGGTTGCACCCATCAGCAAGATCTTCGTTCCGAACGCCTTTACCCCAGATGGGGATGGCATCAATGACCGCTTTATGATCCAAGGTCACAACTTGAGCGAGTACAGCATCGAAATTCGAGATCGTTGGGGACAAGTCGTGTATTCAAGTACGGATATCCATAATGGATGGAATGGCCAAAAATTCAATACAGGAAAGCAATCCCAGATCGGAAGCTACACCTATACAATCCACTATCAAGTACTTCCCGAACAAGACCGGCACGAAACGGGCACCGTAAACTTGATCAGGTAAACCTCGGATCCGTCTCCATCACTTGGCCGCATTCGTCGCAAGTACGCTTTTCTTCGCTTCCGTAGTATTCTTTAAACCTAGGTAGGAAATCCAGCTCGATGTCCGTCAAATGGAAATAGGTCTCGTGCAGCTTGTGGTTACAATTGTCACAGAACCAGAGGAGGCCATCTTTGTGTTCCGCTTCTCGTACACGTTCAATCACCAATCCAATGGATCCTGCTGACCGTCCCGGGCTGTGGGGAACATTTGGGGGGAGCAAAAACATATCGCCTGGACCGAGATGGACATCCACAGGCTTTCCATCCTCTTGGATCTTCACCGTAATGTTTCCTTCGATTTGGTAGAAGAGTTCTTCGGTTTCATTGTAGTGATAATCCTTTCGCGCGTTGGGGCCTCCAACAATCATCACGATGTAGTCCTCTCCTGCTGGATAGAGGTTCTTATTGCCCACTGGGGGTTTGAGAAGGTCTCGATTCTCCTCAATCCACTTGTGAAGGTTGAATGGCTTCTTGATGCTCATGTTCATCGATTTGGTGCTAAAAGTAAAAAAGGCGGCCGGAGTACCGACCGCCTTTCTCTATGAGTTATGTCACATCAATGCAAGAGCACTGAACGCTGACGAACGATGTCATCGTTCCGCATTTCAAGCAGGTAAGAACCCCGTGGATACGCAGACACATCCAGTTGTCGCTGATCTCCAGCACCTAAGGAGGTGGTGGTTTCCATCACTACTTGACCAGACATATCGATCAATCGAATGGCCAAGGAAGGTTGTGCACTTCCGCTCATGAGGGTGAGGCTTGTAGCTGCTGGGTTCGGGAACACTGCAAACTCGTCTTTGCCAATGTCTTCAACCGATGCCGGCCAAATGGAGACTTTCACGTCATCATTAGAACTACAACCATTGGAATCTGCCACCGTAACGGCATAGGTACCTGTTTGACCAACACTGATAATCTGTGTATTAGCACCCGTACTCCAAAGGAATTGATTGAACTGACTGCCTGCATCGATCATGATCGGGCCGAAGCCTTCTTGATTCGGGCCGAGCTCGACCTGTACAGGAACAGCTTCAACGACTTGAATCTCATCTGAGCCAGAGCAGCCGGCACTAGTTGTGACCGTTACCGTGAAGGTTCCCGCTCCTTGAATCACGATGTTGGCGACGGTATCACCCGTTGACCATGTATAGCTTTCATAGCCAGGAGTGGTTGTCAGCAATGCAATCTTACCAGGGCAAATCAGCTTATCAGGGCCAAGGTCTACAACAGGATCTGCGTTATCGAATCCAACAGTAGCCGTTGACGTATTCTCGCATCCGTTCGCATCCGTCACTGTGACCGTGTAGGTTCCTTGGGTTAATCCGCCAATAGAATCAGCGGTTCCACCATTGCTCCATGCATAGGTGTAAGGAGCAACGCCGCCGTTTTGGTTTGCCTCTGCGGATCCGTTCGCATCACTTTCGCAATTGGCATTATTGGCATTGGTGTTGACGTTCAAGAATGGCGGAGAATAAATGTCAATGTCATCAGACTTATAGCATCCATCATCATCAGTGACCGTTACGGTATAGGTGCCCTGAGAAATACCTGAGATAGAAGCGGTGGTCTCACCGTTTGACCAAGCATATGAAAAAGGAGAAGCTCCTGTCGCAGTAACCGTAGCTGTAGCATTGGAATCCAAGAAACAATCGTTGGAATCACACATCAAGCTGAGGCTTGGCCCATCACTCACGTATGTCCAGAAAGTATCGCCGCAGTTTGGCTGGAAAGCAACAAAATCATTTGTTGTGGTCCAGCTTTGTGAATTCCTACCGGGGGTTGCATATCCGGCAGACCCATTCGAATTCTCGATGCCTTGCGTTGAAGATCCAAATGGATAAGGTTGAGATTGGGTGTGGATTTCGATCCGACCACAACCTTCAAACAATTGAATTTGCGAATACCTAGGATAACTGGATCCACAGCATTGTGGAATGCCGTTGAAATTGATGATGCACTTCCTATTTGGCGCTGTGCCTACCGTCTGGTATTTGATTGTTCCGCCGCCTGGAGGATAGAGGTCATTCCACACATGAGCGATGAAATTGTTAGGGGTTTGGGAACTTGGGATATAATCTCCAGAGCAGCACCCGTTGTCGTTATTCGAACCGAAGGTGATAAAACCGTTCGATGAAATCTGAAAAGTCGTGTATTGATTGTCAAAGAATCGGAATGTAAATCCAATGGCGAGTTGTCCACTCACCTGATCATCACTCAAGCTTACCGAGTTTCCGCCACTTGTCGTATCTGGATTGTACGGCAAGGACTGATCAATTGTGTACGTAGTGGTACCTGCTAACACTAAAATTGGAATGCTGTCTTGCAGACCGGAAGGGTTAAAATAACCTGTACTGTTCATCCCAGGACCTATGATGGTGCCTGAGCTTCCTCCGCACGAGGATGAGAGTTGACTCCCCGAATCCGAAGCGCAATAAAAGGAGTTCAGGCCAGTGAGTGTGCACTGTCCGTAGCTTAGGCTTGCAACGAGCAAGCCACATAGGGTCAAGATTTTTTTCATGGTTG
>Ga0055584_100003709_pt1 | contig 14998 bp, 13 predicted proteins | sample OSDHelmetaG_FD_58716 | JGI IMG/M metagenome (GOLD analysis project Ga0055584, IMG submission 58716) | Pelagic marine sediment microbial communities from the LTER site Helgoland, North Sea, for post-phytoplankton bloom and carbon turnover... | ecosystem: Environmental > Aquatic > Marine >... | reverse complement strand
ACAAATTCAGGGCCTCCTGCCCGTCGGACCCGCAGAGTGTCATCCACTTTTTCGGAGCTTTGTCCGAACTTGGTCGAGAGTTCCGAGGCGAGATTGTCCAGGTCGCCGGCCCGAATGGTGACCACATCGCCGCCCAGGCTCTGGCGCAGCGCTTCCGGGCTGTCGAGCGCTGCCGCCTGACCGCGATCCAGAAAAAGGAGTCGATCGCAGCGGTCGGCATCTTCCATCAGGTGTGTTGTGATCAGAACGCTCAGGCCTTGCTCGCTGCGCGCCCTCTCGAGGTAGCTCCAGAGGTCCAGGCGGGCACCCGGGTCCAGGCCGGTAGTGGGTTCATCGAGCAAGACGAGCGAGGGACGGTGCATCAATCCCTTCGCCAGATCGATTCGTCGTTGCAGCCCGCCGGAGAGGTTGCGCACAAGCTCGCTCTCGCGGTCACGGACGCCGACTTGATCGAGCATTTCGTCGATGCGGGTTTCAAGGTCCGCGCCGCGAATTCCGTAGAGGTGCCCCTGATGGCGCATGTTTTCGCGCACGGTGAGCTGGAGGTCGAGGCTGGGAGATTGGAATACGACCCCAATTTGACGACGCACAGCCTCGCTTTCGGAGACCACGCAATGCCCCCGGATTGAAGCACGTCCCGCATCTGGTTTGAGCAAGGTGGAGAGAATCCGGAACAGGGTGGTCTTGCCGCCTCCGTTAGGCCCGAGGAGCCCGAAGATCTCGCCTGCCTTGACTCCGAACGAGAGTCCCTGAAGCGCTGCGGTGTCTCCGTAGCGATGCGCCAGTTCGTGGACTTCGAGAATCATGTTCCTGTCCTCGTTCATCTCATTCGCTCCATGCTTTGGTGCTGCTGAGAAGGAGAAGGAGGGCGGGTAGGTAGATTACGGAAACTCGCAAAAGGATCCGAGCGGCCGTCTTGTTGCGGACTTGGGCGGTGTAGGCAGCCGAGCCGAGGAAGGTCAGGCCCAGGAGCAGAGCCCCCCAGAAGTAGGCTGGTTCAGACATGCCGAGAATCGAGGGGAGCAGGCTCACCGGAAGCAATCCCAGACTGTACAGCAGCATCTGTCGGGCGGTGGCCGACCCTTGCTGGTCGTGCACAGGCAGCATGGGCTGCAGGCCTTTTTCATAGTCCTCGCGATAGATCCACGCGATCGCGAGAAAGTGGGGCATTTGCCAGAAAAATAAAATCCCGAAAAGGACCCAGGCCTCGATTGAGAGCTGATTCGTCGCGGCGGTCCAGCCCATCATCGGCGGAATGGCTCCGGGTACGGCGCCGATCACGGTACAGAGGGAGTTGATGCGCTTGAGCGGGGTGTAGACCGCCGTGTAGAGAAAGAGTGTCAGGACGCCGAGACCCGCGGTGAGCTGATTGGCGGCGACTGCGAGGAGCGCCGTGCCGGCTATGGAGAGGAGGACGCCGAATATGGCACCTTGCATTCGATCCATTCGCCCGGCGGCGAGCGGGCGGCGTCGGGTTCGCTCCATCAAGGCATCGGTGCGAACTTCGATCACCTGATTCAGGCAGCTCGCACCTGACGCGATCAATGCCGTGCCCAGCAGGGTTCCCCAAAACGGCAGGATCTCGACCGTCGAGGCCCCCAGCCAGAAGCCGGCTGCGGTCGTGATCAGAACCATCAGGGTGATGCGAGGTTTGGTCAACTCGATCAGGTCGGTGGCCCACGTCTGGGTTGCGTCCACCGATTGGTTGCGGAGTGTTTGCGTCTCCATCCTCATGACCCCCGCGTCGGGAGCGATGAGGGGACGGTGATCGTGACGGGTGGTTTTGCGGCTCGCTCGAGTGGTCCTTGTTGCCAGGCCATCAAGGCGATAGCGGTGACCAGCGCCGCGGGAACCAGAGTCCAGATGATTTCCGCGTGGATCGCCTCGGACCGCGCTGCATCCGCGAGTCGCCGCTGTCGCAGCAGGCTCAGCAGAATCTGGATTTGCACCGCGAAAAATACAACGCCACACATCCAGAAAATCTTAGTTTGCAAGGGGCTCTCCCCGAAGCTGAGGATCTGGTCGGAATCGACCGACCAGATCCCCGGAGACGGATATCAGGAAGTTGAGTAGGCGAAGTCGATCGTGGCGGTCCCATCAGCTGCGATGGTGACGGAGCCTTCTTTGGTTCCGAGCTTCTCCTGCCAAGCTTCGATCGTGTAGGTGCCCGCGGGAAGCCCGTCGATGCTGAAGGTGCCATCGGGGGCCGTGACGGTGAAGAAGGGGTGCGTCATGACGGCGACGTATCCGCTCATCCACGGGTGGACGTCACATTTGACTGCGAACAGAACTTCTTCCTCGCCGAACGAGGTGTCTTTCTTCTTCACGAACTTCGGCATGGCGAAGTTGAAGCCGGTGTTGACCTTGGGCATGCCGTGCACGTTGTGCAAAGTCTTGTCGCTGTTCAGGAAGCGCACCGGCTGGCCGACCATGACGCCGGTGACATGAGGCTGATAAAGACAGCCCACCTGGTTGATCTCGACAGCTTCCGTCGGAGCGTCGAATTTCTGACCTTCCAGACCCGTTTTTACGAAAACGAAGACGTTGGAGAGGCCGCCGTTATCGTCGACGATGACTTCTTCTGAAAGCACCGGCGCGCTGTGCTGCTTGGCGCACTGAGGGTCGGCATCCATGCGGAGCTTCTTGCGCTTGGGCGCGTCTCCATCGAGGGTGACTTTGCCTTCCACCTTGCCCGCAGCGCTGGAGGCCTGCGGCAGCATGAGGAGGCCCGCGAGGGCGGCAACACTGAAGATTCCCAAAGCTTTTCCGAACGTGGTCTTCACAATGATCCTTCCGATTTCGCGTGAAGCTCTATGCTTCACGTTTTGCTGCGGCCCCTGATTGCAGGTTTTTTGCCACAGGAGCAGTTCATTCAGTTTGAAGCGCCGCAACCAATGCATCTTGCGGTCGGTCCGGCACGATGCCGCACCTTGTTTCGCTACCAGACGGGCACCGGTGGTACAATTTGTCGCATGCGGCGGTAATCTTGACTATCGTCTGGCCGCACCGTAGTTCGTTTTACCTGCTAACTGCTGATTTTCATTGGCGAACCCTAGGTTCTTTCAGTTTGAGAGGTTCCTGCCCACAGCGCAAGCGGCAACAGTCATTTTTTGAGGGGCACGGTCGGCTGGCAGCGATCAAGTCGAGGCCCGAGAACTTGAGGAGAGAGCATTGAGCGCCAAGATTGCGGTATTCCCCGGTGATGGCATCGGACCAGAAGTGACCCGGGAGACGGTGGCCTGTCTCCGGAAACTGGATGAATCAGCCGGTATCGGTTTCGAATTTGAAGAGGCTCTTCTCGGGGGCTGCGCGATTGATGCTCTGGGGATTCCTCTCCCGCCAGAAACCGTGGCACTGGCCAAGGACTCCGACGCATGTCTTCTGGGCGCAGTCGGTGGGCCGAAATGGGATGACCCGCGGGCGAAGGTGCGTCCGGAACAAGCCTTGCTCGGGATTCGCAAGGAATTGGAGCTTTTCGCGAATCTTCGGCCGGTGACATTGAACGAGGCCCTCCTCGATGCGTCAACGCTGAAGCCCGAGGTTGTTCGCGGGGTTGACCTCCTGGTGATCCGGGAGCTGACCGGCGGCATTTACTTCGGCGAGCCGAGTGAACGTCGAGATGGTCCCCACGGACGCGAAGCCGTCGACACACTTTTCTACACGGAAGGAGAGGTTCGCCGCGTGGTGGAAGTCGCCTTTGATCTCGCTCGCAAGCGCCGTGGGAAAGTGACTTCGGTCGACAAGGCGAACGTGCTTTCGAGTTCGCGTTTGTGGCGCGAGGTCGCTCACGAAGTCGCTGCGGAAAACAAGGATGTGGATTACGAGGATCTGCTGGTCGATGCGATGGCGATGCATTTGATCCGGCGCCCTCGCGATTTCGATGTCGTGGTGACGGAGAATCTATTCGGAGACATTCTGACGGATGAGGCCGCGATGCTTCCGGGCTCGATGGGACTTTTGCCATCCGCTTCGCTGGGTACAAGGCGAGGCGAGGTTCAGGTGGCCGGGGAGACGCGTCCGACGATTTTCGGACTCTATGAACCGATTCACGGAAGTGCGCCGGACATCGCCGGCAAGGGGTTGGCGAATCCGTTGGCAGCGATTCTGTCGGCGGCCATGATGCTCAGGTTCTCTTTGGGGCAGGATGAGGCCGCGGCGCGACTTGAAGGTGCGGTCGATGCAGTGCTCGCTGCAGGTCTCCGGACAGCCGATATGGCCATCGAGGGCGAATCTCCAATATCGACGACGGCAATGGGCCAAGCCGTGTGTGAACAGATCGGCTGATACGCTGTGGCTTCCATTTTTATTATCGGGGGTAGCGAAGACCTCGCGGCCGAGGTTCTCGGCGAATTGCTCTCTCGTGGCCATGATCCCGAGCAATTCCGGTTGCTCCACGACAGCGCCACAGCAGGAGAATTTGTTGCCGTTGGCGAGACCAGGTTTCGCGTGGAGCTTGCGAGCGAAGAAGCCCTGGAAGAGGCAGAAGCGGCTATCTTTCTGGGTGACGGGCTTCTGGCCAAGGATTTTGTCCCGCTTCTGGCCGAGCGGGGAACTCTGGTGGTGGATGCGAGTCCCTACTCGCGTCGCATGGGGCTGGGCACGCTTGTCGTACCCGAAGTGAACGGGGAGTTGCTGGGAGCGGAGGGTCGTTCCCAACTCTTTGCGTTTCCGATGGCGACGACGGTGGGATTGGCGATCGCTTTGGCCCCCCTACACGCATTTGCCGCGATTCGCAGAGTGGTGGCGACTGTTTTCGAGCCAGCCTCCCAACGCGGGCCCGCGGGAATCGAAATGTTGTCACGGCAGTCGGTAGCGATGGTCTCCGGTGAGGGGGTCGATCGCGAGAAACATCCCGAGACCTTCGCCTTCAATGTTCGACCACAGGCTGCGGGACCAGAGGGCGAGGGTTGGGCTTTCGATGAGCGGATGGTGTGTCAGGAAGTCGAGTCGCTTTTCCCGCAACCCGCTTTCGACGTTTTTCTGACGATCACGCGCGTGCCGGTTTTCGTCGGAGCCGCCCAGTCACTTTGGGTCGAATTCGACAGCAACGTTTCGCTCGAGGAAGTTCAGGAGGCGTTGCGCGGCGCACCGAGCATTCTGGTCGCTGGAGACGAGCTTCCCGAGGCTACCGACGAGGAGGCGCAACTCGTGCTGGCGGATGAGGAGGCCGGTCCGCTCGACGTCGCCGGATCGAGTGCCGTTCATGTGGCACGTTTGCGGCTCGATCCGCTGCGTTCGGATTGTCTCGGAATGTGGATTGCCTTCGATGATATGCGCAAGGGGGTCGCGCTCGGAGTTGCCAGCGTGTTCGAACGGGCCTGGGGTCGGTACGGCCCGGAGTATTGACCTGAATGCGCTGGCGGGCAGTAGTGGCTTATGACGGGACCGGCTTTGTCGGATGGCAGACTCAAAGCGGTAACGGTCGGACGGTTCAGGAGGAACTCGAAGGCTGTTTGAGTACCGTGCTGCGAGAAGAGATTCGTGTCGAGGCAGCCGGACGCACCGATACAGGCGTCCATGCTCGCGGACAGGTCATCGCCTTCGACCTCGCGGAATCAATCGAGGACGTCCCGCGAGCTCTCCATTCGATCAACTCGATTCTTTCGTCCGAAATCCGGGTTTACGAGTTCAGGCAAGCGGATCCGGACTTCGATCCGCGGCGTCATGCTGTGCGGCGGACTTATCGGTATCGGATCTGGAACGCACCGTTCAGCTCGCCATTCGAAGTGCGTACGTCGTGGCACGTACGCGAATTGCTTGAGATCGACAGCATGCGGGAGGCGGCACGCGCGCTCCCCGGACGTCATGATTTTTTCAGCTTTCAAACTGCCGATAACATCGTGCGGCCAAGCGTGCGTGAATTGATGGTCGCCGAGGTTCACCGGGAATTGTCCCTGGTTGAGGTCGAGATCACCGCGAACGCCTTCTGCCGGGGGATGGTCCGTAACCTTGTCGGGCAACTCGTCGAGATTGGCAGGGGACGAGCTCCGGTGTCTTCCATGGCCGGGCTATTGGCCGAACGGGACCGCAGTCATGCCGCTCCTGCGGCCCCGCCGCAGGGTTTGTTTCTCGAAAGGGTGGATTATTCATGAATGTCGATATCAGCTGCCGAAAATGCGGGGAACGAAAACGCATGCCCATCGGGACGCCGGCTGCGGGCACTACCCTCGAAGACCATTTGCACCTGCTTCGCGAGAGGTTGACCCATCGCCCGAGCTTCGAGTGTTTTGGGGGGCATCTGGAGTTGCGCCCGCCTGTTCCCGAGTTCTGGGAAGTGCATTGGGAGACTGTGGGCGACTGATCGCAGGGTCAGTCGAGGGCTTCTTGGAGGTCGGCGGTCAGATCGTCGGAATCTTCGAGGCCAACGGCGATTCGAATCAGATTGTCCTTGATGCCGATTGCCAGACGCTCCTCGGAGCTGAGCTCGAAGAAGCTCATCAAAGCCGGTTGTTCGATCAGAGATTCCGCGCCTCCGAGAGAAGGCGCAATCTGGAAAATCCGAGCCTTGTCGACCACAGCGGATGTCTCTTCCAGACCACCGGCAAATTCGAAGCTGACGACACCTCCGAACCCGGTCATTTGCCGTGCCGCAATCTCGTGGCCCTCGTGGCTCGGCAGTCCGCAATAGTAGGCTCGCACGACGTTTGGATGGGCTTCGAGCATATGCGCGATACGCAAGGCGGATGCGTTCTGTTGGGCGACGCGAATCGGTAGGGTTTTGAGCCCTCGAATCAGCAGGTATGCCGCATGTGGGTCGAGAACCCCGCCGAGAACCCCCTGGCATTCGCGGATTGCGTCGATCAGAGGTTCGGATCCAAGGATGATGCCCGCCATGATGTCGTTGTGGCCAGCCATGTATTTGGTCGCCGAGTGCAAGACGAGATCAATGCCGTGCTCAAGCGGTCTCTGATTGACCGGGGTGGCGAAGGTAGAGTCGATGATGGAGATGAGGCCATGCTTCTTTGCGATATCGGCCAGGCGTTCCATATCGACGACCTTGAGGTAGGGGTTCGTGGGGGTTTCGCTGATGAGGACCCGCGTGCTCCCGGGTCGAATCGCCTCTTCGAGAGCGGCATAATCTCCGGTTGGGACGATGCTGACCTCGATGCCGAATTTGCTGAGTGTGCCGCGGCAGAACTGGCGAGTGCGGCGATAGCAGTCGTCCGTCATGACGATATGCTGGCCCTGTCGCAGCATGGCAAAGAGAGTCGTGGTGATCGCCGACATCCCGGAGGAGAATGCGAGACCGGCCGCGGCACCTTCGAGCGCGGCGCATTTGGTTTCGGCGACTTTCTGGGTCGGGTTGCCGTACCTGCCATACTCCTCGCGAGGCTTCTGGCCGGACATATGCTCGATTAATTCTGCGGTGTCGCGGAAAACGTATGTCGAGGTTTGAACGATCGGCGTCGTGATCGCGTTGCTCTGGCGAGACTCCGTCTCGCCGCTGTGTACAGCCTGTGTCGCCAGACTGCGTCGAAGCGATTTATGAGCACCTGACTTGCTCATGGCATGCCTCCCGCACTCTGACTCGTCTTTTGGCGACGATCGAGTTCTCGCAGGAGGGCGTCGCGAACGACTCCGGGATCGTTTGCCAGTTCGAGGGGCTGATTGGCCCAACGCCCATCGATATCGGACAGTTTCCCGGCGTGGTAGTCGGCTTTCTGGTCCGCGAATTTCAAGCCGTGGGCGGTCGAGATCACGACCACGCGCTGGTCTTTGGTGATCTCTCCCTTTTGGGCGAGCTTGAGAAGGGCTGCGAGTGCGACACCGGTATGGGGACAATTGAACATCCCGGTCCGATCGGCCCACGCAGCCGTATTGGCGAGTTCTTCCTCGTTGGCCTGTTCGACAATCCCGTCGAAATCGCGGAGTGCGCGGACGGCTTTGCGGTAGCTCACGGGGTTGCCGATACGAATGGCGCTCGCGAGGGTTTCCTTGGCTTCCACCGGTTCGAGTTCCCCGAGCCCGTTGAGGTAGGCACGGTAGAGAGGGTTCGCTGCCTCGGCCTGTGCAACTACGATGCGCGGCCTTTTGTCGATCATGCCAAGTTTTTCCATCAGGAGAAGGCCTTTGCCGAGTGCGCTGACATTGCCCAGGTTTCCTCCCGGAATGATGATCCAATCCGGCACTTCCCAATTGAACTGCTGGACGATTTCCATGCCGACAGTCTTCTGGCCTTCGACCCGAAGGGAGTTCATCGAGTTGGCGAGGTAGATCTCTTCGCGGGAGGTCAGTTCCTGCACTGTCCGCATGCATCCGTCGAAGTCGGTGTCGAGCGCGAGCACCACGGCTCCGTTCGCAATCGGCTGCACAAGCTGTGCAAGCGAGACCTTGTTGCGCGGTAAAAGAACCACGGAAGGGATGTCGGCCGCAGCGCAGTAGGCGGCGAGAGCAGCCGAGGTATCTCCGGTCGAGGCGCAAGCCACCGCAGGGATGTTGAGTCCACGTTCGCGCATTTCCTTCACGACGCTGACGAGCACGGTCATTCCCAGATCCTTGAACGACCCTGTATGCGAGTTGCCGCATTGCTTGACCCAGAGGTCCGGAATACCGATTTCTGCCCCGAAGCGCTCGGCCCAGAAGAGGTTCGAGCCGCCTTCGTACATGCTCACCACATTGTCATCGGAGATCTGGGGAAGGACCATTTCCTTTCGGGACCAGACACCGGAACCGTAGGGCCATTGCGTTGAGCGAAGCCGGTGATCAAAGGTTTTTTTCCAGGTATCCGGGGATTGGCGTGCCAGAACGTTCTCGTCATGCACGACCTCCAGAAGCTCTCCGCACTCGCGACAACGGTATACGACTTCGAATACATCATAGGTGGCCCCACATTCGGGCGCGATACATTGGAACCAGCAACGGTGCTTCATGGACGAGGACTCTAGCATTCTGGCGGGGCCGATAAAGGATCGAATTTTCTACGGTTTTGGAGAGTTTCGCCAGATTGAGCGTGCTCATGGGCCGGCTAAGGTTGCGCCCGGAGGGCGGAGCCCAGTTCGGCAGAGCTTCCGATCGTGGCCAGCAAGGGGAGCACATTGCGAATCGACCACTCATGCCATTCGTGGGGGAAGGACGCACAGCAATCCTCGGCGACCCAGCATTCGAGGCCGCGATTCAGGGACGCTCGCACCAAACCTTCGACGGCCAGGGTCGTGGAGATTCCGGTCAGAATGAGCTGGTCGCGCTTCAGTCGAGACAGCAGAGGGTAGAGAGGCGTTCCGTGTGAGCCATCCACCGAGAGTGTGCGCTCGAGGACGAAGTCATCGGGGCCGGGCTGGACGGTTACGTGCGTTTCGGCGCCCCAGGTGCCGGCGACCAGAGTCGGGCCGCGCTTCTCGGCTATCTGATAGATCCGTGCGCGAGGGCGGGGGACCCCAGGTCGATTCGCGACGTTGATATAAAAAACCGGCACTTCCAATTCTCTCGCTGTAGCGAGTAATTGCGCCACTTTGGGCAGAATGCCCCGCCTTTGGATCTGGGCGGCGAGCGCACCTCCCAAACCCTTTTGCTCGGCCTGCGATTCATGCACCATATCGTTCTGCAGTTCGACGACGAGGACAGCACAACGAGAGGGGTCGGGGACTATATCCATGCGCGAGAATCGCAAGTCGAGCCGTCGCTGTCGAGCGGGTGCTCGGGTGTCGTCGATAAACCTGCGCTATTCCCGTCGCACCAGCGTTCGCAGAGTTTGTTCCGGCCACGTAAAAGGATGATGTGTTCGGGTGGTTCAGGAAAAGGCGACGAAGCCTGCTCGTTTGGTTGGTAGTGCTCTTCGTCGGTGGCGCAAGTTATCTGGACTTTCGCGTCCGACGTGGCTTTGCGGAAGGCGCCTGGTCTGGACGGGTCCAGTTCTGGGCCGCGCCGGTGGTCTTGCAGTCGGGCGCCTCTCTCCGCGTGCGAGGCCTTCTGAAGTTGCTGCGGGAGCATGGCTACGTCGAGGCGGAATCTTCTGAATTAAGACCTGGCGAATTCCACGGGGACCGAGAGTTTTTCGATGTGTTTTTGCGAGAACGCCCCCAGGCGGGTCGATTTGCCGACCGGCCGGCTCAGCTTCTTCGGTTGGTCTTTCGGGGCGATCTTCTGCGGCTGATTCGAGATGTCGGGACAGGCGCTCGCCTCGAGCAGGTCGCTCTTTCGCCACTGCCGGTGGAGGGGGTTTTTTCGGGCCATTGGGCGCCGCGAGCGGTTCTCCCGCTGCAGGATGTACCGCCTGTGGTTGTGGATGCGCTTCTGGCAGCCGAAGACGCTCACTTTCTGGATCATCCCGGAGTGAACCTGAAGTCCATGCTGCGAGCGATGAAGGTGAACTGGGAAGCCGGCCGGATTCGGCAGGGTGGCAGCACGCTCACGCAGCAATTCGTCAAAAATCATTATCTGACGCAGGACCGTACCTTCAGCCGCAAGCTGCTGGAAATTCCGATGGCCCTGCTTCTCGAGTGGCGGTTCTCCAAGGAGGAGATTCTCGAGGCCTACCTCGGTACTGTTTATCTGGGACACGATCGGCTGGTGGGGGTTCATGGTCTCGCGGAGGGGGCCCGCGTCTTCCTCGGGAAACCCCTCTCGAAAGCCACGGCGGCCGACGGGGCCCTGTTGGCGGGACTGATTCGTGCGCCGAATATTTATTCCCCGTTGCGTCGCCCGGCACGAGCGTTGCGTCGACGGAACCAGGTCCTTGCAGAGATGCGCGACCTGGGTTGGCTGGACGACCGCGACTATCTGTCTGCGATACAGACACCCCTGCCAGAGCCATTTCGGCGGGGCCCCTCGCCGCAAGCTTTCTTCATGCAGGATGTTTTACGCGAAATGGAGTCTGTGGGCTGGTCGCTGTCAATCCTGGGGACGGGTAGCGAAGTTTTCACGACCATGGATGCATCGCTGCAGAGAATCGCTGCCAGCGAAGTGTCCCGGTTCGTTGCGGATCGGCCGGGCCTCGAAGCCGAAGTGGTCGCGATGGACGCGGAAACCGGGGCGCTGCGTGCTCTGCTGGGCGGCAGTGATTTCCTGAACAGTCAGCTGGATCGAAGTGAACGCGGGCACTCCCCGGCCGGTTCTATCTTCAAGCCTTTCCTGCTTCTGGCGGCTTTCACCCTTCGCCCGGCAGAGCTGACGCCCGAGTCGCTCTTTCTCGACATGCCCCTGCTGGTCGAAGTCGACGGCGTCGTCTGGGAGCCGACGAATTCGGATGGTGAGTTCCGTGGCCCGGTGACTCTGCGGGAGGCCCTCTCTCGATCGCTGAATGTACCGATGGTGCGTCTCGCGCAAGAGTTGGGGATCGAGACTGTCGCGGAATTTGCAGATCGCTTACCTTTGTCCGACGCGCCCTTGCCTCGGGTGCCGGCCCTGGCCTTGGGGTCTTTTCCGGCATCGTTGCGAGATATTACGCGAAGCTACGCGATCTTCCCGAATCAGGGCCGTGCACCGGAGCCGCATTCGCTGCTTGGCATCAAGGCCCCGTCGGGAGCGGTCGTCTATGCGGCGAAGCCGGGGACCGAGGAAATGGCGGACGCTGCAGCGGTGGCCGAAGTGCATGATCTACTGGTGGATGTCGCGGATGAAGGCACGGCACGGGCGATCAGCGCGATGGAGGTGGCCTCGGATGTGGCCGGGAAAACGGGCACCTCGAATGAGTCGAGGGTTGTCTGGTTTGTGGGGTACACACCCGAGCTTTTGATGGGAATCCGACTGGCATACGATGATGGACGGCCGCTTGGGGCCGATGCGGCTCGTCTGGCGGTGCCGCTCTGGAGCCGGATCATGAAGCGCGCGGAGGAAGGTTGGGCCTCCCACGAGAAGCGCTTCTCCCGGGCTCGCATTTCTTCTCGCCAGTCGGCACAATAGCGCTGTGGCGGGAGGGGATGAATTGGAGCCGTCCGGCTTTGCCGGTTGGGCATCGCGCGTGGGCGCACGTGCGACAGAGCTGGTCGAGTTTGTCGGCAGCCTCCTGCATTTCCTGGGTGAAGCCGCGCGTGCTGCTCGCCGAGGAGTCCCGGGCTCCGTCCTGATTGGCCAAGTGTATGAGGTCGGCGCGCGTTCTTTGCCATTGACGGCGGTTGCGGCCTTCGCGATGGGCGTGGTGATGGCGATCCAGACGATGGTTCTCTTGAAGAAATTCGGGGTGGTTCAATATGCCGCCGTCGGAGTTGGCCTTGGGTTGACCCGTGAGTTGGCGCCGGTGGTGACCGCCTTGATGGTGGCGGGTCGGGCTGGGTCCGGCATCAGCGCAGAGTTGGGCAGCATGCAGGTCACCCGCCAGATCGACGCTTTGCGGGTGCTTGCCGTGGACCCCTACCGCTATCTTGCGGCGACTCGAATTCTGGCCTGTCTGATCGCGGTGCCCCTGCTTACGGCACTCTCCGATTTCATCGGGATCTTCGGTGGCCTGGTCGTGACGACAACGCTCGGTGGTGTTCCGGTACCAGCGTATATCGATACGACTCTTTACTACGTCACGGTCGGAGATGTCCTGTCCGGAATCGGAAAATCCGCGATTTTCGGTCTGATCATCGGCACGGTCGCGGCTCATTACGGATTCCAGACATCCGGGGGGACGACGGGTGTGGGGCGGGCGACTACGGCCACCGTCGTCGTTTCCTCCTTGATGATCTTTGTCAGCGACGTCGTGCTTACACAGATTCTGATGACCTTGGGTTTCTGATGAGCATGGATTACGCGATCGAATTTGAAGGAGTGTTCAAGGGGTTTACCGATCGGCAGGTTCTGCGAGGCATCGATCTTCAGGTGCCGCGCGGGGAGACCATGGTGATTTTGGGCTCGAGTGGGTCGGGAAAGTCGGTCCTGGTCAGCACGGTTGTCGGATTATTACGTCCCGACCAAGGTCGAGTTTTGGTGAGCGGCGAGAATGTGGCGGAATTTGCGTCGGAGGATCAGTGGCGGAAGGTCTGGCTGAAAACGGGTTTTCTCTTTCAGGGTGCGGCACTTTTCGATTCCATGACCGTGGGCGAGAATATTGCCTTTCCACTGCGGCAGCACACGGCACTCTCCGACGCGGCGATCGTGGACCGGGTAATGGAAGTCCTGAGCTGGATCGAATTGGACGGAGCCTTCGACAAGATGCCCAGCGAGCTTTCCGGGGGTATGCAGAAACGAGTCGGCCTGGGCCGGACAATTGTCCTGGAGCCGGAAATTGTGATCTATGACGAGCCGACAACAGGGCTGGACCCTTTGACTTCCGACACGATCAGCAGCCTGATTTTGCGCCTGAAATCGGAGCGTGCGGTGACCTCGATTGTTGTCACGCACGATGTTCGATGCGCATTTCAGGTCGCCGACCGGGCGGCGATGATCGACGAGGGCGTGATTCTGGCGGAGGGGACTCTGGAAGAGATTCGAAACTCATCGGTTCCGAAATTGCGTTCTTTCCTCTACGGTTGAGACAGGAAGTATGGCCAAAGTTCAACAGCGTAAAAGAGATATTGTGGTCGGCTTGTTCGTTCTGGCAGCCTTGAGCGCAGGCGTGTTTCTGATCGCGGTGCTGGGGTCCGAGCAGGGGATCTTCCGCCCGCGCTTCGAGTTGCGAGCAACCTTTGTGAACGTCAATGGATTGCGGGCCGGCGCCCCGGTTTTTGTTGCGGGTCTCAACGTGGGTTCCGTGCGCACGATCCGTTTCGCGGACCCTCTCTCGGGTGCGGTAGAAATCGAGGGTTCCGCCGCCTCTCTGGTGGAAGTTCTGTTGGACGTTGACGCCCGCTATGCGACCCAGATTCGCGCGGATTCGGTAGCGAGCGTCGGTTCCGTCGGTTTGTTGGGGGATAAGTCGATCGAGATTACCGTCGGAAGTCTGGACGCGCCGGAATTGGTTGACGGTGGAGCGCTGACCACAGAGGAGCCGATTGGTCTGACCGATATGCTGGACCAGGTGCAGCCGATGGCCGAGAACCTCGATCAGATTCTCGGCGACCTCGCGGTCGTGACGGGGAGTTTGTCGACACCCGAGTCGCCGCTGATGCAGGCAATCGAGAGTCTGAGCAGTGTGCTGGCGAAGGTCGATTCGGGGCAAGGGACTGCTGGTGCGATTCTGAATTCGCAGGAGATGGCCGGGAAGATCTCCACGATTCTCGACGAGGCAAGTGCTCTTCTTCTCGAGAGCACTCAGGCCATGGAAGAGGTCCGTTCGGCCGCCGAAGAACTGCCCGCGACGATGGCATCCGTTCGCGCGGTTTCTGCCGATGTGGAAGCCCTGGCCACTGCGTTGCGCGAGGGGGCCGGTCGCGTGCCGGAGTTCAGTGCGAATCTGGCGGAAGCTGCGGTAAATATTCGCGACGCTTCAGACTCGCTCCCGTCGATTGCGGCCACCGCCAATGTGGGTGTGCGGCAGGCGAACGAAGTGGTGAATGCTGCCAGTCGAACCATTTTCCTGCGTGGGCAAATGAATCAGGAGGTTGTGCGCTCGCCACAGGTCGTGGGCGAGAGTTTCCCGCTGCCCGAGGAAACTCGATGAAAAACTCGAATGTTCAGATTCTTGTTTTTCTCGCCTTCTTGTCGGGTTGTACGACGGTGAGATCGTCCAACCTTTCGAGTTTGCATCGACAGGCCCGGACGCTCGAGCAGTCGAGCTTCGAGGCCTCCCGAACGGGCGCCTTGCCTCGTGCGATTGGCTTGGAAGAGCAGGCGCTTGATCTCTACCGCCGAGGAGATTCGACGACGGAGATAATTGCTTCCCTCAACCGTCTCGGAAGTCTCCGTTTGCAACAGGGCGAGCTGACCTCGTCGCTGCGGGATTTCACGGAGGCCTATGAGCTTTCGGATGTTCTCGGCAATGGAGCCGGTCGTGCGGCCGCCGCGAACAACCTGGGCTCTCTGGCCCGACTGGCCGGCGATCCGGATTTGGCGGAACGTCGGTTTGGCGAGGCCATCGATACTCCGGGCGCAACGCCGGAAACCCGCGCGAGCGGTTTTAATAATCGCGCCTTGTTGCGGTTTGGTGCTGGTGATCCTGCGGCTGCAAGGCAAGATCTCGCGCGGGCATTGGCGGTCGATC
>Ga0055584_100003708_pt1 | contig 15001 bp, 12 predicted proteins | sample OSDHelmetaG_FD_58716 | JGI IMG/M metagenome (GOLD analysis project Ga0055584, IMG submission 58716) | Pelagic marine sediment microbial communities from the LTER site Helgoland, North Sea, for post-phytoplankton bloom and carbon turnover... | ecosystem: Environmental > Aquatic > Marine >... | reverse complement strand
GCGAAAACAACACAGTAAATAACAAAACCAAAGGTGCAGAGAATCGCAGTAGAAAGTTTGGGGCACGATAAAAGAGATTTTTAGGTAACAATTCGCCGTAGACAAACAGCAACGGCGATAACAGGATCGGGGCTAACATCTCAGCGGCATTGGAACCAGTCGTCTGCTGGGCAAGCAACACAATCGCCAGACTTGTTAGATAATTTGCGACATTGTTGCCAATCAAGGTCGTCGCCACAAATAATGTCGGGTTGTTAAACAACTTGATCAGGTACTGAGATATGAGATCACCGTCAAGCCCCGCGATCACGAACCGAACACGACTGGCTCGATAAAAACCGGTCTCACACCCACTAAAAAACGCACTCAGAAAAATCCCAAGCAAAAACAACAGAACCGTCATTAATAAGATCATCGTGTCTCTCCCTCCCCGTCGAGGACACGCACCTCAACCTGAAGGACACCACGTTCCTTCGCCTCAACCACCGAAAATGCAAAAGGCCCCCATTCACACTGGTCTCCCGTTTCTGCCAACCGTTGCATCGACTCTTGAATGACGCCACCCACAGTCACACTGACAGTTTCGGGAATCACAACCTCCAGCCTTCTCGCCAACTGCCGTAAACTCATGATCCCGGCCACTCTCCAAGTTCCTTCTGAGATTTCTTCCAGGGGTGGCATGTCCAACAATCGCTCACTGCGACTTGGCGAATAAACAAATACCGTTTCAAGAATATCCTCGATCGTCAGTACACCGATCGTATCTCCAAATTCATTCACGACCACGGTTACCTCGCGATCGCGGTGAGACATTTTCTCCAGCGCATCAGCGACCGTCGCACACCACGGAAGATACAAGACCGGTTCAGAAAAACGCTCAAGATTGTCTTGATCCAGGTGGTATTGATTGTCCAGTCTAATCGCCTTTTCTATTTCGCGACTTTCCGGCTCCGTGATTAACAAATAACCACTCGCAGGAATTTCACCTTTCAAATCGGACAGTTTAACCGGAGGAGAAAATGAAACGAATTGAGTGCGCGGACGCATCCATTCTTCCACGCGAATCGTCGACAATTGAACAATGTTCTTTAAGACCGCCTGCTCTTGCTTAATTACCGCTGCGTCTTTCCCCGAATGTTCGATCGCTCGCTCGAGATCACTCACCTCCATAAATGGCTCCGTCTTAAAACCGGGCCAAACAAGGCGGCGTGAAATCAGGTTGACCGAACGCAACAGCGGCATCAAAGGGTCGACCAACCGAACGGCAAACGTCAGCGGAACACTGACCAATGTCGCCAATTCCCTCGGTTTTAAAACCGCAACGCTTTTCGGCAGCATCTCACTGAAAAAAATAATCGACAGTAATGAAATCGCCGCAAAAGAAATCGCCGGCGCCTGCCCGCCATTCGGGTTTTCCTCAATTTTGATTGCGCAAATCGAAGCAATTGAGAAATAGGCAATATTGATTACCAAGTTCCAAAATAAAACTGCCGACAACAGCCGGTCCGGTTTTAATAGAAGCGCCGCCGCTGCCTGCTCGGCGAGTGATCCGTTTCTCAAATGCCGACGATCTCGAGCCTGAATATAAAACAGCGCCGCTTCACTGGCTGAAAAAAAACCAGAGCAAGCCATCAACACCACCATGGTAATCAGCCATGGCAACAATTGAAAAATGCTATCCATTCTCCGCCGTTTTCGATCGTCCTGTAGAAACGAGGAATTCGCTCAATCGCGGGATCATCATCGCGGTTGTTGCAAATCCGTAAGTAAAACTGACCACCAACAGTACCGACAAAAAGTTACCCAACAACAAACTGGTAATCGAATAGAACATCGCGATCGGTAGAATGCCGCACGCAAGGACCAGGGCAGGGGAGGGAGTATGCCACCCCAAGGCTACGTACAATCCGATCGCTCCGCCGACGATGCAAGCCAAAAATGGACTCAACTGAGCCTCGACATTACCCGTGAATGAAACCATCATCACCATCACGGTCACGACGCCAAGAAAAAGAAAGAATACAGTCCCTAAACTCACGCCAATTGCCTGGCGACTACCGCCATAAGACATCCCGCAGTGAACTCCAAGCATGGTCACGAAAAAGAACAAAACGCAAAGACCAATGGATAAATATATCAGATTTTCACCTGACAAAGCGCCGTTGAACCATAAGTAGACGCTCATCAAAATTGGCAATACGATCATGTCGGAAACAACGTACAGCACACCTCCAATTTTGCCGAACAAAAACTCCCGTGGAGAAATATCGGTCACCATTAACAGATCGAGAGCACGCCCGTCACGTTCAGTAGTGATTGAAGTCACCGCCAACGCATTGACCATCACGATGCTGACCAAAATAAAAGGAGCCAAGGGACGTGCTGCCAAGGGAATCGTCACTCCAGCATCCGCGGTAACTCGGGTTGCCGCTCCAGAATCCACCAACGAAAAGACGGCAAAAAACACAAAAGCAGCCAGCAACCAGTAAGCGCCTCGGATGAATAGTATTTTCCGACCGTAGGCCCAGGTCTTCATCTCCCGCCACAGGACAGGGTTATCCCAAACACGCCGACTGTCTTGATTTGCCATCCGAGCGCGATCATCGACATGCCCTGTACGCAAACCCTCCGACTGCTCGACGACTTCTTGACCCGTCAGTGATTCTGCCACTCCGGAGTCGGCGGATCCCTCTCGAGCATCAACAACATTCAGGTGATGATTAACCGATGCCTCCGCTTCTTCGCTGGAAGGCTGACCACTCCGGACGTCACGGCTAGGATTCCAGTACCTGACCTTCCAGATCGCGACTCCGCAAAGCAATACCGAGATAAACGAAGAAAGCAATAAAAATGGTAAAACTGAAAAACTCCAGGTTGACGAAACCGTTGGGTGGCTCGCTGCCATGATTGTCCGAATAGGACTCATTGCACCAGCAATCTCTGCCCCTGTAAATCCAGCTACCACAGGCCCTGCCAAACCGATCCCCTCACAAAGCCCCAACCAAAATACGATTCCCATCGCCACTAAGGCCAGTGTTTGAAATGTCTTCTCCCGCCACAGCGCAACGATCGCTCCCAGAGACCCAGCTGCAACGCACGTCATCAGCGTAACAGCAAATGTCCAACCGACTTGCTCAAATGAGGTGCCACCAAACAGGACGATCAGCATAAAAATCGGCAGACTCGTAATGAGCATAACGCCGATGCTCAATAGACTTGCGAACAACTTCCCAAGAACCAGTTCGCTGTTGGTCAGCCGACTCATCAATAACAAGATCAGAGTTTGCCGATCTTTCTCAATCGCAATGTTACTTGCAGCCTGTATTGCGGAGAGAAACATCACCAAGGCCAGCTGTAGCGGTGCGAGTATCTGAAATAAAATAGCGCCAAACCGCGCCATATCCCCAACGTTTTGAATGATCTGAGTCCCCTTCAAAATCATCCAGGCAGTACAAATCAAAAGCAGTAATGCGACTGCGTAAACTGTTCGCATTACATGGTGTCGCGGGCGACGGGGAGCCACTACAGCTTCACGGGTAAATACAGGACCGACTAACAAAATGGACTTTCAATGACGTGCGGAGAATGGAACTCAATCGATGTGAAACCAATCTTTGATTATAACGTGAAGCAACTGTAGTACGTAGACGAGCTGGAAAATACAGCACAATTCTGTCGGTTTTCCGACAAGATCGCAGCCCAGGCCAGCGGAATTTTCAGAATTTCCATTCCAATCAATTCTGACCAGACGCTAATTCGCATCTCAGGAAGCCGGCTGAACGGTTCGAGAACTAAGAGAAAACCGACCGTTCCCCCCCGAATCACAATTTTCACCGGCGACAACAGCCCTTTTTCCGCATCTCGCCGCATGTCACAATGTCCAAATCTTAGACATCCCTGCGAGACCGGATTAAAAGTCGGCTTTATTTGCATTTAGCACTCGAAAACTCAATAATCTCGCAACTTCGTACATCTTACAGTTGAGCAAGGCGGCTCCGGTTTTTGGTGAACTTTTGAATCTAGATTCCTCAAAACCCGAACCTCCCCTGTTGGACAACGAAAGAGTCCAGGCAGTCTACTTGGAGCACTGCGTGGCACTTGAACGTTTCCTGATTGGAGTACTAAGAGACGAAGCGGCCGCAGCAGACGCTTTGCAAACCACGTTTATTCGATTACTTGAAAAGGGCCATTTGGTCCAGCAACAGGATTCGATGAAATCGTGGTTGTTTCGAGTTGCCTTTAACGAGGCTATGTTGATCCGCCGAAAGGATACGACGAGTAAGAAACATGCAGAGAATGTTGCCTGGAAATTACAAGGCCAACTAGGAGCAGATCGGGGAGTCGACCATCGACTCAGCCAATCTGTTCACCACGCAATCCAACAAGAAGACATAAAACAAGTAAGAGCTGCCCTTAAGCAACTGCCACTCGCCCAAAGAGAAGTTGTAAAGAAAAGAATTTACGAGGGATTGAAGTTTCGAGAAATTGCGGATGAATTAGACGTTCCCCTAGGGACGGTCCTTGCAAGAATGCAAGCCGGCCTGAAAAAACTTAAACCAATTTTAAAACCCACTGACGACCCGACATAAAAACATAAACGATCAATTTCACGATCATTCACGGCTTATCGAAATGAACCAATTTAATAACTCAAAACCAGAGCCAACTCCGTTCGATTCGGATCCAAAAAATCTGAATTGGCTCGCCTTCTGCTACATTGCGGATGAACTCGACCAGACCGAACGGGATGAATTTGAAGCCCGACTGGGAGAATGCGAAATTGCCCGCGAAGCAGTCGTCGCCGCCGTGAGAGATTCTCAAGTTCTATACAAGACGCTGGTTCAAGACGCTCAACCGCTTGCTTCCGGCGTCACGTTGGCCAGTCAAGAGACAAAGCCAGGCCTGCGCTGGATGGCAACCTTGGTTGCATCCGCCGCTGCCGTGCTGCTCGCCGTAAATAGCTGGTCTTTTATCTTCCCGACCAATGGGACAATTGTGGCAACTGAATCAGACGGACTTGCTGCCGCCTGGGTCGAGACTCTCGTCACAATGAGCGATGAAGAACTTGATGAATTCATCAACGAAGAAGTCCCACAAACGGAAGTGGTGACTGATGAATCGGACGATTGGATGTTCGTAGCACTCGCGGAAGCCGATTCTCTAGAGAGCATTGATGGTGAAGCACATTAAAACTGTTTTAACTACCCTCGTTCTTTTTATTCTGATGCCTTTCCTGGCTACCCCAGGGTTCGCGCAGAGCACCGAAAAAGCCACCCCAAACAAACAGAACAAGGCTAAAACAAACAAAACGGATTCGCCCGCCACCTCAAAAAGTTCAACCCAGCAACCCGCCAAGAAACCCTCCAAAACAACCAGGGCTCCTGCAGCCGGCCCAACGACGTCGCCCGATAAAAAAAAGCCCGTCAACGTTCCTGCCGCAAGACGAACCGAATTATTAAAATTCTGCGAACAACATCACAAAGAACTTCTTCCCCTGCTGGAATCACTTCGAAAAAAACGTCCCGAAGAATTCGAAAAAGCGCTGCGGACACTCGACCGCGAAATTAAACAACTCCAAATAGTAAAGTCAAAAGATCGCTACGAGAAATTACTAGACCAATGGGTTCTGCGTTCTAAAATCAAACTTCTCTCGGCGAAATTGGCAGTCCGAGCCTCGAAAGAACAGCGAGCCAAGACTACCGCTAGCCTTACCAAATTGATTGGCCAACTCCAAGATCTAAAGATCAAGCATCTGAACGAAGAGCGGCAGGCTACGCGAAACCGGCTCGCTAAAATCACTACGCAAATCGATCAACTGCGCTCGACTCGCGATGCTGAAATTAAAAAGCAAATAAACGCCCTCACCCAAAATGCGGAAAGAATTCAAGCCGCGCAACGGGCAAAAATTGCCGCTAAAAACAAATCCAAGAATTCCAACAAAAAGCTAACGACAAAACAAGAACCGGTTAAGAACAATCAAGCCAAGAAAGACCAAGTTAAGAAACCTGGAAATAACAAAGGTTAATTTCCAATTCAATTGGTTGAGGGCAGCACACACGGGAGACACACTGTGCAACAAGATCGCAAACGACATTTGCTTAAGATTATTCTTCCTGCCACCATCATTTTCTGCTGCTTCGCAGTAGCGATCATTACGATTGATCGAGCCAATGGTGCTGCGGCAGCGCCTGCTACCTCCACAGCGTCAACTTCGAACGAAGACTATTCGAAACCGATCCATTCGAAACCGATTGAAAGTGTGGACGTCCGATTTAAGGAATCGGGAATTGATGAACTGCCCGACTTTCAAAAACACGTTGCCCCTCTGCTCGGACGTTTAGGTTGCAACGGCCGAGCCTGCCATGGTTCGTTTCAGGGACAAGGTGGATTCCAACTCTCTCTCTTCGGATATGACTTTCAATCTGATCATGAAGCGCTGCGAGAAGAAGGAACTGAAAGGGTTAACCTTAAGAACCCAGCGGAAAGCCTGATCCTGACAAAGCCAACCGACGAAGACGAACACGAAGGTGGGCTTCGCTACGACAAAGACAGTTGGCAATACAACCTTCTGCAATCCTGGATTGCAGGCGGTGGAACTAATCCCGACTCAATCCACAAACTCGATCGCTTAGTCATCGAGCCCAGTGAACTAATATTCAATTCACCTTCTGAAAAATTTGAACTCAAAGCAATTGCACACTGGAAAGACGGCACCGTTGAAGACGTAACGCCGCTGTGTCGATTCCACTCCAACAACGATTCAATTGCAAAGATCACTGAATCTGGCATTGTCTCGACCAACTCACTCTCCGGTGATACACATGTTGTTGTTTCTTACGACAAAGCCGTCGTTCCCGTGCCCGCCATCCATCCCTACGCAGGGCAACCGCTCAAATCCAACTCAGCGTTTGTTGGAACCTCGAAAATCGACTTCCTCACGGCTAAGAAATGGAAAAAACTCAACCTTCAACCTTCGCAATTGTCCGATGACACAACGTTCCTACGGCGAGTCTGCATTGACATCACAGGCACGCTTCCAACATCGGATGAAATCAGACAATTCGTCGCAAGCGAAGATTCGCAAAAACGCAAAAAGAAAATCGACGAACTCCTGAATTCCCCTGCCTACGCGTCGTGGTGGACTACTTTTTTCTGCGACATGACCGAGAACAATACAAGACAGTTAAGTAACATTGCTTTTGACAGCAATCTTCCAAGTCAGCAATGGTATGACTGGATCCACAAACGTGTCAAAGACAACACTCCCTACGATGAAATGATCGAAGGGATCGTCCTCGGCATCAGCCGCAACAGTGGCGAAAGCTACATCGATTTCTGTGAACGCATGCAGGAAACCTCCGCAAACGAATCGTTCAGCGAAACCGAAACGATGCCCTACTATTGGATGCGAAGAGAATTCAGAGACCGAGAGACCATTGCCATTAGCTTTGCTCATGCTTTCCTGGGCTTGAGAATCCAATGCGCCCAATGCCACAAACACCCATTCGATCGATGGAGTCAAAAGGATTTCAAGGATTTCTCTAAATTCTTTAGCGGCATCAATGTGCGACAGTACTCGGGCGGAACCAGCCCGGAAGACAAGCAGGATTACATCTCCATTTTAAAAAACCTGAACATTGAACCCGATCGCAAAAAGAACCCCAATCTTCAGCGTCAACTTCGCGACGCCTATCGTAAAGGCGAGACAACGCCATTTGGTTTTCTTGCTATCGACTCCCCTAAACTCACAAGAGAAGAACTTCGCGAACTTCAAAAGCAATTAAAATCCGAAAAGAACTCTAAGAAAAAGAAGAAAAATAAAAAACCAACGATCACCGAGGCAACACTACTGGGAAGTGACACGATCGACCTTACCGAGCATGAGGATGTGCGAGCACCGGTGATGGAATGGATGAAACAAAATGACAATCCATTTTTCGCCAAGGCATTGGTCAATCGCGTTTGGGCTCGCTATTTTGGCGTCGGCATTGTCGACCCGGTCGACGACTTAAACCTTGCCAACCCACCCAGCAATGCAGCATTACTCGACCACCTTACTCAAGAGTTCATTAACCATGACTTCGATCTAAAATGGTTGCATCGGGAAATCACCAACAGCCAAACCTATCAACTGAGCTGGGTTCCCAACTCTACTAATGAAAACGATCGCCGAAACTTTAGCCGAGCGATCCCGAGGCGCTTACCGGCCGAAGTAATTTTCGATTCGATTGCATTTGCAGCTTCTAACCCGGAGACCAATCGCTCATTTAGAAATTCTGTTCAAGGACGAGCGATCTCAATTCCGGGAACGGTGACAAATGTCAAACGCACCAAGAACTCTACGGACGCCTCGTTTGCCCTGAAGGTCTTTGGACGGTCCGAGCGAGCGAGCAGCTGTGATTGTGACCGCTCGGAGGAAACCAGCCTTATTCAAACGGTTTACATGCAAAATGATCGCGACATTCATCTTATGCTCACTCAAAAGGATAGCTGGCTAAATCAAATGGCTCAGCAAAACACAGCCAATATTCAGGCAGTGACTGCTAAAAAATCGCTCGATTCTTTAAATGATCGCATTGCAAAAATGGAACTCAAGAAAGCAAGCTTCAAGCAATCAGAGAACAAAAAGCAGATTCAGAATCTTAGTAAACAAATCAAGACCCTCGCAAAAACCAAACGCAGCTGGGAAGCAAAACTTGCAACCGCCCAAAAGTCAAAGGGCGAGTTGAATGTGCAGCAAGTGGTAGAAGAGGCATATTTAAGAACACTTAGCCGTTTCCCAACCGAGGAGGAACTGGATCGCTGCAAACAGCACATCCAGGAAGACGAGGATCTCGTAAAGGGAGTTACCGGTGTTCTCTGGGCATTGGTAAACACGAAAGAGTTCATTGTAAATCACTAAATAAATTTTCTATTAGATTTCCACCGACAAAAAGCAGGTGCATAAATGGGTTTCCATCGACAATGTGACGGCGTTACACGTCGCGATGCAATCAAAGTTGGCGTCCTCGGTTCTGCCACAGGACTGACCATGAGCAATTTTTTGAAAATGGCTGACGCGGGGCAGGTCAATTCCAAGGCAACCTCGAAAGCCGCGATTTTTATCGAGCTCCCTGGCGGTCCATCGCACATGGATACCTTCGACCTTAAACCAAACGCACCGTCAGAATTCCGCGGGAAGTTTAACCCGATTAAAACGAACGCAGCCGGTGTAGAAATCTGTGAACACCTCCCGAAACTAGCCAAATGTGCTGACAAATTTGCAGTTCTTCGTGGAGTCTCTCACTCCCTCGGAGCACACCCTCTTGGACAACAATTTGTTTTCACCGGCAACCGCCCCAACCCCTCACTGGACTATCCTGGATACGGAAGTGTCGTCGCAAAAGAAATGCAAAGTGACGATGACCTACCCGCCTACGTTGCAATCCCCAAAGCTAAACAGGGACCAGGTCATCTTGGAGTTAAATACGCATCGCTTCAAACGAACGCAACTCCCAGATTTGGCTCACCGTTCAGTGTCCGTGGTATCACACTCGGAAACGGGGTCACGATGGATGAAATGCAGCGACGCTCGAGTCTTCTAAAAGATCTAGACCGCACTTTTGACACCATCAAAGACCGCGATGACCTGCTTAGTGGACTCGATAAATTTAGCCAAAAAGCATTTTCGATGATCACCTCGAACCGGGCGCGTGACGCATTCAACCTGAGTAAAGAAGCTCCAAATTACGCCAAATTGTTCGGTGAAGACGATTTCAGTCAAAGCTGTATGCTGGCCTCCCGTCTGGTCGAATCGGGTGTCAAATTTGTTACTGTTTCTCTCGGCGGTTGGGACACGCACTCGGATAACTTTTCGAAACTCCAAAACAATCTGCTTCCAAAATTGGATGCGGGTCTCTCTGGGCTGTTTAACGGCTTAGCCGCCAAAGGGCTACTTGATTCAACAACGGTGTTTGTTTCGGGAGAATTTGGCCGGACGCCAAAAATCAACTCGCGTTCAGCCGATGGAGGTCGCGACCACTATCCGCGTTGCATGTTTATGTTAATGGGAGGCGGCCCCGTCAATGGTGGCCAAGTGATCGGCGAAAGTGACGCCACCGCAGCAGGACCAAAACACGAAGGAATCAATCCCGAAGATGTAGCCGCTTCATTCTTTAGAACGTTAGGCATTAACCACAGAAAAGAGTATGACACATCGATCGGCCGACCAATCTCAATTGTGCGTGATGGGAATATCATTCCCGGCCTAGTTGGCTAACACAGAAAACTGAACGTGCTCAGTTTAAGAAAATACTCGGCTCGGCCTCTATCTCTAAAGGCCGAGCTTTTTATTTAGCTTCCTTGCTCATTGGTCACTTTGAAAACGGCGTCGCAACTCCCCCAGCGTATTAATTGAGGGGTCTCCCAGAAACTCAGCGACCCCCGACTGTTCGGTCACATCAACAAACTTCTCTCCAGCTTGGTTTTCGAAAACCTGACGATTGGACAACAAGTCCATAAAACCATCACCGTTATAATCAAAAAATGCGGTGATCGGCTGGGTCACCTGTGAATCTCGCACCTTCTGATCGACCAAGCCCATTGCCGTCGTCCCATTTTCGTAAGAACCGTCATTAAACAAAAACAGGAATCGACGCCCATCTTTGGTAGTCAAAGCAATGTCTAAATCTTGATCCTGATCAACATCCTCTAGATCCATGGAGTAAAACGAGCGATCCTCAATATCTATCCCATTTTCCGCAAGGAGTTCTTGCAATTGTTCCTTAACCGGTGCTTGACTTTCCCTTTCCAACTCAGTGTAGATGTGCCACAACCTAATCGAAGGCGGCACGTTGGAAGACTTGGGAGGAATAGAACTAACCAGTTCATTCTCCGAACGATACTGAGTAATACCGCCTTCCTGATTAAATCCAGTCGCGGCAAGCAATAATCGTATCGACCAAAAACTTTTCCGTTTCTTAGAAAACTCCATTGACCGAATGATACTGAACTCTGTACTGACAACATCGACTCCTGCTAACTGGTCAAGCAGGCCACCAAAAAAGATATCAAAATCATCGGTCTGCTCTCGATGCTCCTCCTCAGTCGAAATTCGTCGCTGCACATTAAATGGAGGTAATTCTTCTCGTTCCCATGGGACAAGATCTGGTATCGCCCCTTCAAACTCCCCACGAAGAAGATTTTTCAATGCCGGCACATCGCGACTTGTCCAAGCCGACACGAATGGGATTCCGATTTCAGATGCCGTTATCTCAGCTGCCTGCTGAGCGTTGGTAACACGACCGTCATCGCCAGGAGCGAACGCTAACGAATACAAAAACACCACTGCCACAATGAGCAAAATAAAGATAACAATGGCAGCGAGTGCGTTAAGGAGACTTTTCATTTTTGGAATTCTGCGACCAATTACATACAATCGACTTTTATTAAAACAAATCAAACTGGCAAGTGAAACGGGAAAATGGCCGTTCTAAATCAATAAGACACCATTTTCCCAAGGCGATTTTTCAAGTAATCAAAACGTCGATCACGAACTTGAGCCTGTTAATTTACTCGCACCGAGAATATTTTCGCACTTCGAGCAGTTAAAATCGTCAATATTATGTTCATTTCATTGAATAAAGACATAATCGCCGATTCTAATAGGTGTTAGTCATCCAATTCGCCGCAACACACTCCGCTAACTATGAAACTTAGCCAATCCATCTCAGGAGCCCTGCTCATCGTCGTTGCGGCGTTTCTCGGCTTGGCGCTGGTCTATCTTCCAGGTTGGGTTCTGCTCAATTATGAAAGAGCCACCAAGCTTGGTCTTGGGTGGTTATACCTCACTGTCGTCCTTCTCGGCGCGTGCCTACTCATTGGCAGTGCAGGGTGGACATTTTGGAAGCTCTGGGGAGCCTCGGTTGCCAAAAAGAAACGTAAGCTGCGACGGAACAAGAACCCAAGCCAACTTACCCAAGGGCAGCAAGAGTCTGAGATCGAAGAAAATCTTGAGCAAGTCCAGCGACTTTCTCAGGAAGTCGATACGGAGGCTCAGCTAAAAACTCAACTCGCTCCACTCGTCAAAGAAATTGAACAAAAACGAGAAGCACAGACGCTGGAGATTGTTTCCTTCGGCACCATCTCAAGTGGTAAGTCATCTGTCATGAACCTCCTCGCTGGTCGTGACGTTTTTGCCACCGATGCCCGAGGGGGCACCACCGTTACCCGAAATGAGATCCCCTGGCCCGGCATTGACCAGGTCACCTTAGTGGATACCCCCGGGCTTGGGGAAGTTGATGGTGCCGCTCACGTCAATATCGCAGCGGAATCAGCCAAGGATGCCGACCTCGTAATCGTAGTGGTCGATGGCCCGGTAAGACAGAGTGAACACGAACTACTTACCAAGTTAGGCCAAATGGAAAAACGGGTGATTATCTGTCTTAACAAATCAGATTGGTACTCCCCCGCGGATCAAGAAAAACTCGTGAACCAAATTTTCCAGCAAACCGGAAATTTCGTTAATCAAAAAGACATCGTTTGCATTCAAGCCCAAATGGGACATCGTACCCGTCGTAGAATTCTTGCCGACGGCACCGAGGCCGAAGAGACGGTTGCCGTAGAACCAAATATCGCACCACTTGCATCGCGCATGCTACAAATCGTCAAAGACGATGGCAAAGACCTGCTAGTCGCTAACTTACTGCTAAGATCGCGTGGACTCGTTGAAAAAGCACGAAACAACGTACAAGATGCAATTGACCAAAAAGCCTGGAGAGTTGTTGATAAATACATGTGGGGCGCAGGAGGAGTTGCAGCGCTTAGCCCGTTTCCAGCAATTGATTTAATTGCTGGCTCAGCAATTTCAACCAAGATGATCATCGATCTCGCCGAGGTTTACCAGCAAAAAGTAGATCTCGAAACAGCTTCCAAATGGCTAGGCGAAATGGGCAAAAACTTGATCGGAGTCCTCGGGGCTCAGGGAGCGACAGTCGCAATCAGTGCCGTCGTGGCCTCGCTCATCAAAACCGTTCCGTTCGCAGGAACGATTGCCGGAGGTGCCCTTCAGGGAGCCACTCAGGCTTTAATAACAAAGTGGATCGGTGCGGTCTTCATTGAGTATTTCAGCAATGAAATGAAAGCGCCAGAAGGTGGGCTTGCGGGTCTCGCTCGAAGAAAATGGGAGCATGTGACAACCGTCGATGAATTACGAAAGCTCGTTCAAACGGCAAGAGAGAAACTCAGTGATTGATCGCCTTGCCCCAACAACGCACAGGACTTAAGTAACCTTGAACGATACTCTCTCCAGCCAAGACCTGAACTATCAGGATGCAGTCAAAGCCGTTGAAAAAACGCTTGCCGACCTCCGAGGTTGCCCAGCGAACGAGCGTGAGCAACTGCAATCTGACATCGCTCAACTTAATGAGATGCATGAGAAGTTAACCTCAGGCCGCATTGAAATTGTAATCTTTGGTGAAATTAGCACTGGCAAATCCGCGTTAGTAAATGCGCTCATTGGAAGTCAAGTCGCCGATGTCGATGTGCAGGGTGGATGGACGAAACAAGTTTGGGGTACCGTTTGGAATGGTGCGGGGTACCGATTACCGAGCCTGGAAAAATCTGAAATCGTGATCATCGATACGCCCGGGATTAACGAGGTCGGCGGCGCGGATCGAGCACAATTGGCCGAGGTCACAGCAAGGCAAGCCGATCTTATTTTGTTTGTCACCGACTCAGACCTGAACGAAACCGAGTATGCAGCACTCGTCGAACTCGCTGCCATTCAAAAACCAATTCTATTTGTATTCAACAAAACGGACCTTTATTTACCAGCGGTCAAAGCCACGCTGGTTGAGACATTGCAAGGGCGAATCGACGGTCTAATCCCACCCGACCACCTTGTTCTTACCAGTGCCGACCCCCGCGAAATTGAATATGCAACCGAACAACCCGATGGCAGTACGCAATCCGTTTGGAAAAAACCCGAGCCTGACATTAGCGAATTAAAACTGCTGATCCTTCAGACGCTTGAGAACGAAGGACTTGGGTTAATCGCCCTGAATGCGGCTTTGTACGCGGCAGATAAAAGTGATCGAATCTCCAGCCTCCGAGTTGAATTGCGTAATCGACAAGCCGATCAGGTCATCTGGACGATGGCTGCCACCAAAGCGGTTGTCGTTGCAGCAAATCCTATCCCAGTGGTCGATCTCCTCGGCGGCCTCGCTGTCGATGCCGTTATGATTGCAACCCTCTCCAAGGTCTACGGACTGACATTCACAATGAGCCAAGCCCGCGGCCTCGCAAAAACGATTAGCGCTGCCGGGGGAATCTACGCACTCGGAGAGCTCGCCAATTATGGAGCAAGTTTTTTCAAATTGGTGACCGGTACACTGGGAACCGCCTTAACTCTGATCCCTCAAGGAGCAGCCGTCGGATTTGGTTCTTACATTATCGGCAAATCGGCAAAACACTATTTTGAACACGGAGGAACGTGGGGAACGGGCTCAGCCAAAAGTGTGGTAAAAGAAATCTTGGCAACCACCGATAAGAATTCCGTCATGAACCACCTAAAGGATGAAATACGACAAAAACTCAAATCGAATCGGCACTCAAAACTAGGCCCCTCCAAAGGGTAGGTATTGAAACCCCAGCCCAACCCATACGACCCGAAATACCGTCAAAGTTCGTTTGTTGATTTTTCCCCACTTTGAATTTTCGGTCGCTGCCAATTTTTTTCGATATAAACATTGGGAATGAACGTACCCTTGGGGAAGCAAGGAAAGATACTCTAATCCCCGATCGAAATATGTTAAACAAAATCAAGCGAATCTTTTATCGCCCCCTGAGAGAGGAAGAAGGTGCCGCGACCACCGAGTACGCTGTGATGCTGGCTCTGATCATCCTATTTGGTATCGGGGCTATCCTCGGAACTGGGCAAGTACAAAAAATCCTATGGGAAGACACTGCGGTTGAAATGCAAGTATTGGAGTAGTTTTTCTTTTGAGACGCGACGCTCCCCCCC
>Ga0055584_100003707_pt1 | contig 15002 bp, 10 predicted proteins | sample OSDHelmetaG_FD_58716 | JGI IMG/M metagenome (GOLD analysis project Ga0055584, IMG submission 58716) | Pelagic marine sediment microbial communities from the LTER site Helgoland, North Sea, for post-phytoplankton bloom and carbon turnover... | ecosystem: Environmental > Aquatic > Marine >... | reverse complement strand
CTCGTCGCAGTAGGACGCAAACCTAATATCACAGGATTTGGTCTCGAAGAACTCGATATTCCGATAAATAAAGTCGGTACCGTTCAGACAAACGAATATTTACAAACCATTTATCCGAATATATTTGCCTGTGGTGATGTAGCAGGCCCCTATCAGTTTACCCATACCGCAGCTCATCAAGCCTGGTACGCAGCTATAAATGCTCTATTCGGCAGGTTCAAGAAGTTTAAAGTGGATTACTCAGTGATCCCATGGGCAACTTTTACTGATCCAGAAGTCGCTCGAGTTGGTTTGAATGAAACAGAAGCGAAAGAACAAGGCATCGCTTACGAAGTGAGCAAGTATGGCATCGATGATCTGGACCGGGCCATTGCAGATGAAGAAGCACATGGCTTTGTAAAAGTACTCACAGTACCAGGAAAAGATAAAATTCTTGGTGCGACTATAGTCGGTGATCATGCAGGAGAATTAATAACAGAATATATAAGCGCTATGCGTCACGGATTCGGTATGAATAAAATACTCAGCACCATTCATATCTACCCTACTTTGTCAGAAGCGAATAAATTCACGGCAGGAGTCTGGAAAAAGGCACATGCACCAAAACTACTGCTTAAACTGGTGGAATGGTTTCACAAGTTTCAAAGAACTTAATTCATCATTTATTTATGACTAAAGATATATTTTTCGAAGATATTTCGCCTGGCAAGGAAATTACGGTAGGTAAATATTTAGTAACAGCAGAAAACATTATAAATTTTGCAGAAACCTGGGATCCTCTACCTATACACACATCACCAGAAATCGCTATGGAATCACCATTCGGTGGCTTGACTGCTTCCGGTGTACATATACTTGCCATTAAACAAAAAATGTTACATCAGGCGCCAATCATGAAGTCCGTAATTTGTACTCTTGGCTTTGAGAATGTGATATTTCCACAACCGCTTTATGCTGATAGTACAGTTACGCTTAATCTGACCTGGCTGTCTAAACGAATCTCTAGATCAAAACCAGATCGAGGTATTGTCAAACTCCGAGTTCAACTCACAGATGAAAAGGGTAGTTTTGTTCTTGATTATAATGATTCTATTTTGATGAAGTTAAGAAGTTTCTCTGAATAATGTGACCTACATGACCTGTGACGTCACACAACCCTGAAAAATCAACTAATTCCTTCGACCCAACGCGTAATCTTCATATCTTGCAATGGCAGCATATTCTTTTCCTTAACATCCAGAGCGTGACGGCGTCCGCATTGAGGACATAAGTACTCGACCAGTTCCATGCTCGCATGTAAGCGAATTCCTGCTGGCAGTTCAGCGTCCGTTAAGCTATGAGAACAACTGTGTTCTTTCCAGTTCTCTTCTGCGTTACAAAAGACACATCCGCATTCACATTCGAACTGCAATGAGGAGTTCTTAGTTCGCGTTAAGACTAAGCCCGCACCGAAGCGGGATAAGGTCTCCCTTTTACCCATATCAATGTTTGCAGATTTTTTAGATGGCGCATCGGCATTGCGTAAGCGTTCTTTACGAATATTCTCGCGCCGTTTAGCAGTTTCATCAGCGCTTTCCTTATCTAACACGCCGTAAACATTTTCTGCGCGTTGTGCAGATACATAGCCAAGACTCATATCTACAGCGACATCTTCAATTTTACGCTGTAAGGGATCGCCATAACCACCACCGCCTTGCCAGGTGTATTGCACCACATCACCTGGCGTCAGGGGTAACTCATCTTGTTTTGCGGCGAGTATTTGTACTTTGCCGCCAAGCGCTTGCAGATCCATTGGCACGGAAACATCTTCAAGGTCTAGTGGCAAATCACTTTGCGCGTATTTTTTACTCACATCAGAATCATGAATAATCATCGCGTTACTACAAACACCGGGGTAAGCACCGAACTGTCCATAGGATATGGGCACTTCAACGCCATGTGAGGTAAGAGAGCAGCGTAATCGTTCCACTCCGTGCGGTGTCCAGGCTGTGCCTGCTGCACGACCACCTCGATGTTCACCATCGCCCCCGGTGTCAGGAAAAAATGAACGATACAAGAACAACATCGGGCTATGCATCTCGTTGTATTCAATATTCGGAATATGTGGCCGAGGCGAGACAAAACAACCCGCCTGATCCATTCCATCAGCAAAAGGATTAGCACCACCACCGCCGATTTGCGCATCAATTAATTGATTGCCAAATGGTTCGCCATGTTGATTAGTATCGCCAGTAAACAGCGCCGCCATGGTGCCATGAGTAACACCTTGAGAATGCTTTCTACTTTTTTCTGATAGCGCTAACAGTTTTGAAATCGCATGTGCTGTAGTTAATGTAATTACCCAACCCTGCCCTATAGTCGCGGCACCTGTCGCAGCCGGTGCTCTGGCATTACAGATCAATCCTTTTGGGGCGATAACTTCGATGCTATTTAAGATGCCCTGGTTCCACGGAATCCCTGAGCCAAGCAATGGCGCGACTCCGCCTAAAATAGCGCCAATAAGGCAGCCTTCAGCACAATTAATATAACCGTATGCCTGCGGGGATGAATCCGACATATCAATGGTCAAACGATCACCTTCCTTAATAATCTTAACGTCGGTTTTATAGACTTTATTTTCTGTCCCATCATGATCAAGATAACCACGGGTACGCACTTCGCCATCAGGCAAAGTGAATAAGAGTTCCCGGGTTTTACGCTCAGAGTAACGAATCAACTCTTCCATCACTGTTAGAATCATCTTTGCACCATATTGCTGCATCAATTCTGTCAAGCGTTCGCGTGCAACAACGTTAGACGCAATAAAACCTTTTAGATCTAGGCCTACCATTTGCGGCTGTCGCGTCATGTTCATGATCATGCGCCAGATATCTTTGCGCATTTTGCCTTTTTCTATCAGACGCATAGGCGGCATCATCAAACCTTCCTGCTGTTTTTCTTTTGCCCTGACAGACACTGAACCCACCGACATACCACCCATATCTACCTGATGCGCGGTAACGCCTGTCCACGAAACCAGTTCCCCTTCGAAGAATATCGGTGCCATGATAGTGACATCTGGATGGTGCACGGCTCCTTTATAAGGATCGTTAACGATGAACATATCGCCATCACAAATTTCTTCGTCAGCAAAATCCTCCATTACATGCTTAAGGATGAGTGGCATTGCACCGGAATGAAATACCACTTGAGGGCCCATTGACGCCAGTCTTCCATCCGCTGTGAACAGAGCATTGTTAAAATCACCTGCACCTGCGACGATGGGTGAGACAGAGACTTCTTTTAGAGCAAGAGCCTGTTCTTCATTAATCGCCTGGAATTTATTTCGAATAATTTCAAAAATAATAGGATCAATTGAAAGCGGCTTATTAAGCGCTTCCCTATTAACCTCATGCGGTCCCAATACATAATCTTCTATCTTAGTCATACTTTTCTCCTGATAGACATACCAAGAAGCTCATCAATCTTCGCTAATTGATTTGCACTAATCGCTACTGTAGTGCCTTCGTATTCAATAACCGCAGGCCCTGAGATTTGATTACCCGACTTCAATAATTCGCCGCTATAAACAGCCGTGTCGAGAAATGCCTTTTCATCCATGTCATAAACAGGTCGTTTACCTTTTAGCGCGGCAGAAGCATCTTTTCCTTCTGCAGCATAGCGCGCGCACTCTGGTCGGGATAATTCACCGCTTGCTTCGATAACATAGGTAACAAATTCCAGGCCCGCTTTATCGGGTAAGGCTTCTGCACCATAACGTTTTTGATAGGCCGCAAGAAAACTCTCAATTAAGCCTTCGATGCTTCCGGGGAAAGGAATGGATAAGGATTTTGTCTGGCGAATAAAGCGGACTTCCACTTCCTTGTTAAAATGTCGTTTATCAACGGCCACATCTTGCAGATCAAGTGTGTCGTTAGCTTGCTTTTCAAGCTCGCTAAAAACAGTTTCCATCTCCTCCAGACTAATATCACCTTTACCTTCTCTTGTTACACGCTTGGGCAAAGCACGACCCAGACTCAATTTAATATCGGAAGCCACCGCACCAAACGCACAGAAAACCGACTGACTGGAAGGGACAATAATCTCCTCGACAACATCCAGGGCAAAAGCCGGTGCATGAGTCGCGCCGGCACCGCCAAAAGCATAGAGTACAAATTCCCGAGGGTCATGACCCTGCTCAATGGTCACCACACGTAATAAATCGGCCATGCGTGTATCCACAATTTTTTTGATACCGGCAGCTGCATCATCGATGCTTAGTCCGAGCGGATCCGCGACATGTATACGCACCGCTTCACGCGCTTTTTCTATATCGAGTTGTAACTTCCCACCTAAGAACTGTGTAGGATCAATTATCCCCAGGATCACATCCGCATCGGTTACCGTTGGACGCTCTCCTCCTTTTCCATAACAGGCAGGGCCTGGCTCGGCGCCGGCACTTTCTGGGCCGACAAAAAGGTAACCCCCATCTTCAACCCCGGCAATCGAACCGCCACCCGCTCCAATGGCTCTGACATCCACCATTGGTAATAACAAATGATTCTTATCAATAACAGTTTCTTTACGGAGTACTGAGGTATTTGCGGCGATAACGGCCACATCTGCAGAGGTGCCGCCCATGTCAAAGGTAATAATATTATCGTGTCCGGACAGCTGTCCTACGTACTTGGCCGCAGTAACGCCGCCGGAAGGTCCGGACAATAATAACCTCACCGAAGATCGTCCTGCTTCAGCCGGTGTCATTAAACCACCCGATGAGTCGAGCAAATATAAGCGTTGGCCACCAAGTTGTTTTTCAAGAATGTCAGTATATTCACGTACCAATGGCCCGAGATAAGCATTTACGACAGTCGTCGCTGTGCGTTCATACTCACCCAGCAATGGCACTAAACTGTGTGATGCTGTGATGTACACATCAGGAAGCTCAGTCTGTAAAATCTCCAGCGTCCTTTTCTCATGCTCAGTATTTTTAAATGACCACAGATAAGAAATGGCAAGGGCTTCAACCCCGGATTTTTTGATTTGCTCGATCGCATCATAAACATCCTGCTCACGCAGCGGAGAAATGATCTCACCGCGATAGTCGATACGTTCACGTATACCAAAAATAAGTGAGCGCGGCACAAGCGGATCAGGCACGCATCTATTCGAATAGTCGGTCAGTTCTGAAGGAGATAACCCGGCAGTCATACCCATCATGCGCTGCATTATCATCGTGTCTTCAAAGCCGCGAGTGGTCAAAATTGCCACTTTGGCGCCGCGTCGTTCTATAAAGGCATTGGTCGCAGCCGTCGTACCATGAGAAATCCGATCGACCTTCTGCAGTAATTCATCCAGACTCAGGCCTTCCTTCTCTGCCACCAAAGTCAATGCAGCCAGTAAACCTTCTAACAGTCGACCAGGTGTTGAGAGACTCTTTGAGGTGTCGATTGAACCATCGTCATGCATAATGACAACGTCGGTAAATGTACCTCCGATATCAATTCCAACAGCAGCCATAAAATAAATTCTCCTTGAGTAAATTCTTATATAGAAACCATCTGATAATATTGGATCTGGGTATGTTTATTTCTTATCTATAAAGAACCAGAATCCACTTAATACCTCTATCCTAAGCAGATGGAGATGTGAAAACAATAACCACTTTGGTTTCAATTATTGCGTAAGCTGCAACAAATAAATATTTTTCTTTTTCTAAAAGAAGCTTAATACGCCTATTAAGCTGAAATTCTTTAAAATATGATGTCAATATTGAAAACCAATCTATATTATTGCTTTTAGAAAAAGTGGTTTTGAATGTCAACTTTATTGAACGTATCTACTAATCATGAAATTACGCTTTAACGAAGAGCGATTACGCTGTCTATACGTTGCCGCCAATTTAGGCACTATGCGGGCAGCTGCCGAGAAGCTAAACATGGCGGCATCGTCAGTCAGTCGACAAATTCATAAACTTGAAACAGAACTTGATACACCATTAATTGAAAAGGGACGTCATCGTATTAAGCTGACCCAGGCAGGTCATATTCTTTTCGACTATTACGCTAAGCGCTCCTCTGATCAAGAAGAGTTATCTACACGACTTGAAGATATCAAGGCTTTGCGCGTCGGAAATATCACTATCGCCATTGTTGAAGGCTTTGTTGGTGGAATTATAAGTCCAACAATTAATGAATTTATTAGTAATTATTCGAATATATTTATAGACGTTCGTATGTTGCCGACAACAAGAGAAGTTATCGAGATGGTTATTCAGGACGATGCTCATTTTGGTGTCGCATTTGACGCGGATAATGAAAACAGAATTCATGCACGACCTGCGATTGAACAACCTATAAAGGCAATAGTACACCCGGAACATCCGCTAGCTGGAAAGCAATCCATTAAATTGGCTGACCTCAGTAATTCGAATATAGTGCTTAATCAAAATTTCAGGATGCATGAAGTAATACAAGCTGGTGCTGCTCATGAAAGCACGAAATTAAATATTGTCATGACGACCAATTCATTCGTCTTGCTCAAAAACTGTGTCATGAGTGGTCAAGGAGTGACATTTCTTTCGGATCTTGCTGTCGCCCAGGAATTAACAAACCGGGAACTGGTATCTATCAACGTCGACAATCCGGTTCTAAAAAATAGTGTCGCGGTAGTAGCCACGCGTGTTGGTCGCCAGCTACCCACAAGCGCAAATAAGCTATTAAGAAATGTGCAGCAGTCTTTAACTAAATGGGATAAAACCTTTAACAAGGAAAAATGTTAAATAGGCTAATCCACTCATATCCTCTAGACCCTGTTCATTCCGTCTCCATCGGATCCTGATGAATCAAAATATCAGCATTGGGAAACGCCGCCTGTAATTCAGCTTCGACTTCATCAGCAATGCGGTGCGCTTCGTTTAAATTCATCTCCCCGTCCATTTCAAGGTGAGTCTGAATAAAAATATCTTTACCTGACGCCCGGGTTCGAAGTTCATGAAGACTTTCCACACCGGGGTGCCCGCTGGCAATACTTTTTATCTTTTGCCTGTCCTCATCTGACAGTTCTCTGTCCATTAATTGATCGAGCGATTGTTTCACAATCTTCCAGGCGGAATAAATAATATAGACTGCAATTAGCAAGGCCGCGACTGGATCTGCCATAGACCAACCGGTATAGGCACTAATTAACAAGGCAAGAATGACACTTATATTCAAGGCGATGTCACTAAAATAGTGGATAGAATCTGCTTGAATGGCTAAAGAGCCGGTCTCCTTTACAACGTGGCGTTGGTATATCACCAGCAGAATAGTCGCTACCAGTGATATTAACATCACGCCAACTCCAATACTGCTATGTTGAATCTGCTGCGGATGAACGAAGCGATTGATGGCTTCGAAAATTAAAAATATGGAAGAACCCATGATAAATGCCGCTTGTCCAAGACCGGCTAGTGGTTCAGCCTTGCCATGACCAAAGCGATGTTCTTTATCTGCGGGCTCAAGCGCATGACGCACAGCGATAAAATTCAGAATTGAGGCTAATGAGTCCAACACAGAGTCAATCAAGCTAGATAAAAGGGCAACGGAACCCGTAAAAATATACGCGACGAATTTGATGCCTATTAAAAAAAGCGCCACGGTAACGGACGCATAGGTCGCCCGGCGCATCAGAACTGCTTTTTTATCCTTAACCATGATCTATAAGTGGCAATCCATATTAAAAAACAATCTCATTATGTATTTTCTTCTCCCCGAGATTGTAACAGTGTTTAGTTCGACCATTGTCCTGCTTCCCAGTAGAATAGGCTATATTATATTTAATTCTTAACATCGCTTCCGGGAAAATTATTATGAGCAACTATGAGTATGATTTATTTGTTATTGGCGCAGGCTCAGGTGGTGTTCGCGCTGCCCGTATGTCAGCAGGTTTCGGTGCCAAAGTTGCTATTGCCGAAGATCGCGATCTTGGCGGCACCTGTGTCAATGTTGGCTGTGTACCGAAAAAATTGTTTGTGTATGCCTCTCACTTCGCCGAAGAGTTTGCGCATGCACGTGGGTTTGGCTGGCAAGTAGGTGAAAGTCAATTCGACTGGCAAACACTTTTAAACAATAAAAATGTCGAAATAAGCCGCCTAAACGGTATATATGGCCGCTTACTTGATAATGCTGGCGTCACCTTATACGACGGTCGTGCAAAGATATTGGATCCACATTCTGTCAGTGTTGCTAACAAAACTATAAAGGCTGAGCGGATTCTTGTCGCAACGGGTGGCTGGCCAAGCGTGCCAGATATTCCGGGTAAGGAAAATATTATTACTTCTAATGAAGCATTTTATCTGGATAAACTACCCAATCATGTAACGGTGGTCGGTGGCGGCTATATCGCAGTTGAGTTCGCCGGGATATTTCATGGTCTTGGCGTTGATACCACCCTACTCTATCGTGGTCCCTTGTTCTTGCGAGGCTTTGACGGTGAGATCCGTAAACATCTTGCAGAAGAGATGAGCAAAAAAGGCATCAAACTTGAGTTCGACACTAATATCCTGTCTATCGAAAAGAATGATGGGAAATTACAGGCCGAGCTGACAACGGGAAAAACACTTTCTACAGATTTAGTTATGTATGCAACAGGCAGGCACCCGAAAACAGCAGATTTGGGTCTGGAGGAAGCAGGTGTGAAGTTGGATGATAGTGCCGCCATTGTGATTGACAACAATTTTCAAACATCTGTAGCGTCGATATACGCATTGGGGGATGTAACCAATCGTATAAACCTGACACCGGTCGCGACCGCAGAAGGAACAGCACTGGCGAGAACGCTATATAACGACCAGCCCAGCTCAGTAGACTACGAAGATATCCCAACCTGTGTATTTAGCCAGCCAAACCTGGGTACAGTTGGCTTGACTGAAGAACAAGCGCGTGAAAAATATCAACATGTGTCGATTTATAAATCGACATTTACGCCAATGAAACTGTCATTGACGGACAGTAATGAAAAAACCTTTATGAAGCTTATTGTTGATAAAACGACTGATAAGGTTATTGGTGTTCATATGCTTGGACCTGATGCAGGGGAAATTATTCAGGGCATTGGCATCGCCATTAAAGCCGGTGCAACGAAGGCCCATTTCGATACCACTATTGGCATCCATCCGACGACAGCGGAAGAGTTCGTCACTATGCGTGAACCTGCAAGCGACTAGATAATTAATTCGACTCCCGGATCATATACGCATTATCCACGTCATTCTGGTGACAACCAGAATCCAGTCATATACACACCGCCTTTCAGGCGGACTGAATCAACTGGATACTGGAACAAGTCCAGTATGACTTGCGAGCTTAATCTACAGTCCTTATGTCCTCAGTGCTTACTTTTCTTTATTTAAGATTAAGCCTATAAAGAAAACTAACTGATTGGTACGCCCTTTCTGATTAAGAGATCTCGAACTGACTGGACCACAGGAAAAATCTCTTGATTCCAGTCTTCACCCTGCGCATCGAAAGCGTCTTGCTCCATTTCTACAACCCAACGATCTTCAGCAAAAATTCCGTTGGTAAACCAGATAATGAAAGGCCAGGCAATATCGAGCAAGCCAGGTATTCCGGGTTTGCGTATATTAATTAGACCAAAGGTGTGATTGATTCGTTGTTCTTTATCGACAGGGACGTAGGTTATCCATAAATCAAGAGCTGGATGCTCTGAGCCTGCTGTCCAGAATCGCAGGATTTGATATGGATATTGAGTGCGCACTGTCATTATATCTTTAGGCTTATCTTCCGTAGGTTCGCTACGGAGACCAAGCATTACTTTCTCTCCCATTGGCTGTTTACCTACTCGTGAAAACGTATAATCAACTTCTACTGATTCATCGTCCTCACGCAGACCAAGAAAAGTCGTATTAATCTTTGACATAATACGGCGGTGTAGAAACTGATGGTTCATGTCCATCAGGTTTTCATGCAGGAAGGAATAGTGACAACCCACCTGATCATCAAGGACACGCGTTTTATATTTTTTGTCGTGCCAGGCAGGTATATCAGGAAAAGGAACCGAATCTGCTTTATCAGCGTCACCCGGAAACACAAAAATAAAACCGTAATCTTCTCGACAAGGATAGGAGCGCACACCTCTCGGTATGGTCTCACTCTTGCCGACGTAAGGGATATTGATACATTTCCCACTACAATCGTAAACCCAACCATGATAACAACACTTAATATCGTCTCCCTCTACCACGCCTTGATGCAAGGGTACCTGTCTGTGCGCACAACGATCTTCGAGAGCATACAATTTTCCACTCTCGGTCCTGACAATGACTATAGGGTCTCCCGCAAAAGTCACGCCGACAGCTTTTCCGGGCTTGGCCTTGTGAGAGCTGAGTAAGGGGTACCAAAAGTCAGGGTGGGCACCAGTTTTACGCAGATCAGGGCCTTTTTCCTCTATTTCATTTGAATCAGGCGTATTTAAATTGGTAACAGACATAGTTCTTTTCAAAAATGAGTAGTAATTTGCGCACGATAATAACAAAAATGTACTCAGCTGACCGTATTAATCGTCATTGTTTCTGGACATCAAAGCCAATATTGGCTTCATATAATAAATAAGGTAATGTTCGCTCCTTTAAAATTATCGACTAGCTTCATTTTCAGTGAGAAAACGTTCCTTTGAAAAATAATAATACACCCTACACCCGTGGTCGTTCACTGGATTTACTTTATGTATTTTTGCGTTATTTTTTCGAGACTGAATATTTACATTTTGGTTATTGGCGTTCTGATGTTGAGCTAAAGTTCGCCAACCTCAAACAGGCTCAAGAGGCTTATATCGAAGAATTGTTCAAACTTATCCCTGAAGATGTGGAAAGCATACTTGATGTCGGCTGTGGGTCTGGCGAAATGGCATCGCAGTTACTAAAACTCAACTATCAGGTAGATGCAGTATGTCCGCCAAGCATCATGAGCGAAAATGCTGACAAGAAACTGACAGGCGACTCGCAATTATTTGAATGCAAATATGAAGACCTCGATATCGACAAAAAGTATGACTTGATTGTATTTAGCGAAAGCATTCAATTCATCCAGATTAAAGATGCATTTGATCAATGTCGGAGATATGGAAAAAAATATATTTTGATCGCCGATTTGTTTAAAAATGACATGCCCGAAAAAGGACCTATTGGTGGCGGAAAACCTTACAAAGACTTTCTTGATGAAAAAGCCAATTCCAATTTCAAAGAATTAAAAAACATAGACATTACCGAATTTGTAGCACCAAGTTTTGATTTGGAAAAAGATGCTATAGATCGTTTCATTAAACCACTTGTATCAGTGTTCAACCGGATTTTGGCTATCAAGAATTCCTTGATTATAAAAATGGGGCTTTTCTTTTATAAAAAGAATCTGACAAAAATGAAGACACGCTATTTGGATGCAACAGATAGAAACAGTAGTTCTTTCAAAAAGTACAAATCATATCGTTTTATTCTTTTAGAGTTTAATGACTAGGCCTGAGCGAGTTCCCTACCTAACATTAATTTTTTTCTTGGCATCCCCCATCGATAGCCTCCCAGTTCTCCACTGCTTCTAAGCACGCGATGACAGGGGATAATATAGGCCACTGGGTTGGCACCAATTGCGCTGGCTACAGCACGCACTGCTTTTGGTTTTGATATGCTATTTGCAATTGTTTGGTAGGAGACAATATTGCCTTCTGGGACTTTGAGTAGTGCATTCCAGACTTTGACCTGAAAGTTAGTACCACGAATTGCTAGTAGTAATTTCTCCTGCTGAGAGCCGCTCTCATAAAACAATCTTTTTATAAGACGTTTGCTCGCAGTTTTTTCTTCTACAAACTTTGCTTCACTCCACTCTTTCTTCAGTTTATCCAACTCAAGTTCTGTGTTTGCATCGTCAACAAATGATAGCGCCAGAATCCCTCTTGAGGTAGTTGCGAGAAGCACCTCACCAAAAGGACTCTGGTGAAAAGCATAAGAGATTTCCATCATTGCGCCCCTACTTTTATATTCACCGGGACTTACTGCTTCGATGGAAACAAACTGATCGTGTAAGCGCCCGGGACCAGACAAACCAGACTCCAGACTCGTGTCCATAACACTCATAGGTTGTTGCAACAGAATCTTCGCCTGTTTTACTGTCAGATATTCCAGAAATTGCTTCGGGGTGACACCTGCCCAGCGTTGAAACAGGCGTTGAAAATGATATGGACTGAGTCCGATGTGTTCAGCCACAGCTTCCAGCTTTGGCTGTTGTTTTACATTTTCTTGAATATAAATAATTGCGCGCTCAATGCGCTCGTAGTCTGTGTTCATCAGGCTTGCCTGTCGGTATTTGGTATGAATACTAATCGGGTGGTCTCAGGCAAACCACCCGATTGTTGCGGTATTCAAAATCGCAGTCTGAACTATCGCGTCAAACTGTCATACACAATGCGCATAAATGCCTCAGGTTTCATAAAACCAGCCCCGAGACTATCATCGTAATCAGCAAGGGGTTTCATTGCCACAATCTCGTCAATACTTTTTCCCTCATTTATCAATTTCTGCATACGCGATCTGACTGTAGTTAATACCTGCAGGTACTTCTCTAAATCTTTTTTATCGGCAAGCTCTCCATGTCCGGGAATTATTTTGGTTTTATCATTGACCATACCCAGAACCTGCTCGACTGCTTGTATTATTCCATCGATTGAACCTTCGCTTGAGGTGTCGATAAAAGGATAAAAACCATTAAAAAAGATATCCCCCATATGCAGGACATTTGCTTGTTTAAACTGAATAATACTGTCTCCATCAGTATGTGCATTATTCTGATGAAAAGCCTTGATTTCATTATCATTCAATCTGAAAGTAACCGTATTATTAAAGGTGATTACAGGTAATGCCTGTTTTGGAGAGGCTGGAACTATGGAACCAAATGCGTTCAAGGTATCAACACTCATGCGCGCATAGACATTATCATGAGCAACAATAACAACGTTTTCTTTGCCGAGGTTTTCATTACCACCGCTATGATCACCATGCCAATGCGTATTAATTAAAAACTTTATTGGCTGATCTGATAGTTTTGCTATAGCTGCCTTAATTTTTTCTGTGAGTGGCGCATACTGGTCATCAATCAAAAAAATGCCATCATTTCCAATTGAAACACCAATATTTCCACCTGCACCCATTAACATGTAGATGCCGTCACGAACTTCGACAGTTTTTATAACCACATCTTTAAACTTATTGTCGTCAGCTACAACTATACTGCTTATGCCAGTGAAAAATGTAGCCATTATTAAAAGCACAAAGGAAATTGTTTTATTCGTTCTCATAGTCACTATTTATCCCGTAATCCAAGTATCATCTATATTAGTCATTACTTAAAACACAGCATATTTCACTCCTCACTAACTGCCAAGTTGAATCTAGCTAAATCAGTCAATAATTGACATTGATCATGGTATTCTCAGGCAATGCCGCTGAAAATCAAATTCAGTCAATTGCAAGGGAGATAATTATGCACCCAGCCAATCTGCTCGACAGACTAGAGCAACTCAGAAATCTACGTGATCAGCCTAGTAGTCAGGAAAAACTGAAGTTACTCCAAACTTTGCAAAGAGAACGATTTACTAAAGCTGAATTAGTCGAACGCTTCCATGATTTACTCTGTTTTTTACGCGCCTACCCTGACAATCCTGAGACTCTAGAGCAGACTGAAAAATGTCTGAACGAATTTTCTTCACGCAATGATTTACGCAAATTTAAAAATGAACTTGCCAGTACAGGTATTGCCGGCACACCAATTGATTATCGTTTTTTTCATCCTATGGCCGTATGGCTGACACGTCATTGGGGAAAAGATCTGAAAATTGACTGGCCTGAAGTCGAAGACACTGAAAAATTAATGGAAATTATGCCTCTGCTAGTCAGCTCAGCTGAGAGCAGTCTGTTTGATGATTATGATTACGACGCAAAGGAATGGTTACAACGATTAAAAGGCCCGAAAGAAACTGAAGCTGAGTTTCTGATCAAGAGAATAAATAAGATATATAGATCTTCTTTCGAGCGCGAAGCTCTACATGACAAATTGAATCTGCCTTTCAGGCTTATGCCCGGTGTTGATACGCCTTCAATGACACATGCAAAATATTTAAAACAAGCCGTGTCCTATGTAAAAGACACGAAAAAAGCCAAACGTCCGAATCTTCGTCAGGTCATCAATAATCACCCGGTCCATATACACAAAGTATCTGAACCAGAGGCAGAAAAACTAATCGATCTCGCCCGAACTGCAATGGTCACACATGAACGGGATATCGATGCGTTTTCATATGGCTCAAAGAAAGATGTACGTCTTATCGACTGTGGAGATGGTCTTCAATTTGTATGCATTGGTACGCTCCCGGAACGCCGATACCTCTTACCCGGTCTATATGGTTTTCTTAATCTTAAAAATGGCGTGCCCACCGGCTATTTTCAAGTCAGTGTCATTGCGGAAATGGCAGAAGTATCTTTCAACACCTTTTCCAGTTTTCGAGGCGCAGATGCTGCCATGATCTATGCTCGTGCACTGGCAATGACTCATCAACTATTTGGAATCAAAACATTTGTGCTCGACAATTATCAACTGGGTCATGGCAATAAAGAGGGCTTACTCTCCGGTGTCTGGTGGTTTTATTACAAACTTGGTTTTCGCCCCCGAAATAGAGAAACAATGCAGGTGATTAGCAAGGAACTGGCCGCAATGAAACGCGAGGCGAGGCATAGAAGCAGCCTCAACACGCTAACCAGACTGGCTGAGGATTACATGTATTTGGAACTTGACCCAAAGCAAAAGAATGAAGACTTATTCCCCATGTCCTGGAATGTAGCACCCGGTATTTCCAATTACCTGGCAAGCCGATTTGGTGCAGATCGAGAAAAAGGAATTCGTCTATGTATTCACGAAGTATTGAAAAGGCTCAATCTAAAAAAACTACCTTCATCATCCGCAGATGAAAAGCAGGCATGGGAA
>Ga0055584_100003706_pt1 | contig 15007 bp, 12 predicted proteins | sample OSDHelmetaG_FD_58716 | JGI IMG/M metagenome (GOLD analysis project Ga0055584, IMG submission 58716) | Pelagic marine sediment microbial communities from the LTER site Helgoland, North Sea, for post-phytoplankton bloom and carbon turnover... | ecosystem: Environmental > Aquatic > Marine >... | reverse complement strand
AACATTTCCTGAGCCTATACTTTCTAAATCCCTAAAGTGCATTTGTGTTCCATTAGTTTTCAACAAACGTCTAGCATTTATTTCAATGTAGTTCAGCCATGCTAATGCTGAAGAATTTGCTTTATTAAAATTAATTTCAATGTTAATAGAAGAGCTAGGTGAGGGCAAATCTATATCAAACTTCGTTTTTTCTGCATATAAGTTAGTATAACCGGGAGTTACTGCTTCATCAAACTGTGAAAAACTAACATTGTTTGCATTGATTACAAACTCACTCGCACTATATGGCGAGTGTGAAGCAAAGTCTATTTGTATATCTGCATTACTACTTTGATCAATATCAGGAATCTGAAATGAAAAATCGTGTGTGTTAATAATGCCAAACTGCTCTCCAAACCAATCCTGCCCTGATTTTATGAGGTTAGCCCGATCTTTTTCATGAATAATTCTTTCATTAAAAGAGGTTACCGTTTCCGTGTAAGAACCGAGTGAAGGATTAGACAAAATACGCTTACCCAATCCTAAGTCAGCAGTTAAGTAGTAAAATGTTGTATCACAATACAAATTTTTCTCGTGGATAAACTTTACACCATTATTAGTCCATAATTCTTGAGACTTGCCATAAAACAAGATATAATCTGAGTTGTCAAATATACCATCACTCTCGCCCTCAACTAGAATACTATTCTCTTGCAGGTCATCGTATCTTGCTACTGAATTTTCCACAGGCAACATCCCCCCCCCGTTACCATATATTCGAATATTCCTCGGGTCAATATTATTAGGATTGATACCCATAGTTTGGAGCTTAGAAAACGACAACTTATAGATTCCGTCTTCTACAACTGCTAATTTATACCAATCTCCACTACTTAAAACTGAATTATCAGCATAGGTCATTATAGAAGGATCTGAGGAATTACCTTTTTGCTCTGGAATTATCCAATCCAAATCAAACGCAATAAGCTTTTCAATTTCACCTGTAAAAGGATTTCGTTTTAATGGTGTAAATGAACAGATAGCGAATGTCTTCTTTTTTTGATAAACCAGAGAGACAAGAGGTTCAATATCGTCGAGTAACTCTGCGTCTTTCAAGACGTGAAGTTCTTCTGGCGTTAATTGTTGATATTTTCCACTAACTAACCTAGCCTCTATATCGTTAGGATTACCATTTACTTCTATTTTTACTTCGAAACGCGGCAGCTTGCTAATCGAAAAGTCATGTATTGCATTTTCAAAAGTCAAAAAAACTACCTTACTTTCTCCGCTAATACTAGCGCTACTAACGCCCAACCATTCTATTCGATACTCGTAACTATTTTCAACAAGTTTTCGCCCATCTAATTGTTTTTCAGGAGTTTTATCTATTAAGGGATTCATAAGTAGATTCGTCTGCTGACCTTGCGTTAGTGCAACAATTAGGATAAAGAAGATATTCAATTTAATTTTCATAGCTACCATTAGCAAAATGCGAAGTAAATGATGTTTAATATAAAATTACTAATTTTGTAGGTAAATCGTTTCTTAAAAAAACAATTTAACGGATCTATTTATTTATTATTGTGCTGCAAAAAATTTTGAAACTGAATAAAAAAAAGTGCGTACAAGCCTTTTTCAAATTTTAATTAAATGTTTAGAAAAGCGATTTTAGTCCTAATAGCTGCTGTTTCTTTCTTGATTTTTTGTGCGAATAACGCACAAGCTCAAGATCCTGAATTCACGCAGTTTTACGCAAATCCCCTTTATTTGAACCCTGCTTTTGCAGGAACGGCTAGATGTCCTAGACTTACTATGAATTTTCGAGACCAATGGCCAGGAATTGCGGGCACATTCGTTACATATAGCGCTGGCTACGATCAACACGTTGATGCTATACAAGGAGGAATTGGAATTTTAGTTATGAATGATAGACAAGGTCAAGGAACAATTAACACCACTTCGGCTAGTTTGATGTACTCCTACCAGCTAAATGTAACGCGTACATTTTCTGTGAAAGCTGGTTTTCAGGGCACTTTTTTTCAAAAATCTTTAGATTGGCAAAAATTAACTTTTGGTGATATGATTGACGAACGTTATGGGTTTATATACGAAACAGAGGAAATTGAGCCAGATAAAACCACTACTTATGGCATGGACTTCTCTGCTGGATTGATTGGATACAGCAAAAAGTACTATTTCGGTGCGGCAGTTCATCACTTAACTCAACCTAATGAAAGCGTTGCAGATGGTGTAAGTAAACTTCCAAGAAAATATACAGGACATGCCGGAGCTGTAATACCATTTAAGCCAAGAAAGCCGGAAGAAGGAATGATTTCACCTAATATTATCTTCCAATATCAACAGAGTTTTGTTCAATTAAATCTAGGACTTTATGTAACTAAAGGGCCTTTTGTTGGAGGTTTATGGTACAGAAACAGTGATTCATTTATTATTTTATTAGGCATCCACAGTGGAATGGTAAAAATAGGATATAGCTACGATATAACATCTAATAGATTAACTAATAGTTTCAAAACGGGAACGGCAGGTTCGCACGAAGTTTCTTTCGCTATTCAGTTCGACTGTCGACCAAAAAGAAGAAAATTTAGAACAATAAGTTGTCCATCTTTTTAGTTATTAAATAACCTTTTAAAATTATCCCCGTATTAAGGGAACTCAATTAAACAAAAAAGTCATGAGAAGTAACGTTTTTAAATTACTTACGCTCGCATCCTTAATTGCATTTGCATCATCCTGCGGATTTGAAAAATCTGGGATAACCGGCTGGGATTATAACACCGAGGTTAATGGTGGCTTCCAAAAAATGCCATTCGAAGAACAAGAGACAGGTCCTAATTTGGTTTTAATTGAGGGCGGAACTTTCACTATGGGGCGAGTTCTTGATGATGTAATGTACGACTGGAATACTATTCCAAGAAGAGTTACAGTGTCTTCATTTTATATGGATGAAACAGAAATTTCCAACTTTAATTGGTTGGAATATTTGTATTGGACTTCACGGGTTTATTCAGCAGATTATCCTGAAGTATACAAAACTGCTCTTCCCGACACGTTGGTATGGAGATCCAAATTGGGATACAATGAGCCATACGTTGATTACTACCTAAGACATCCTGCGTACAGAGATTATCCTGTAGTTGGAGTTAACTGGTTACAGTGTAGAGATTTTTGTAATTGGAGAACAGATCGAGTAAACGAATATATCTTAATACGTGAAGGAGTATTAGAACACTATGTAAATCAAATTAATGAAGATAATTTTAATACAGAAGCTTATTTTAAAGGTCAGTATGAAAGTGGAAAAGCTATTGATGGTTTGCCTGATTTAAATCCGAATAGAGAATTTAGAAATGTAAAAATGGAAGATGGCATATTATTACCCAAGTATAGACTTCCTACTGAAGCAGAATGGGAATATGCTGCTTACGCGCTTATTGGTAACACAATTGGAGAGCGAATAAGAGAAGAAAAAATGTGGCCTTGGAGTGGGCACGCTGTTCGTAACCCTGAAGAACGCTACATAGGTATGATGATGGCAAATTATAAAAGAGGTCGAGGAGACAACATGGGAATTGCAGGCAGATTAAATGATAACGCTGACGTTACTGCACCAGTTTACTCATATTGGCCAAATGATTTTGGATTATATAATATGGCAGGAAATGTCTCTGAATGGGTAATGGATGTATACAGGCCTTTATCTAATGATGACCGTGATGATTTTAGAGCATTTAGAGGTAATGTTTACAAAACATTAGAAACTGATGATGAAGGATATGTTGCCGAGAAAGATAGCTTAGGTCATTTAGTCTATCGAGATGTGACAGAAGCCGATAATATTGATAGAAGAAACTATAGATCATCTGATAATATTAATTTCTTAGATGGTGACTATGAATCTTCTACAAATTCAGCCTTTTGGTCAGAAGAACCAGAAGATGATGAAAAACTTGAAAGTCAGTATGTTTATGATTATAGCATATACTCAATGATAAACGACAAAGCCCGCGTATACAAAGGGGCTTCATGGAAAGATAGAGCTTACTACATGAATCCAGGAACAAGAAGGTTCTTAGACGAAAAACAAAGAACCGATTATATTGGTTTCCGATGTGCTATGGACAGAGTCGGCAGTCCCATGGGATTTGGAAGTCAGTAAATCGAAATTAAATCTATATTTAAACCCTGAGAAACCATCTCGGGGTTTTTTATTGTTCAAATAATGAAGATACAAAACATTTACAAGCTATTCAAAGAGCACCCTTTCGTGAGCACTGATACGCGGAATATTAAATCAAACTCACTTTTTTTTGCACTAAAAGGCGCGAATTTTAATGGCAATAAATTCGCAAAAATGGCCATTTCATCGGGAGCTAAATATGCTATAGTGGACGACCCTAGCCTTAAATTGTCTAATAAACATATATTAGTGCCTAATGTACTTTCGTGCTTACAAAAACTAGCAGCTCACCATCGTAAACAACTTAATGTTCCAATTATTGGGATTACCGGCACTAATGGCAAAACAACTACTAAGGAAATTACTCAAGCTGTCTTATCTCAAAAATATCTTTGTTATGCAACAAAAGGCAACTTAAACAATCATATTGGTGTGCCCTTATCTGTTCTTGAAATAACAGAAAGGCATGAGCTTGCAATTATTGAAATGGGAGCTAACCATATTGGTGAAATTGCCGAACTATGCGAAATCTCACAACCTTCAATTGGATTAATTACCAATATAGGTAAAGCGCATCTTGAGGGGTTCGGCTCATTTGAAGGGGTTAAAAAAGCAAAATCTGAGTTATATAATTATTTACAAAAACATGACGCTCCAGTCTTTATTAACGGAGATAACAATGTACTACTTGAACTTGCTGATGGATTATTCCATCTTACATACGGCAAATCCGAGGTAAATCAAATTATTGGCAGATTAGAGGAAAGTTTTGATCACTTGTCTTTAGCATGGAAAAAACATAACTATTTTGGATATACCTTGCCGATATCAACCAATCTAGTAGGAGATTACAATTTCGAAAACGTTCTAGCGTCAATTTGTATTGGTAATTACTTTGACCTAAGTCCTGAACAAATTTCTACTGGCATAGAATCGTATCTTCCAAGCAATAATCGTTCTCAATTAATTAATAAGAATTCCAACAAGATAATCTTAGATGCATACAATGCGAACCCTGTAAGTTTGAAAGCGGCAATCGAAAATCTTGCAAATTCTGAACAAAAAAACAAATTGGCAATACTTGGGGACATGAAAGAATTGGGGATATACAGTAAGGAAGAACATCAGGCTATAGTTAATCTACTTATAGAAAAATCGTTGGATGCTATTCTTATTGGAGAGAATTTCAGCAAAACTGACCATGGAAATCTGAAAACTTTCGATTATGCAAAAGAACTTTCAATACACCTTAAGAATCATCCCGTAAAGAACGCTGTTATACTTATTAAAGGATCTAGAAGTATTGGTTTAGAGAAAGTCGTTGAATTTCTTTAATCTTTTAAAATAGCTCTAGAAATTATAATTTTTTGAATTTCGGAGGTTCCCTCATAAATCTGAGTAATTTTTGCATCACGCATTAATCGTTCAACATGATATTCTTTTACGAATCCATAACCACCATGAATCTGCACCGCTTCAACAGAGGCTTCCATTGCAACTTTAGAGGCGTATAACTTTGCCATTGCCCCTTCTTTATCAAAGGGCTCACCCTTATCTTTTAACCAAGCAGCCTTGAAGCACAAGTTTCTAGCACACTCTATCTCTGTTGCTATATCAGCTAATTTGAAACCGATTGCCTGATGTTCTACAATAGGTTTTCCAAAAGTTTTTCTTTCTTTAGCGTAAGCAGTTGCTAGCTCCAAAGAGCCGGAAGCTATCCCAAGCGCCTGAGAGGCTATACCGATTCTTCCTCCGGTTAAAGTTTTCATAGCGAACTTAAATCCAAACCCCTCTTCGCCTATTCTATTCTCTTTCGGAACTTTAACGTCATTAAAAAGTAAAGTATGTGTGTCCGATCCCCTGATTCCAAGTTTGTTTTCTTTAGCACCGACGACAAATCCATCCATTCCCTTTTCAACAATAACACAATTTATACCCCTATGCCCTTTTTCCCTATCTGTCTGAGCTATTACTAGATATATGGAAGCAGAACTACCATTTGTAATCCAGTTTTTTGTTCCGTTTAGTAAGTAATGGTCGCCTTTATCTTCTGCTGTTGTTCTTTGCGAGGTTGCGTCTGATCCAGCTTCTGGCTCAGATAAACAAAATGCTCCAATAATCTCTCCAGTGGCTAATCTTGTTAAATATTTTTGCTTTTGCTCTTCATTTCCGAATTTCTCTATCCCCCAGCAAACCAAAGAATTATTAACAGACATTATAACAGAAGTAGAAGCATCTACCTTAGAAATTTCCTCCATTGCTAACACATAAGAAATCGCATCCATTCCCCCTCCATTATACTTTGGACTAACCATCATCCCTAAAAAGCCAAGCTCTCCAAGCTGTTTAATTTCATCTTTAGGAAATGTTTGATTTTCGTCTCTTTCAATAACACCAGGCTTTAAAACGTTTTGTGCAAAATCTCTAGCTGCTTCTCTAACTGCAATTTGCTCTTCGGTTAACTCAAAATTCATAGTCAAATATTTTCTTTTGTAAGACTAGCAAAATTAATGTTTTAACTCAATAAATTACTATTCTTGTATGGTGACATTAATCAAGAAAGGATACAAAGTACTGGGGCTTATGTCTGGCACCTCATTAGACGGTCTAGATATCGCTTATTGTAGTTTTTATCAAAAAAACTATCGTTGGGGTTTCGAATTACTCAAAAACGATACTTTAGAGTACCCAGCTAATCTTCTCGAAAAACTAAAAAAAGCCATATCTTTGTCTGGGTTAGAGCTATCAAACCTGAATATAAATTTAGGCCAATTTATAGGACTTAGTTGTCTTGATTTTATTGTTAAGAACAAACTTACTGTTGATTTTATTTCTTCGCATGGCCATACCGTTTTTCATCAACCTGAAAACGGCTTAACACTTCAAATAGGTAATGGACCTGATATCGCTGCATTAACCAAAACTCCTGTCATTTGTGACTTTAGATCTAACGACATAGCAAACGGTGGTCAAGGCGCTCCATTGGTGCCAATTGGCGATGCGTTACTTTTTTCTGAATATGATAGCTGCATTAACATAGGTGGGTTCGCCAATATTTCTTATCTTCAAAATCAAAAATCAATTGCTTTTGATATCTGTCCCGTCAATATAATTCTAAACTGGTTAACTCAGAAGATAGACATAATTTTTGATAAAGATGGACTTATCGCAGAAACCGGAAACATTAATTTCCCACTCTTAGAAAAACTTAATGCATTGGATTATTATTCTAGTAATCCACCAAAATCTTTAGGTAAAGAATGGTCAGACGAAATAATTCGGCCTCTGCTTAACTCCGCTGATTTGGCTGCTCCCGATATATTGAGAACTTATACAGAGCATTGTTCAATACAAATTACTAATGTGATAAACAACAATAGAATAAAATCTGTATTATTAACCGGTGGTGGAACTTTCAATAAGTTCCTCATGAGAAGAATAGCTGACCATACTCATTGCAAAATCGTTATACCAAAACCGGATATTATTAACTACAAAGAAGCCATCATTTTTGGGTTTTTAGGCTTACTCAGATGGGAGGGTAAAATCAATTGTTTGCGCTCAGTCACAGGAGCAAGAAGAGATAATATCGGAGGAGCCGTTTATCTGCCATAATATGACCCTAAGCTAAATTTACATTGCCCGTTTACCTAGTTTTTTATATTTGTACTCTTGCAAAAAAATGAAGATGAGAGACCTATTAGAAAAATTTGAAAATAAACGTCCAGAGATAGTTTTCGAATGGAAAGATGCGGAAACAGAAGCAGAAGGATGGGTTGTAATAAACTCCTTAAGAGGTGGTGCTGCAGGTGGTGGCACACGTATGCGAAAAGGTCTTGACAAGAGGGAAGTTGAATCTTTGGCAAAAACCATGGAAGTCAAATTTACTGTTGCAGGCCCGCCGATTGGCGGTGCAAAATCAGGAATTAATTTTGACCCACAAGATCCTAGAAAAAAGAGTGTGCTCAGGAGATGGTATGCCGCAGTTACTCCATTGTTGAAACATTATTATGGAACGGGCGGAGACTTGAACGTAGACGAAATTCATGAAGTAATTCCAATGACAGAAAATTGCGGTGTTTGGCACCCGCAAGAAGGAGTGTTTAATGGTCATTTTCAACCCCGAGAATCGCAAAAAATAAATCGAATTGGTCAATTAAGACAGGGAGTATTAAAAGCTATTGAAAACGAAAAGTACTCTCCAGAAATTAGTCGAAAGTATGTGGTCGCTGATATGATCACTGGATTTGGAGTTGCTGAATCTGTAAAGCACTTTTATGATGTTTACGGTGGAGATGTAATTGGCAAGCGAGTAATTGTTCAGGGTTGGGGCAATGTTGGTTCTGCTGGTGCATACTATCTGGCACAATCGGGAGCTAAAATTGTTGGGATTATTGACCGTGTTGGAGGTTTAATAAATAAAGACGGTTTTTCATTAGAAGAAATAAAACAGTTATTCATAGATAAAAACGGCAATGCTCTCTCGTCTGATAATATGCTGTCATTTAAAGATGTAAATGATCAGATTTGGGACCTAAACGCTGAAGTATTTATTCCATGTGCGGCATCTAGACTGATTACAAAAGACCAAATAGATAGAATGATTCGCAGCGGAATTGAGGTAATTGCTGCAGGCGCAAATGTCCCTTTTGCTGACCCAGAAATTTTCTTTGGGCCTATAAGTGAATATGCAGATAATGCCATCAGTATCATTCCAGACTTTATTTCTAATTGTGGTATGGCTAGAGTTTTTGCCTACCTTATGAGCAACGACTTAGATAATCTTGATGATCAATCAATATTTGAAGATACTTCTCGCGTCATAAAGGATTCTTTAATTATAGCTCATTCAAAAAATTCATCTAAAACTCAAATTGCCAAAACCGCATTTGAAATCGCATTAAATCAATTGATTTAAAATGACAGACTTTTTTAATCAAATATATTTTGGGAACTCTGGATTAGACTATTGTTGGCTCATTAGCGCGATTCTAATCGGTCTAATTTTCCAAAAATTTGCTTCTAAGCTGATTAGCAACATTATCTTTAAAATAATCAGCAAGCAAACGACCAGCATTTCAAAAGAAGAATTATACACTCTACTTCATAAACCGCTCTCTTGGTTTATTATGCTTATTATTATTTATGTAGCATCTTCCCATATTCATTTTCCAGATTCGTGGCATTTAGTAGATAAAAATGAATTTGGCCTGCGAATGCTGTTATCCAAATCTTACCAACTATTTTTGATTTGCACAATTACCTGGATTGGTTTGCGCACCCTAGAATTTTTAATGTTAATCCTCTTAAGAAAAGCCGAAAAAACGGATGGCAAACAGGATGACCAAATTATCGGATTTGCAAAGGAAATCATCAAAATAATCATAATTATTTTTGCAATTTTCATTGTCTTAGGTAACGTTTTCGGGATTGAAATGGGACCACTTCTTGCTGGTCTTGGTGTCGGAGGACTAGCACTAGCTCTTGCCGCGAAAGAAAGTCTAGAAAATTTATTAAGTTCATTTACAATCTTCTTTGACAAACCTTTTGTATTAGGCGACACTGTTAAAGTTGGCAGTGTGGTGGGAACAATTGAAAAAGTTGGCTTCAGGAGCACTCGGCTTCGAACACCAGAAAAAAGTTATGTTACTGTTCCAAACAAAAAAATGATTGATGCTGAACTTGATAACCTATCACTAAGAACTTTTAGAAGAGTGAATCAAACAATTGGTTTAGTTTATGGTACTCCTATCAATTCCATGCAATTAATAGTAAACGAAATACAAAAATTACTTGATGAGCATTCTAATACAAACCAAGATGGAAAAGCAAGATTCACTGATTTTGGTGCTAGCTCTTTAGATATTATGGTGAACTACTATGTGGATACGATGGATTGGAGTACCTACCTCGATATAAAACAAGAAATTAACTATAAAATAATGGAGATTGTTGAGAAATACGGAAGTGATTTTGCCTTTCCCACTCAAACAATTCTTTTAGAAAATCAAAATTCTTAGCACTATGTATATTTTAATGGTAATTGTATTTGTAGCAGGCTATTTGGCCATAGCCCTAGAACATCCCATAAAAATTGACAAAGCTGCATCTGCTTTATTGACAGGTGTTCTATGCTGGGCAGTTCTGGTTTTTGGTGCTGGGGACATTCTTAATATTGACATGGAATGTTCGATTCCTGAGCTTATAGAGAAAGGCAAATTATTGTTAAAAAGTACAGACAAACATTGGCATGAATTAGGGCATTATATTAGTGGTGGTGTATATGAATATCGAGGTGATGAAACAACGCCATACGTTATCGGACATTTCATTAACCACGAGCTATTGCATCACTTAAGTGAAATCGCAAGTATTCTTTTTTTCCTTTTAGGTGCTATGACTATTGTGGAACTTATTGATGCGCATGAAGGATTTGCAGTTGTTACAGATAAAATAACGACAACAAGCAGGGTAAAATTATTGTGGATTATATGCCTTATAACGTTCTTCTTCTCTGCTGCTTTAGACAACTTAACTACTGCAATTGTTATGGCTGCATTACTAAAAAAATTACTAAAAGGAAGAGAAGACATAATGCTGTTTGGTGGAATGGTTGTTATTGCTGCCAACGCAGGGGGAGCCTGGTCCCCAATTGGCGATGTAACTACAATAATGTTGTGGATTAAAGGTCAAATAACCGCTCCAGTAGTTATCGGCACATTAATTATTCCAAGTATAGTTTGTGCATTAGTTCCATTAACTTATCTTTCTTTTACTCTTGAAGGTAATGTAAAAAGTAAATTAGGGATGGTTGAATCTGAGCATCTAACAAACCCTACTACCCCAGCTGAGCGAAATATCGTTTTCTTTACTGGGCTTGCCTGTCTTCTTTTTGTCCCTGTCTTCAAAACTATAACACACTTAGAACCATTTATGGGTATACTATTTGGACTTGGCGTGCTTTGGACTCTTACAGAAATAATGCATCGATCTAAGAATCATGAAGAAAAATCTGAAAAATCTGTGCTCGGAGCTTTGAAAAAAGTTGATACTGCAAGCGTGTTCTTTTTTATGGGAATTTTAGCTGCTGTGGCTGCACTTCAAACTGCTGGACACTTGGTTGAAATGGCAGCTTTCCTCCAAAAAAGTATTGGAGATATTTACATTATTAATTTAGCTATTGGTCTTTTGTCTTCAATTGTTGACAATGTACCTCTTGTTGCAGGCGCTATTGGAATGTACGAAATTGCACCTGCGGGTTCAACAGGTGAAGCTGCTTTCTTTATGGTCGATGGTGCTTTCTGGAAATTTTTAGCCTACTGTGCCGGTACTGGAGGCAGCTGCCTTATTATTGGCTCTGCCGCAGGTGTTGCAATAATGGGCATATTAAAGATTGACTTTATCTGGTACTTGAAAAAGATTTCAGGACTAGCTTTTGCTGGATATATAGCTGGTGCAGCAACCTATTATTTAATGTTTGCGCTGTAAGTCATTACAATAAAACTAACATTCTTCTGTTTACAATTAGAGTACACCGTTTTGTCTTTAAGCTAAGATTGATAGTAGCTTAGCCAAAACTTGAAATTAACCTTAATTGTATGTTACTAGATATTAACGTTGCAAGCGACACTTTAAATTCCGCACTTACTGGTGGCGCTTCAGAAACAACTTACGAAGAAACTATATCGGTTTTAGAACTTATTGCAAATGGTGGAGCATTCATTATGGTTCCACTTGGATTTTTATCAATTTTAGCGATATACATATTTATAGAAAGATTTTTAGCCATTCAGAAAGCATCTAAAGAAGACCCGAATTTCATGAATCAAATTCGCGATAATATTCACGATGGGAAAATAGATGCAGCTCAGAATCTGTGTGTGAGCACTGAAGGGCCCTTTGCACGGATGATTAACAAGGGGATAAAACGAATTGGCAAGCCACTAGCAGATATTAGTGCGGCAATTGAAAATGATGGTCGATTAGAAGTGTACCAGTTAGAAAAGAATCTGGCCTCACTCGCTACAATATCTGGAGCAGCTCCTATGATTGGATTTTTAGGAACCGTCATTGGTATGATTAATACCTTTCATGGAATGTACACCGGAGGAAATGGGGTGCAAATAGATCAATTGGCTGGAGGAATCATGCAAGCAATGGTGACCACCGCTGCTGGCTTAGTTATTGGAATTATTGCCTATGTCGGTTACAATATTCTAGTAGTCAAAGTAGAATCCGTGGTCAATAAAATGGAAGCCAGAACTATTGAATTTATGGACGTGTTACAAGAACCATCATAAATATGGGGATTAAAAGTAGAAATAAAATAGAAGCGAGTTTCAACATGTCGTCAATGACCGATATAGTTTTTCTATTACTTGTTTTCTTTATCATAGCCTCGACCCTTATTACTCCTAATGCTTTGAACATTATCTTGCCGAAAGCTTCCGATACTCCTCAACAAAATTTACCAACAACTGTTGAAATTCAGGCCGATGGTATTTATGCTTTAGATGGCAATGTTATTACTATTAGCCAGTTAGAATCTTCATTAATTTCCGCATTAAGCAATAAAGCGAAACCTGGGATCGTTTTAAAAGCTGACAAAGATGTTGTTTTGGACTTTATAGTTCCTGTAATGGAAATTGCTAATCGAAATAAATTTAGTTTAGTACTAGCAACCGATTCTAAAAAATAATTAATGTCTTATACCCCAGAGCAAAAAACGGGAGCAATTGGAACAGTAGTCTTTCACGCTTTAGTTTTACTCCTTTTTTTAATATTTGGGCTTACGCACATTGTGCCAGAACCGTTAACTGGCATTCCAATTAGCTTTGGAAATAGTATAGATGGCGTTGGTGAACATAAACCACAAGAAAGCACTGCTCCCATAAAAAGCAATCAAAAAACTGAAGAAATCGCAGACAAAACTCCTGTTGACGCTTCTAAGCCCAACGAAAAAGTACTGACGCAAGAAGTTGTTGAAGCAATTCATGTGCCAACAGCTGAAGAAATTGCTGAGAAGAAAAGGAAAGAAGAACAGACTGAAAAAATACGTAAAGAAGCTGAAGCTAAAGCAATTGCAGATGCCAGAGCAGATGTATTTAAACAGGCCCAAGGAAATGGAGATTCTCAAGGAGCTTCAGACCAAGGGACCCCAGAAGGTAACACGGGCTTGAACTCAGGAACACCTGGAAACGGAGATGACGGTAATGTTCGGCATAATTTCACAGACAGAAGTCTCCTTTCTACGCCCAAAATCATTGATAAATCTCAGGATGAAGGTAAAGTTGTAGTAGACATCATTGTCGATAAAAATGGAAATGTTATTAAGGCTACCCCTGGAGCTAAAGGATCCGACACTAATAGTACTAACCTATTTAATAAATCAAAAAAAGCCGCTTTAAAAACTAAATTCAGTCCAAACCCCAATGCCCCTGCAGAACAATACGGAACACTAACCTTCGTGTATATTTTAGAATAAAATTAAATGAATTATCAGGAAACTCTGGACTATTTGTATAGTCAGCTCCCGATGTATCAAAGGATTGGAAAAGCAGCTTACAAAGCTAATCTATCGAGTACAATTACTCTTTGCAAAGTTCTTGGAAATCCAGAAAAAAACTTCAAATCTGTTCATATAGCAGGCACGAACGGGAAGGGGTCGACATCCCACATGATTGCAGCAATTCTATATGAGGCTGGTTACAAAGTTGGTCTTTACACCTCTCCGCACCTTGTCGATTTTAGAGAAAGAATAAAAATTAATGGCGCAATGATTCCCGAAAAAAACGTGGTTGATTTCATCGAATCATACAAAAAGCAATTTCAAAATATGGGGCTTTCGTTTTTTGAAATGACTGTAGGAATGGCTTTTGATTATTTCTCAAAAGAACAAGTAGATATTGCAATAATCGAAACTGGTCTTGGCGGCAGACTAGATTCAACCAACGTTATTATACCCGAATTATCAATCATCACAAATATTAGTCTCGACCATACACATTTATTGGGAAACACGCTTGTAAAAATTGCAAGAGAAAAGGCTGGTATAATAAAAAAATCTATCCCTGTTGTTATAGGTGAAACTCAAAAAGCAACTAAGGTCGTATTTATTGAAAAAGCGAATAAGCTCAGCGCTCCAATTCTATTTGCAGACTCACAGCCAGTATCTCGATTATCTATACGCCAGAATACATCCTACCAGAAAAAAAACGAACAAACTACGCTTATCTCGATTGATCAATTGATAAAAATGGGATGGGCTGTAAGTGAAGATGCAATCAAACGTGGGCTATCTAACGTCATTGAAAAAACAGGTCTTCAAGGCCGCTGGCAAACTTTACAAAATAACCCAACTGTAATTTGTGATACTGGACATAATGATGCAGGAATTAAATTAATTCTAGAAGAAATTGAGAAAATAAATTACAAACAACTTCATATCGTACTTGGAATGGTCAATGATAAAAATATAAGTCAAATTTTATCATTACTTCCAAGAGATGCGGAGTACTATTTTTGCAAAGCCAATATACCAAGAGCATTAAACGAAATCGAACTGCATAATGCTGCTTCACAAGTTGGAATTAATGGCACTAAATTCTCTAATGTTTTTTCTGCTATAACTGCAGCAAATAATCAAGCAGATTTAGAAGATTTAATTTTTATTGGAGGCAGCGCATTCGTTGTTGGAGAGGCACTTCAAAATAATAAAGAATTGTTTGGAGGTGGTATCAAATAATATATATTTGCACTCCAAATTTAGGGCGATTAGCTCAGTTGGTTCAGAGCACCTCGTTTACACCGAGGGGGTCGGGAGTTCGA